>Ga0315270_10000629_pt1 | contig 19356 bp, 13 predicted proteins | sample C1_bottom_MG_FD_204932 | JGI IMG/M metagenome (GOLD analysis project Ga0315270, IMG submission 204932) | Sediment microbial communities from Yellowstone Lake, YNP, Wyoming, USA - C1_bottom | ecosystem: Environmental > Aquatic > Freshwater > Lake > Sediment | place: USA: Wyoming | collected...
AACGCGCCACCTAGAATCTCGTTATTCCCTGAGAAATTATTGTCCTCGCGTTGGTAAAATCGGCCCTTGACATACAAACTTAAGTTTTGCGGTTAATAATTGAGCGTTTATGTGAACTGGGACACGGAAGTTCATCGTTTTCCGCCAAAGTCCACACCACATATGCGTCAATTAAGGGCTTATTTATGCTTGCCCATCGCCGCGTCAGCCAGACCCCACATGGGCAAAAACACCCCTAAGGCGACGATAAGGACGAGAATAGCCATCGCAATGGTGAGAATCGGCTCGATGGAAGCGCCGAGCTTTTTCAGTCCGTAGTCCACTTCGCGCTCATAGTAGTCCGCAACTTCCAACATCAACTTGTCCACGGAACCGGACTGCTCCCCCACTTCCATCATCTGAAGCACCAATGGGGGAAAAAGCCCCGTCGCCGTGGCGGTACGGGTAATCGATTGCCCCTGCTCTACCCCGTCGCGCATGCGCAAGACGTGGCCGGCGATATAGCTGTTATCTACCGTCTCACTCAGCATATTCATAGCCGTATTCCACGGCACCCCGGCACGCATATTCATCGCCAGTGCACGACAAAAACGCGCCAAGGTGGCGCCGAATAGGATTCGGCCGAGCAGTGGCAAACTAAGCTTCTTTTTGTCCCAGTTCAGCCGCCCTTGTGGCGTGGAGATGTAACGGCGCGCTTGCCAAACCACCACGCCAGCGAACATCAAAATCAGGTACCAGTAATTAATGGTGAAGTTGGATGTGAAAATCAGAATTCGCGTGGGTAGTGGCAACTCCGCATTGAATTTGGAGAAAACGCCGGCGAAAGTGGGAATAACAAACACGTTGATAATAATGATGGCCAAACCAATCGCCATCACTACAAACATAGGGTAGCGAACAGCCGATTTAATTTGTTTTTTAGTAGCCTGATCCTTTTCCAAATAACTCGCCAATTGGGCAAAGGACTCGGGCAGATTGCCACTGGCTTCGCCCAATTCAATCAAGCTGATGTAAAGGTTGGGAAAGATGTCCGGGCGTTGCCGCATCGCGCCGGACAAACCCGTTCCCGTGTTCAAACTCGTGATCAGCGCCACGATAATTTCCGAAAGCGCCGCCTCTTGATCGGAACGACTTAAACTCTGCAAAGCCTCCAGAATCGGCACGCCGGCACGCAAGAGTGTGTGCATTTGCCGAGAAAAGAACACGAGGTCATCCAGCTTGAGTTTCTTTTTTTTGCCCAATACGGCTGACTTACCGTCCGCCGCCTGACTGCTCTTATCAAATACAATTTCTACTGGAATTACGTTTCGTGAGGCCAAATTCTCCAACACTGCTGTTTCGTTAGAGGCCTCAATACGGCCCGTGACTAGCTCACCCTTATTATTGCGACCGCGATACGCAAAGAATGCCATTTCTAGACCTTGCGATTGAACGGAACTGGCCAAAACGGCCCGAAGACGAGGCGTTCGACTGCAGACGGTTTCACGCCAAAAGTGAGTACGACGACGGTCTGACGGTTCATGGCGCGCAAAACAGAACTGGCAATAAGACCTTAAACGTAGTTCCCTTACCAAATACGCTTGTCACAGCAATATCGCCGCCAAGCAACTGGCACAATTTTTTGCAGATGGCCAAGCCGAGCCCAGTCCCGCCATATTGATTTGAGATTGAAGCATCTGCCTGAGAAAATGCCTTAAAGAGCCGATCCAATTTAGCGGCTGGCACACCAATACCCGTATCAATCACCTCGAAAGAAATCCAACTCTTACCGCCTGTTTCATCGCTAGAGACTCGCAACGTCACCGTGCCATTGGAGGTAAATTTATAGGCATTACTCACTAGATTGAGCAGAATTTGCCGCAACTTCACCTCATCGGAATACATTGTTTTCGGGACTGACATTTTCTCAATTTTTAGCTTATTGCTATTTCTGTCTGCCAACGGCTTCATGGTCGCGCATAGATCGTCCACGAAGCTATTTAGATTAATTTCGGTGGCAAACACATCCATTTGTCCGGCTTCCACTTTGGACAAATCAAGAATGCTATTAATGAGCGTGAGCAAGTGTGTTCCTGCGGACTTAATCTTGGTAATGTCCTTTCTCGTTTGCCCGCCCGGAAGCTCCCCAATATCCTCGAGCAACAAATCGCTATAGCCGATGATCGCATTGAGCGGCGTGCGCAATTCATGACTCATCGACGACAAAAACGTAGACTTGGCCTGGTTCGCATCTTCTGCGGCGCGTTTGGCCTGAATGAGTGCATCTTCGGTCTGTTTGCGAACGCGAATATCCCGCGCGGTTATGACAAAAATGGGTTCATATTCGAGTTCAACGAGACCCACATTAATTTCGAGTGGAACCGACAGACCATTTTTCAGCGTACCAATCATCTCCTGCCGCATTACTTGTGCATGCCCGTCAGCATGCGCAGCAGACTGCGCAACAAATGCATCAATGACAGCTCGGAGCTGGGGACCCACCAGGTTTGATGCATAGCGGCCTATCAATTCTTCTGACGAGTACTGGAATAATTCCTCTGCCGCCGTATTCGCTTTTACAACTGTTAGATTGCTATCAAGAACGAGTAGAGAGTCTCCGATGTTGCGCATTATTTCAGAGATGTATTTCTCCCGCGCCTCAATAGTCCGGGCTTTTTCCACTAGCCTATTGCGCATCCCCTCCAGGCTCTGGCTTAAGCTTGAGAGCTCCTCGATCGAGGTGGAAACACTCAGTGAATCATCCGTTCCGCGCGTTGCGATGTGCAAGGCAGCATCGCGAATCCGCCGCAATGGCCTCGTCAGGAAATGCGCCGTAAACACAATAGTCGCCGAAGTAATTAGGAGTAGAATGATGGCAAAAATCATCGTCCTATGCACAGCCGCATCGAGCTGCTCTTGAACCACTGATTCGTCGAACCCAAGGCGTAGTGTGCCGATGGCACCGGCCGCGTCATCAACCAGAGGCAAGGATATAAAATACGTGCCGTCGCCGTGCTGCCCGAAGAAGAAATCCTCGACAAACTTCTTGTCGCCTTCTCTTTCAATTGGCGCATCTTCCCCTGCCACAATTAGTTTTGCGTAAGACAATTGCCCAATTACGGTAAGTTCTTCAAGCGAAGAAAGCACCGTATTTTGCTGCTGTTTAAAATCGTAGTGTGAAAAATCGGCCGCGAGAAGGTTCGCTGTATTGCGCGCATTGTCGACAAATTGCGCCTTGTACCCATCAGCCACGAAGGTCAGGACACCGGAGAATATGAGTGGAATCACAGAAATCTGAGTGGCCAGAACTACCCCAATTAGGATGGTGGGAAAGTTGCGGCGCAATCTCATTCTTCAACATTTCCTTCCCATATCACTTGCAATATTCGCAAGTTGGAATCGACCTTTCCATCAGTGGCCCACATGTAGCTAACCGAGTCGGGATCATTCGCAAGGTGCTGAAGGAGATCGCCTTTACTGTCATACATCACAATCCGTTGATTGCCTGTCTGGTAAACGTGCGAAATGATTTGCCGTTCGTAATTACGCGCCGACATGAAGATTACTTTTTGGAGAAATACCTCATAAAGCAGTGGATCGGACCGATTGCCCAATGGCACCGAACGCTGAGAACCCGTTGAGTCACGCAAGCCCAAATAGATTCGACGTACGTCGCTATTACTCATGGCGGCAATAGGTGCGCGCGCTGTCGCAACGAGAACGAGTTGGCGGTGATTCGAACCACCGCCAAATGACGTATTCATGAGCAGGAGTAATCCCGTAAATAGAAGCGCTCTGCGTTTCATGGGTAGACGGCGCTCCACTGGATGGCCGCCGAATGACTCATTCCGCCGGGCATTTGGATGACGGCCGTTTCTAAACTAATTGCGTGGTGTGGATTAATATCAAACCGTGCGCCAACTACGCCTCGTCGGAGCGCGAAATCCGAAAATAGAGCCAGATAGCCGTCGTCCCGCGCGCCTAGGGTGTCTTCATATCGCATGTATCCGGTCCATTGGGACGTCAACTCATAATCGGCATGTAAATATCCCGCAAGGAGACGACTGGTGCTGTGGGTGCCACCCGTGGTCAATGCGTTGTTTAGAAAAAAGCCGGCTGTCGTGATTCGGAGACTTAACCAAACTTTGTAGGCATACACACCACCAATAAATTGCTTAACATCGTCAAGAGACGCCAATTGGGTTGCAAAATTGGTCTGGCCCGCAAAGACGCCATACTGGGTTAGACTCGTATCATCCGGGCGAAACGACGCACGCGCAAACAGATTAGATGTCTCTCCCAAACTGATTTTTCCGACGGGACCAAGTCCCTTCTCAGTAAGTTTTGTACCGTTACCCAATAGAAGATCATAGGCCAAAATACCGCCGCCTAAGTTCCGCTCACCCGCTAACAGCAACCCTGACGCATGCGTCGGCAGCGTCCCGCCGTGACCGTCGTATTCGATTATATTCGGACGATGAACCGAGCCTTGCAAAAATCCGGCATGATTGTAATGCGTATTCCAGTAATCCAGGGGTGAGTGGAACCGACCGAGCCAGAGGAACTGCTTTGGCGAAAATTCGAAACCAATCTGAGCGCGCTCCAAGTGCACGTCGTCTGTCGCCGCTAGCGCTTCGGTTAAAATTCGGAACTTATTGGAACTGCTCGCGAAAAACACATCGGCGGCTAGCCCGGGCCGGGGTGCCATCCCATCCCCTCCATGCGTAGAATACTCGGCATGGGCGGACGGAAAGAACAGCAGCTCGCGGTAGTCACCGTTCGCATAGGCCACGGGCGCGGCCATGACAAACAGCAGCGCCATAGCGGGTATTTCTCGACAGGGAAATAGCTTCATACACGTTGGCTACCGCTTGCGCCTATGCCTGAGCGCGCTCACTGCGGTATTTCGCCTCTCCTTGATGTGCGTCAAGACGTGTATCGACGCCTTACTTCGCAGATTTAGTGCAGATTTTTTCTGGAATACAGGTATTTAGCCCTCATAGCCAAACGCGGCGCGCATAACTTCGTCCACCGACGTTTTCCCCAGCGCCGCCAGTTCCGCCGCGCTCTTCTTTAGATTTTTGTAGTCAGGCTGCTCGCCAGCCGCCTTCACAAATTCAGCAATGTGATTTCCCTGTAGGAGCAAGGCAAGTTCCGGTGTCATTTCCAACAGTTCATACACAGCCATACGGCCGATGTAGCCGGTGCCGTTGCATTGGGCACAGCCGCGACCCTTTTTGAATGTGAGATTCGCCAATTCCGGACCACATTCCTTTGCTATCACCGCCTTGCGCAGAACGCTCAAGGGTTCAGGCTCTGCACAGCTCTCGCACAGGCGGCGCAACAGTCGCTGCCCCATCACGCAGCGCAATGCCGCCGCGATTAGAAAGGGTTGCGCGCCCATATCAATCAACCGCAACGGCGCTGAAATCGCGTCGTTGGTATGTAAGGTTGAAAGCACCAAGTGCCCCGTCATCGCGGTTCTTAGGCCAATCTCGGCGGTCTCTGGATCGCGCATTTCGCCAATCAACACCACATCCGGATCTTGCCGAAGAATTGTGCGCAACACGCGGGCGAATGTTAGGTCTATTTTCGGGTTAACCTGGACTTGATTAACCCCCTCCAGCCGGTATTCGACAGGATCTTCAACCGTGATAATTTTGACATCCGGGGTATTTAATTCTTTGAGCGCGCTATAGAGCGTGGTCGTTTTTCCGCTTCCGGTCGGGCCCGTCACAGCGATCAAACCATAAGGACTATGCACCATGCGTCGAAACCGCGTCAGCAGTGCGTCGGGCATGCCCACTTTGTCCAACGGCACCACACCATTGGACTGATTCAATAGCCGCAATACCGCAGATTCGCCATACGGCAATGGCATAGTCGACAAGCGCACATCTATGCTTTTGTCACGCACCTTAATGTTAAAGCGGCCATCCTGCGGCAAACGCTTTTCCGAAATATCGAGCGCGGCCATCAGTTTCAAGCGCGAAATAAGCGCGCTCGTTATGCGCGGCTCGGCGGTAGTTTGAACGCGCATTACGCCGTCTTGGCGAAACCGGATACGCAATTCTTGCTCACCGGGTTCGATATGAATATCCGAGGCATTAACCTGAACCGCATCTTCCAAAAGACTATTGAGAAGCTTTACAACGGGCGCATCGGCAATATCCTCGCCGCCGCTCACCGTTTTGCGAACCGGTTCACCGGCTGAAACCTGCAATTCGAGCTCGGCGGCAAACCCGCTCAAATCCGCTGTGCGGCGATACACCACGTCGATCGTCCGCAGTAAGTCTGCCTCCCTGACCACCGCTAGGCGAAGCGGTTTGCCCAACAGCCTGGAGACTTCATCGTAGGCAAAAATGTCAGTTGGGTCGGCCATGCCAATAAGCGCATCTTCGGGATTTGACTCCAGCACAATGAGGCGGAACCGACGAGCCTGAACCTCGGGGATCAGGCGAACAACCTCGGGTACAATTTCATGCCGCCGCAGATCGACGTTTTCAATGCTAAGTTGTTTGGCGAGAAAGTCGAGCAGTTGATCTTCGGATAGGATAGCGTTGTCGATCAAGACCCGGCCGAGCTTATGACCACTGGTTTTTTGGGCGTCAAGGGCTGACGCCAGTTGTTCGGCTGAAATGATATCGTTGGCGACGAGCAAATCGCCGAGGCGAATCTTTTTGGGTCTGCCCACGGACATGCGTAGCTACCAGGCGGAGAACTCTGGTAGCTATAACGACAAAATGGGGCAATTCTGTAACAGCGGCCATTTATCTATAGATGGCCGGCAGCCAGTGGCGCACACACAAGGCGAGCGCCCTCAGCAATCAGTCGACAATGCCATCGAACAACACCGTCGACAAGTAACGCTCACCCGAATCCGGAAGAATCACGACGATAACTTGCCCTTCGTGGGCTGGGTTCTCAGCGTAGCGCTTAGCTGCCGCCACTGCAGCGCCACACGAAATCCCACTCAGAATGCCAAGGTGTGAGGCCAACCGACGGGCGCAATCGATCGCCTCTTCGTTACCGACCTGTTCAACTTTGTCGATCATGTCCAAATCTAAATTGGCGGGAATGAATCCGGCGCCTATCCCCTGAATTTTGTGCGGGCCCGGTTGCAGTGGCAACCCAGCAAGCTTCTGCGAAATAACAGGGCTCGCCGACGGCTCAACCGCGACGGAAAGGATCTTCTTCCCGCAGATTCGCTTGATATAGCGCGATATCCCAGTAATCGTACCACCCGTGCCAACGCCCGCGACGAGCACATCAACTTTCCCGTCCGTCGCGTCCCAAATCTCCGGGCCGGTGGTGGATTCATGAATAGCCGGATTAGCGGGGTTATTGAACTGTTGCGGCATGTAGTAGCGCGCCTTGTCCTGGTCCGCGATTTCGGCCGCTTTAACGATAGCGCCCGACATCCCTTTGGCGCCTTCGGTTAACACCAAAGTAGCGCCCAGCGCCTTCATCACTTTTCGCCGTTCAATGCTCATTGTATCTGGCATGACCAACGTTACTTTATAGCCCCGCGCCGCACCCACGAAGGCGAGTGCAATGCCGGTGTTACCGCTGGTCGGCTCAATAATTTCCATGCCCGGCCTAAGCACGCCGCGTTGCTCGGCGTCGATAACCATGGACGTGCCGATGCGACATTTCACCGAGTAGGCAGGGTTGCGGCCTTCAATCTTAGCTAAGACCAAGGCCCGCGAATCGGTAAAGAAACGACTGATATTTACCAGTGGGGTATTACCTATCGAGGATGAGTTGTCTTCAAAAAATTTCATCGACTTTGCCCTTTCAGCCCAAAATTATCGGAATAGAATTCTCGTCATTGCGTCCTACCCGGCTGCAGCGCTGTTGGCGGCCCCGTCTGGATTGCGGTCGGTCACATACATTACATAAATGAGCACGCCTGTCGCCACAAGCATGTAAACCGGCCCGAACAACCAAAACACCAGTGGTATCGAAACATAGTAGGCGCGCATGCCAATACTATAATAAAACCCAGCCCGATTCAGGTGTACAGCCACGTTTTTGTCAGACAGCAATCTGTGGCGAGCCTCAGGCGGTATGCTTAAATAAAAGCCGACGTGATTATACAATCGAATCGACATCGCAAAACCAAAAAAGGCCACGAAGAAATCGGTTACGAGCAGCAGAATCTTGACCATCCAAAGGGTTGGGTCGTTCGAACCGATCATATTCAACACGTGCCAACTGGTGGCCAATTTGTTCGCCTCACTGCTTAAATTGAGCGTGCCGATGATAAGAAGAATAGCCGTCGAGGCTTTGAACGTTGCCGCCATGGTCGAATTACGCAAGGTTTGCACGCCAACGATATAACGGGATTCCACCGCCATAATCGATTCGACCCACGCGGCCCGGGCCTGTCGATTAACGGCTTGAATGGTGTAATCCGGGTTTCGTTTTAGGCGTACGTGGAGGTAGGCATGGTAGCCGAGCAGCATGAAAGCCACCGCAGCGATGGCAATGGAGTCTATGTAGCTAGCGATTTGCGTCACATATTTGGCCTAGTCCGTTCGACCCAGCGGGCCAGATTGGCGTCGCTGCACCCGGCGCACCAGGAGAACAATAGCAGACAGCGCAGCGACTCGATATCGGCACCCGCCTATATCGCCAGAAAAAAACACGAGTATATGGCTCGCCGTCATGCCCATCAACAGATAGACTGCCCCCACTTCTGCAAAATTCTGGCTCAAACAGGGATAGCTATGTCGGAACACCCTTTCGCGCAATACGTCCGCACCTTAGGCCGCGGCCGCCACGGCGCCCGCCCCTTGGACGTCACCCAGGCGCAAACTGCCATGCGTATGATCCTTAATGACGAAGCAACGCCGGAACAAGTCGGTGCCTTCTTAATGCTGATGCGCGTGCGCGAAGAAACGCCGGCAGAAACGGCCGGCATGGTGCTCGCGCTACGCGAAACGTTATCGCCCGCCACAACGAGCGTCGAAATTGACTTAGACTGGCCCTCATATTCCGGCAAACGCCGTCACCTGCCCTGGTTCGTGCTCAGTGCGCGCCTGCTTGCCCAGAACGGCATTAGGATTTTCATGCATGGCAGCGCCGACGGACCGGCCGATCGCGTTTTCGCCGAAGACGCATTGAATGCCGTTGGCCTTACCGTCGCGCGGAATCACTCGGAGGCCATGCGGGCCATTGAGGAGCACAACTTCGCCTTTATCGCCTTGGAAAACCTGCATCCGGTCGCGGCAAAACTGTTTGGCCTACGCAACGTGCTTGGGCTACGTTCACCCATTAATACCGTCGTACGCATGGTCAACCCCGGACACGCCTCCTTCAGCCTGCAAAGCGTCTTTCACCCAGGATATGCCGCCATTCACAGTCAGGCCGGCGTGCTCTTGAGCGACAATCTCTGCGTTTTTAAAGGCGAAGGCGGCGAGGTCGAACGAAATCCCGATACGGCCTGTGCGGCCCACACCGTAAGAGGAGATACCGCAACCATCGACGAATGGCCTGCCCTCTTCCCTCAGCGCCACGTTAAAGATGAGCAGCTCGAACTGGGTCGATTACGGGAAGTCTGGCGGGGTACCGGCACAGACGAATATGGCTTAGCCGCTGTGATCGGTACAACTGCAATTGCCCTTCGCCTGATGCAGCGCGCGAACGATCCGGCTGCCGCAATGGCCCAAGCCCAAGCGATGTGGGACACTCGCAATACCAACGCCTGAATTGGGTTTCACGTCAACTAAAAAACTATTCGACTCGGACTTGACGTTTTAGCAATTTAATATATATTAGCGCCCTCAACGTGCCGGGGTGGCGGAACTGGTAGACGCGCTGGACTCAAAATCCAGTGAGGGAAACTTCGTGTCGGTTCGATTCCGACCCTCGGCACCACTTATTTTGTCTTTAGCAATTCGCTCTGCCGATAGAGCTTCACGGCAAAGCCGAACACTCCGCATTTCGCGATTTTCAGCACCTGGTACAATTTCTGCTTTCCGCCTGATCAATCGTTGCTGGCCTGCGAATGGTCACGACGTCATCTTTTTGATATACAATCAATTAACCGTTAGCAAGACAGGGTGGTCGAACCGCTATGCCAGGAACACGCTTCACATTGGAAGTCCAACCGGTTATCCCAAAGCACTTAGGTCGCTTGCGGGAGCTCGCTGACGACTTACTGTACAGCTGGGAACACCAAATCGTTCGACTCTTCGAACGCCTCGACCCCAAACTATGGGGCGCCTGCGGGCATAATCCGAAGGTGTTTTTGCGCCGGATTTCGCAATCCCGTTTGGAAGAAGCCGCCAGCGATCGCATCTTCATGGAAGATTACAATCGCGCGGTTTCCGTGCACGACACCTACCTGCAAGAAAACTTCAAATCCGGCGTCGAGTCCTACCTCGACCCCAAAACCGATTTGGTCGCCTATTTTTGCGCCGAGTTCGGCTTGCACGAAAGTTTTCCAATCTATTCCGGTGGCCTCGGCATTTTGGCCGGCGACCACTGTAAAGCGGCCAGCGATTTGGGCGTCCCGTTTGTCGCCATCGGCATGTTGTACCGCCAAGGTTATTTCACCCAGACCATCGACGACCGCGGCAACCAGTTGGCGCATTACACGCCCAACAATTTCGCCGATCTGCCCGTTACACCTGCGAAAGATAAGGCGGGCAACGACGTACAAGTGCAGGTCAATATTCACGGCCGCAGCGTTGCACTCAAAGTTTGGCGAGCAAAGGCTGGCCATATCAGCTTAGTACTATTGGACAGCGATTTACCGGAAAACACCGAGCATGATCGCCGCATCACCTATCAGCTCTACGGCGGCGACACTAACACTCGTATTCAACAAGAAATTGCCCTGGGTATTGGCGGCGTGCGCGCACTGCGCGCGCTCGGCTTAGTCCCCACCGTTTGGCACATTAATGAAGGCCACGCGGCGTTCATGATTTTGGAACGCTGCCGGGAATATGTCGCTCAGAGCATGGATTTCGACGCCGCGCTAGAATTAACGGCTGTTGCCACCGTGTTCACAACCCATACCCCGGTACCCGCTGGTCACGACATTTTTCACCACGACTTAATGCTCTCGCATTTCCGCCCGCTCATCGGCGATTTACGCATCGACGAGCACAAATTCTTGTCCTTAGGCGCGTTTCCCAGCAATCCTCACGGGTTCAATCAGACCTCGCTGGCCTTGCGCGGATCGCGGCAGCACAACGGCGTCTCACGCATTCACGGCGGCGTTGCCTCCGAAATGGAATCGTATATATGGCCCGAAATTCCGCCGGAAGAAAATCCGATGCGGTACGTCACCAACGGGGTACACGTACAAACATTCTTAGCGAAGGAATGGACCACACTGTTTGACATGCGCCTAGGTGCCAGCTGGCGCCGCGAGTTGCGCAATGACGAATATTGGCAGCGCATCAACGAAATTCCAGACCATATTTATTGGAGCTTGCACCAATCGCTCAAGCTCGAACTGTTCGAGCATTTAAAGAAGCGTACCGCGGTACAGCACCGCCGCAACGGTTGCAGCGATGCACAGAGCGAACGGCTCAACAAATATCTCAATCCGCAAGACACCGATGTGCTGGTGATTGGTTTCGCACGGCGATTTGCTACGTATAAGCGCGCCACTTTGCTCTTTTCCGACCCTGAGCGCTTGAGTCGCTTATTGAATCACCCGCGCTACCCCGTCATTCTGATTTTCGCCGGTAAGGCACATCCCCTCGACGAGCCTGGCCAACGATTTATTCGCTCCGTTCACGAATTCTCGCGTAAGCCAGAATTCGAAGGGAAGATTATTCTGCTGGAAGGCTACGACATCGCGCTCGCGCGAAAACTCGTATCCGGCGTCGATGTTTGGCTTAATACCCCCGAATACCCGTTAGAAGCCAGCGGCACCTCGGGCGAAAAAGCGGGCATCAACGGTGTTATTAACCTTAGCGTGCTCGACGGCTGGTGGGGCGAAGGCTACAACGGTCGCAACGGTTGGGCCATCAAACCACATGGACCCGAGTTCGACAAGACCTTCCGCGATCGGCAAGAAGGGCAAGACCTGCTCAACATCTTGGAAACTCAGGTTATTCCACTCTATTATTCACGCGAAGGCGCATCCTTCAGCGGTGATGAACGGCGCACCACCCGCACCCGCCACAGCTTCTCCGAAGGCTGGGTGAAAATGTCTAAGGCGTCAATGGAAACCATCATCCCGCGCTACAATTCGCACCGGATGATGATGGACTATGTGAAGAAGTTCTATAGTCCAGCCTCTAAGCAGCGCGCTGCGTTCGAGAAAAACGGCAACGCTCCGGCAGTGGAAGTGGCCGGCTGGAAACGTAAGGTGCGGCACTGCTGGCCTAACACCCGTTTGCGACGCGTGGACCAAACAGTCCCCGATTCCATTACCTCGGGCAACACCTTGCCAATTACCTTGGCGGTGTATCTTGACGGGCTAGACCCCAGCGATGTAATTGTTGAATGCCTAATGGGGCGTGAGGATAAGTTCGGCAAGTTCAATGTGCACGAATGCCATCGTTTCGCCGCCAAAGAAGTGAAAGAAGGTAATGAAACACTGTTCGAATTAAATCTCGAACCGTCGCTCGCTGGCTTGCAGGTGTACAAGATCCGCATGTACCCCTACCACCACAACCTAACGCACAGTTTCGAAGCCGGCTTCATGCGCTGGCTCTAACAGGGAATTAAACTACGGGGGCAAAGCCCCCGTAGTTTATATTATGACCCCTACCCGCTGCCGAATCTTTTCGCCCTCAAACCCGCCCATACAACACATTGAGCGCATGCAGCTGGTCAACCAAGCCCGGCTCAATCTGATCCCACTCAAAGCGCCAGTGCCAATTGCCGAGCGTGGTCCCAGGCGTATTCATTCGATGCGCGCCGCCCAGACCTAACACATCCTGCATTGGAATAATGCACAGGGCGGAAGTCGATGCGGTAGCAGAGCGCATTAACGGCCATGGCATATCCTCGGCCGGGCCGCCCAAATAGCGTAATACATGTTGGCGAAGGTCGACGGACAAGTCGTTAAACCAGCCTACCGTGGTGTTGTTGTCATGCGTACCGGTGTACACCACCGAATTAGGTATGTGATTGTGCGGCAGATACGGGTTCTGCGCGCCGCCTTCAAAGCCAAACTGAAGAATCTTCATGCCAGGCAAATTGAATTGGTCTCGCAGCGCGGTAACTTCGGGCGTAATAAGACCCAAATCCTCGGCGATCACCGGCAGTTCATTCCCAAACGCGGCCTGCATCGCTTCAAACAGCGGCGCGCCTGGGCCCTTTATCCAGCGGCCAGACACGGCAGTCGGCTCGTGCGCAGGAATTTCCCAATAGGCTTCAAAACCCCGAAAGTGATCAATTCGAACGCTGTCATACATCCACAGTTGGTTGCGCATGCGAGCGATCCACCAGGCATAACCGCTATCGGCCATACGCGACCAATTGTATAGCGGGTTACCCCAGCGCTGACCTGTTTCAGAGAAGTAGTCCGGCGGTACGCCGGCCACGACCTGTGGTTGGCCGTTCGCATCGAGCAGAAATAAGTCCCGGGCAGCCCAAACATCGGCGCTGTCGTGCGCAACGAATATCGGCAAATCGCCAATCAGGCGCACGCCCTTGCCGTTGGCATACGCCTTCAACGTCAGCCATTGGGAAAAGAAAAGGTATTGCTCGAAACGAACGACGTCTATCTCGCCGCTGAGTTTGCGTCGCGCCGCTGCCAAGGCCAAGGGCTCACGATCTCGTAGCGCCACCGGCCAATCGGCCCAGCCGCTTTGCTGGTGTGCCGCTTTCAACGCGACGAACAGGGCGTAGTCGTCGAGCCAATCCGCCTGGTTCGCGCAAAACGCGCTCCACGCGTTAATTGATTCCGGCTCGGCCTCCGCCTGGAATCGCGCAAAGGCTAACGTGAGCTGACGTCTGCGGCGATCGGTCTCTCGCAACTCGTCGAGTTCGCAACTTTCGATTCTCTCGGCGGTCAACCACCCCTTCTCAATCAACGGTGCCAGACTAACCAGTAGTGGATTACCGGCATGGACCGACAAACTCTGGTATGGAGATCCGTCCGCGTGCGTAGGTCCAAGCGGCAACACTTGCCACACGGTATACCCGGCCGCGGCTATCCAATCGACAAAACGGAATGCGTCCTCGCCGAGTTCGCCATTGCACACACCCCCCGGCAGCGACGTGGGATGTAGTAGGATTCCGGCGCAACGATCCATGAATTAGCTCCGCAATTCCTGCTATGTAACTGATAAAGTCATTGAGATTTTTAACACTCCCAGTGAGACAAACAATCAGGTGCCGGGCGCTTTACCTGTGCGCATTACGCCGCCACCCGCGGGTGCGCCGCCACCGCGACTGATGACGCGATCAAGGTCGGCCGGAAGTGGCTGGCCAAGCATGTCGTAGAGCGTGGCAAGATGCCGGCGAAACAAATGGTCAAAATCCGAAACAGAATCCGACGGGTTGTAATCGCCAAACCACCAGAACCAGTCGGACCCTTCACACACTGCAAGCTGGCGCGCCACCCGTTCCAATGCCTCGCCCGTCAGTCGACGCTCTTTTACAACCCGGTCGAACACAACTTTAGCCGCGCAGAGCATGTCCCAACCGCGATTTTTGTCTTTGTCGCCAATCCAAGTGGAGAACGTGCCGTAAACCCAACTCCCCGCAACGAGTTTGTCGAGCGGCAGCGCAACACAGCCTTCTGCGAGAGCGTCTGCAAAAGTCGTTAGTTTGAGCTTGGGGTGGTTGCCGAGCTTGGCATATAACGCGGAGAGAAAATAGAAACCGTTCTCGGGATAATGCTCCCAAGCGTTCTCGCCATCCATGATAATCGACACGACTGAATTGGTGCGATCGGGAATCGCCGACGCGATATTCTCAAGGTGATGCACCAAATTATTAACCGCATCGTCGGCATGCCACGTGGAGTAGGCAAAACCGATTAAGTCGGACAAACCATCGTCGCGGAAGAAACAGTTAACATCGCTGCCTTTGATTTTAAACGGGTGATGTACGCTACCGCTGCCCAAGGCGTCCCTTAACACCGGCGACGCGCTCACGCTGTTACGCAGCACATTTTCGCCGCTGGCCACCCACTCGATGCCATGTTCTTCAATTAACCGAATGGCGGCTTCGCTGACTCCGCCTTCCGATGGCCAGCACCCTTTGGGACGAAACCCAAAATGCTGTTCGAACACGCGCAAACCTTCCACCATGTGCCAGTGGGCGCGAGCCTCACCGCCGGGGTACATTGCCGATTGCGGCAGCACGACATCGGGCATCGCTTCGCGTGCGGATTCGAAGTCTAACAACAATGGGACTATCGGATGTGCATAAGGGGAAAAGGCAATCTCAATTTGACCCGCTTCGGCCAGTGCCCGGTAACGTGGAATTACCTGATCAAGTAACTCGGACATAACACGCAGTAACTCGAAACGGTCTTCGCGCCCATAGAACCGCGCCTTATCAATCAGCTTTTTGATGCGAGGGTCCGTTCGCCGAATCGTCTCACCCATCCAAGCCAGGTGGTACCACATCAGCAAATCATGCAGATATTGATCACTGAGGTACGCGGCCGACCCGCCCCGTTCCATGGTCCATTTGGCAATGTCCGCCAACTCACGGTATGGCGGATAGCGGTTAATAAAACGATTTTCATTTGAGCGCAAGCAAGCGCGCATTAACAACAAGCGCTGCGCCGGGTCGGCCGTCAAGCCGTTTGAACCCAGTCCCGCGAGCAAGGGGTCGCCCAAAGGACGACCATCGCTGAGATGATCCCTCATTCGCGTGGCGTAGTCGTCAATTTGTTCTAACAGCGTAGGCGCGAAATTAACCACCACGCGGGCTAGTGGTTGCGCCTCCAGCAACGCGACCATGTCGACGTAATCTTTTATCGCGTGGAGATAGGTCCACGGTAATTGATACGTTCCGGTGATCGGGTCGCGGTATTGCGGCTGATGCATGTGCCAGCACAACACCACCCGCAACCGCTGCTTATCGGACATGATGGATTTCCTCGCCAAGCATATCAGGTGTCACTAACACTACACCGCCGGGACTGACATGGAATCGTTTAGCGTCGAGGTCATGGTCCTCGCCAATCACGGTTCCGTCGGGCACATGGCAGCCTTTGTCAATAATGACCTTTTTCAAACGGCAGTTCTGCCCAATGGTTACGTTGGGCAAAATGACGGCATCTTGGACCGACGAATAGGCATTTATCACCACATTGGAGAACAGCAATGAATGCCGCACCAATGCGCCTGAAATAATGCAGCCCCCGGAAACCATCGAGTCGACCGCCATGCCACGGCGATTTTCGTCGTCGAACACGAACTTGGCGGGCGGCAGCTGCTCTTGGTAGGTCCAAATCGGCCAGTCGGTGTCGTACAAATTCAACTCAGGGGTAACGCCAATCAATTCCAGATTGGACTCCCAAAACGAATCGACTGTACCGACGTCGCGCCAGTAGGCCTGCGTACCGGTCTCGGCGTTTCGGAACGGGTAAGCAAATACGCGATAGCGGTCAATGATCGAAGGAATGATGTCCTTACCGAAGTCATGCGAAGACCCGCTGGTGTCGGCGTCTTTAATGATTTGTTCGTAAAGAAATTCCGGATTGAAAATGTAAATGCCCATGGATGCCAGCGCCATATCCGGCTTACCCGGCATCGAGTCTGGGGTGGGCGACTTTTCCTGGAACTTGGCGACCCGCCAATTGGTGTCCACGCCCATAACGCCAAATGCGGTGGCATCCTGAAGGGGAACTTCAAGACAGCCCACGGTCATATCCGCCATTTTCTCGACATGGTAGGCGAGCATGGGGCCATAGTCCATTTTATAAACGTGGTCCCCCGCCAAAATTACGATATGCCCCGGCTTGTGACGGCGGATGATATCGAGATTTTGATACACCGCATCGGCGGTGCCCGTGTACCATGATGTTTCAATGCGTTGCTGCGCCGGCAACAGCTCGACGAACTCACCGAGCTCTGCACGCAAGAAGCCCCAGCCGTGTTGCACATGACGAATCAAGGAATGGGATTTGTATTGCGTGACAACCGCGACCCGCCGGATGCCCGAATTAATGCAATTGGACAGCGGAAAATCGACAATCCGAAACTTGCCACCAAACGGCACAGCCGGTTTGGAACGCCAATTCGTTAGGTTTTGTAATCGTGAACCTCGTCCACCCGCAAGGATTATGGCGAACGCGTTTCGAGTCAGGCGACTTACGAAACGAGAAGTCTGAGCAGCCTCCACTAAGATATCCCTCCTAATTTTTGCCGTGGCGCACTACGCGTCGAATTAATGACGCATTCTCTCGTGCCGAGCAATTCTCGGACCGCCGGAGCCAGGCGCACATGGCGATAACTCACGCTATATACAAAGACCAAGAATACCATACAATGCAAACCAGACAGAGCTCTGCAATTGAAGTGTGGTGAAATGACTAAAACACAATCGACGATCCCCGAACCGCTGCAACGCATTCTCGACGCCCGCCACCACGACCCCTTCGAGGTACTTGGTCGGCACGATCTGGATGGCAAAACCCTCATCCGCGCCTACCTGCCTAATACACGTCACGTTGCAGTTGAAGAAACCGGCTTGGTATTGCAGCGCCTTGAAGGGACCGATCTTTTCGTTGGTCACAGCGAAGCCACCGGGCTAACGCCGCATTACCGTTTTCGCCGCACCGATCCCATGGGCCGCGAAACGGTAATTTACGACCCCTACACGTTCGGCCCCCAAATACCTGACTACGATCTTTATCTATTTGGCCAGGGCGACCATTGGCATATGCAGCGCCTGCTCGGCGCCAATCCCTGGGCGGTAGATGGCATTGAAGGCGTACTCTTTTCCACCTGGGCACCCAACGCCGGTCGCGTGAGCGTGGTGGGCGATTTCAACCGCTGGGACGGCCGCGTCCACCCCATGCGCGTACGCGGCGGTACGGGCGTGTGGGAACTCTTTATTCCTGGGGCCCACGCCGGCGAACTCTACAAATTCGAAATTCGCAATCTCGCCACTGGCGCTATTGCCGTCAAGGCCGATCCATATGGCAAGCGTTTCGAAATGCGGCCGAGCAATGCCTCCGTTGTCACAACAACCAGCGCACACCGCTGGGGCGACCAGGCCTGGATGGAACAACGCAAACAGAGTGATTGGCTACACCAACCTCTCTCGATTTACGAGGTTCACCTTTCCTCGTGGAAGCTCACCCCTAGCGGCGACTTCATTAATTATCGTCAGCTGGCCGAACAACTTGTCGCCTATATAAAGCCACTTGGCTTCACCCACATTGAGCTGCTGCCGATTACGGAGCATCCTTACGATGCCTCCTGGGGCTATCAAGCGCTAGGCTATTTTGCGCCCACCAGCCGTTTCGGCTCGCCCGACGACTTTCGCTATTTTGTCGATCATTGCCACCAAAATGGCATCGGCGTCTTTCTTGATTGGGTGCCCGCCCATTTCCCGACCGATGCCCATGGATTGGCACGCTTCGACGGCACCGCGCTGTACGAACACGAAGACCCCCGCCTCGGCGAACACCGCGATTGGGGCACCTATATTTTCAATTACGGCCGCAATGAAGTGCGTAACTTCCTGCTCGCCAGCGCGCTATATTGGCTCGAAGAATTCCATCTTGATGGCCTGCGCGTCGACGCGGTCGCATCGATGCTTTACCTCGATTACTCGCGCAAAGAGGGCGAGTGGATTCCTAACAAATACGGCGGCCGGGAGAACCTTGAAGCCGTCGATTTCTTACGGCAATTGAACGAGGTTACACACGCCCAACAGCCCGGCACGCTCATTATGGCCGAGGAATCGACGTCTTGGCCGCAGGTTTCCCGCCCTACCTGGCTCGGCGGCTTGGGCTTTAGCATGAAATGGAACATGGGGTGGATGCACGACACCTTGCTGTATATGAGCAAGAACCCCATCCATCGTCATTACCACCATGACAACCTAACCTTTGGCATGCTTTACGCCTATACCGAGAACTTCATCCTGCCGTTCTCGCACGATGAAGTCGTGCACGGCAAGGGTTCGCTGCGATACAAAATGCCGGGCGACGAATGGCAGCAGTTCGCAAACCTGCGCTTACTCTACGCCTACATGTTCACCTACCCCGGCAAGAAACTCTTGTTCATGGGCTGCGAATTCGGACAGGGCTCCGAGTGGGACAGCGCCAAGGAACTCGACTGGTATGTGATGCAGTACCCCAAGCACCAGGGTTTGCACCGCTTAGTGGGCGATCTAAACAGAATCTACCGCGCCCTGCCCGCGCTGTATCGCCGTGACTTCGAGTCGCAAGGATTCGAATGGATCGATTGCCACGACTCTCCCCAGTCG
>Ga0315270_10000631_pt1 | contig 19326 bp, 4 predicted proteins | sample C1_bottom_MG_FD_204932 | JGI IMG/M metagenome (GOLD analysis project Ga0315270, IMG submission 204932) | Sediment microbial communities from Yellowstone Lake, YNP, Wyoming, USA - C1_bottom | ecosystem: Environmental > Aquatic > Freshwater > Lake > Sediment | place: USA: Wyoming | collected...
CCGCATGGCTTCCTCGGTGTCCTCGGCGTTCATGAGGACGGGGCGCGCCTTCGGCTCGAGCGCTTTCGCGATCGCTTCCTGCTGCAGCTCCTCGGCCCGCCGCAAGACCGCACCCAGGTCCTGCTTGATGACGCGTTCCTCGACGCCCATCTCGAGAGACGCTTGGCGCTCGAAGACGGCTCGGGCGCGCGCCGCGTAGAGATCGAAGGTGTCGACGAAAAAGCCCGAGAGGGGGGAAGTCGAGTCGAAAAGATCGCCGTCGCGCGAGACGAAGACGTTCAGGCGCAGCGAGCCGTAGGAGAGATTCTTCCGGAGACCTCGGACGCGGTAGCGGCGATCGGCCTCCACAAGAATGAATTCGTCGAGCGTCTCGGCTGGTTTTCCTTCTTTAGCCGCTTCGTCGTGCTCTCGGGCTGGCACGGGCGCTTCCGGGAGCGGTGCACGGGCCGCTAAAGAAAGAAGCTGAGAGGGGGCGGCAGCGGGCGACTCCTCGATGCGCTCGGCCGGCCGCTCGACCGCAGCTCGCATTTCCTCTTTAGCCGCCCCTTCCGGTCTCTCGGCCTTCTTCGGCCTCTCCGGACCTCTTCCCTTCCCGATCCACTCGGCGCTCCTGATGAAGAGCCCGAGCGTCTTTTCGGCCGGCTGCATCTTCCTGACGACGTCGTTCGCATCCATCCCTTTCGGGAAGAGGACCCGGAAGCATTCGACGCCGGCGGCCATGAGCTTCTCGGCCACGCGTCTGGCCCCGCGATCGCCCGCCTCGTCGCGGTCGAAGGCGATGTAGCACTTATCGATCTCGTGGAAGGAGAAAGCTCCGAGGATCTCCTCGGTGAAGCCCTCGACGCCGTAGGCGCACGTCACGTTTCGGAAACCGTTCTCCCAGAAGGACAGCGCGTCGATGAGCGACTCGGTGAGGATGATCGTCTTCTCTTCGAAAGCTTCGACGTTGAAGACGCCGCGGTGTGGGCCAGGCAGGTAGAGGTGATCGGGCGTGCCGGTTCGGAGGTCGTTGCGGGTCTTTCGGCCGTATATGCCCGTCACGTTGCCGGCGCTGTCGCGGATCGGGATGACCAGAGAGCCGACGAGGTGCTCGTGGCCCGAGGCGCGGAGGATGCCGAGGTCTTGGAGCCGCGTCCTCAGCATCAAGCCCGCTTTCGATTTCACGTTCGGGAGTCGGAGGCCGAGCGTCCGATTCGCATAGCCGAGCTTGAAGTGCGAGACGAGCTCGTCGGACGAGATCGCCCTTTTCGCCACGTACTCTTTCGGCTCGGCCGTCGTTTTGAAGAGCTCGTGGCAGAAGTCCGCATACTGGTTGAGGAGCGCCTGGTCGTCGGCGTCGAGGTCGAGCGGACAGGCCTGCTCCGTGACAGCCGCGCGCCTGACGAGAGACGCGGCTTCTAAAGGAAAGAATTCGGCCAGCAGCTTGTCGACGGCCTCGCGGAAGTCGAGGCCGTCGGCTTTCATCACCCAGTCGATCACGGTGCCGCCGGCCTGACACGCACCCAGGCAGTGCCAGAGACCGCGCGAGGGCGTGAGGACGAGCGACGGGTCGTGATCCTTGTGCATCGGGCAGAGGCCGAGGAGGTTTTCTCCCGAGACCTTGAGCGCGACGCCCGAGCGCTCGACGAGGAGACGCAGCGGCGTCTCGTGCTTGATGCGCTCGAGGAGGTCGTTCGGGATGCGGGGCATCAGCGACCACCGGGTTTTGCAGAAACCCTGTCAAGCGGAAAGTGGGCCGGGCGGGATGTCGGGTTCGTGGCCATTTTGCGTTGACGTAAAGGTACGTTTTATGTACGCTCACTGTCAAGTGCTCCAGGTCATCCCCACTGCACGCGACCCTACACTCGGCTCGATGCGGGGCCAGAAGTCAAAGAAGTCTTCAGTTCAAGAGTCGATCGGAGATCGAATCCGCCGGCTTCGTCTCGCCCATGGGCTGACGCAGCAGCAGCTCGCCGATCGAGTGGGACTCTCGCGACGGATGCTCGCCTATTACGAGATTCAGGGCGGCGAGCCCAGGCCGGATCTCCTCGTGAAGTTCGCCCAGGTGCTCGATGCGTCGGTCGACACGCTCACGGGCTTTCAGGGCTCCCCTCGGAGGGCAGCACTGCCGCAGCCAGAAAACCCGCACCTTTGGCGCCGTCTCAAGCGCATCGAGGAGCTGCCCCTCCACGACCGGAAGACGATTCTCAAGATGATCGACGCCATGGCCGACGCTCGCCGCAAGGCCGGTTGAGCGAAGCATTCACCCCCGATGTCTCGTTCTGAGCCGACCGCGGGTAGAGTCCCGGCGATGCGCCAGTCGCCTCTCAAACGAGCCAGGGCAAAAAAGAAATCGCCCCTTGACTTACGCCAATCTTACGCCCATATTGCCTCAAGAAATGGGAAACGCGAGATGAAGCGCGCCCCGGTTTTCGAGACCAAGCTCGGCCGTCTCTTTCAGGCCGACTGCCTCAAGGTTCTCGCTGAGATCCCCGACTCTTCTCTCGACCTCGTCTTCGCCGATCCCCCTTTCAATCTCGGTAAGGACTACGGCAAAGGAATCGACGACGCGCTCGGCAGCGAGAAATACCTCGAGTGGTGCGGGCAGTGGATCGCCGAGTGCGTGCGAGTCCTAAAGAGCGGCGGCGCGTTTTATCTCTTCAATCTTCCTCGGTGGAATGTCGAGCTCGGCCACCGGCTGACCGAAGAGGGCATGCTCTTCCGTCACTGGATCGCGATCGACATCAAGTACTGCCTGCCCATCCCTGGCCGCCTCTACCCTTCCCACTACAGCCTGCTCTATTACACGAAGGGGAAGCCTCGCTTTTTCGAGAGGCCTCGCGTCCCGATTCCCATGTGCCGCCACTGCGGTGGCGACATCAAGGACTACGGCGGGCACCGCGCCAAACTGAATCCCGCCGGCCTAAATCTCGCCGACGTCTGGACCGACATCCCACCTGTCCGCCACCGGTCGACGAAACGACGCTCGGCAAACGAGCTCTCGATCAAGCTTCTCAGGCGTGTGCTGATGATGTCCTCACAGCCCGGCGACCTCGTCTTCGATCCCTTCGGAGGAAGCGGCACGACCTACGTTGCGGCCGAGGAGATGCACCGCCACTGGATCGGTGTCGAGATGGGCGATTGCGATCCGATCATCCGGAGGCTAAAAGGCGAGGACGCAGACCTCGAGCCGAAGAATCTCGGGGACGCGGGCAAGGGCATCACGAGCCGGAAGTCCAAGCGGCCGCTCGAGCCGACCCTCTCGCTCTTCAGCTAAGCGCGCGCCCGTCCGTTCCCTTGCCGATTCGCGGCACCCTCTTGCTCGTGGCGTCGTGCTCGACGGCGATCACGCCGAGATACCCCGACTTCACGGTCAGCGACGACCACAGCTCGAAATAGGGCTTGAGCTCGTCGAAGTTTCCGACGCGATCGGTCAGAAATTTATAGAGGGCGCGCGTCGGGAGGACGAGCACGCCGCCGGAAAGCTGGCCCGTCACGAGACCCAGCGCCATCTTGTTCACGGCCCGGTGGCTCGACGAAATGTTTCCCGTTTCCCACTCCACGACAAAGGGCGGAAATTTTGGAAGCTCGAGCCAGACATCGAAGGCCCCGGGACGTAATACCGCCTTCTCGCCTGCGGGGAGTTCAGATTTCCCGGGATACTTCTGCTCGGGCTTCCATCCGAAAGACGTGAGCTTCTTGACGAAGCCGTTCTTGATCGGCTTGACGCCGTTCCCCTCTCCACGCTTCTTCCCGGACTCCGGATAGATCGTGAAGCTCTTGGCGCCTTCGGGCCAGTGCACGACGGCAATGGCCTGCTTGATCTGGCTGAGGATGCGGGTCTTCTCCCGCGTCCAGGCCGGATCTGAGCCGACGTCAATTAGCGTCTCTGTGGCGACAAGTTTCAGAGGCATAAGGTTAGCAGGCGTGCCCGACACCCCTCCTTCCCGCGCGTCACGGACGCTTGCAATGGCTCTCGCGCGACCACGTCCGCTCGCCCTCGTGCTCCGTCGTCGCGCGCTCGCGCAAGCGCCGTGACCGCGCTGGAGCGGCCGTCAGATCCTGCACGCTAATCGCTGAGGACACGCCCGCCCTTCTCTCGAGGCCACGTCTCCGCTCGCCCACCGCCGGAGGGCGGCTCCGCAGAAGGGCCGGGTGGACCCGTCGCTCTTCAAGGCGCGCGCCAGCGGGCCCCTCCTCGGACCTCCCTCCTGGCGCGCGCCTCGAATCCGCCATGCACCGCACGGCGGCCGCTGCCGCCTAAACGCCTTTTAGGCGGCCCGGGCCCTTCTCTTCCCGCTCCGCTCGCTTCGCTCGCTGCGCGGTGGCCGGCCCTTCTGCTCCGGGGCGCGCAAAGCGCGCCCTGCCGCTGAGCTTGGCGCTGCAGCGGACACCGCCCGCCGTTCTCGTGCGCGCTTCGCGCGAGCTTCTAAAAAGAAAAACGGCCGCGCGCCCCGCATGCCAGTCGGTGCTGTGCACGGGCTTGAGCCCGGTCGGGGGGGCGGCCGCACTCTCAATCTAGGGCCCGCGCCAGATTTCTTCCACCTTAGCCGCGCCGGCCTTCGGCCGCGCGGCGGCGCGCAGCGCCGCGGCGCGGCTCTCTCGTGCCCGTCCCCGGCTGGCACGAGGTTGCCGCGCGCGATGGCCGAGGACACGCGCGACGAGCGCCAGCGAGGAGCAAGGCCCGCAGGCGCTCGCGCGCGAGCAACGCACACCGCAGTGCCAGCCCTTTACCGCCCGAGCGAAGCGAGCACCGATAGCCTCTTGGCCTGGCGCGGCGCGCGTGCATTCGGCGCGTGGACCGAGCACGCTTGCGCGCGCAGGTGATCGCGCCCTTCAGAGGCGCGCCGCGCAAGGCCCTTAGCCGCTCGCGCCCGCGCCGGGCGCGCACCCTACGCACCGCGGCGTTTAGCAGAGCCTTCGGTTGCTGTTAAAGGTCGCGGCGCAGCGAAGCGAGCCGCGACCCGGAGGCGGAAGTGGTGCCCCCGCGGAGCGAAGCGCAGCGGGAAAAAGAAAGGCCCGGGTACGGTAATGCCGCATTACCGGACAGCGGCCGGCGAGCGCAGCGAGCCGGATGCAGCGCGCGTGACCGGGGAAGGGCCGGGGAAGGGCCCACGGGCGCGCGCGCTGCTGAGCGCCCGGCTCCTCCACCACTTCCGCCGGAGCGCCGCGGGGCGCCGATCGCCCCGCAGAGAAGAGACGCAAGACCTCACCCTCATATCTTCATAGATCAGACCGGAGCCCGTCTGCCGGTTAGAGCAAGAAGGCGCTTCTCGAAGCCTCGAAACTGCTCGCAGACCCCGTCCTCGGTTTGGCAAAGTGACGCACGTGCCGCTTCGAGCTTCGCGTTCATTTTCATGCGGTCTTCGAGAAGATAAAACACAACGATTTCGTGAAAGCGCCAGCCGGGCGTCTGAGCACCACGGATGTTCCACGCTTCGGGTAAACGGCTCAGCGGCATGAAATCCTTCAGTGTTTCGAGAGCCGCGTCGACGGCAACAAGCACCTCATCCGCCGTGGACGGAGGGTTCCATCTTTGGTATTCCTCCCCAAGCACATACCCGACGTTCGCTCCGACTGTCGCTGTCCAATCGAAGTAGGGTACGTCGAGTAGCTCCGGTACCAGATGCTCGGTTCTGTCGTGGCGCAATCCGACAAATGGCGCTATGTCGCTTCGACTTCCTATCGGCCCGGTATCCACCCAAAGGGAGAATTCAGAATCGACCGGGCGTAGATGCATCCGCTCAAACTGGCGAAAACCCCGGGCCCTGAGGGTCTTAGATACTTCTCGCCTGAGATTCACAGCTACTGTCCCAGCAGGGTCGGAATGCCGTCCCACACGTCGCCCTGAAACACGACCTTGATCTGCGCTCCGGGCGTTAGGTTACCTGGCCGTGCGCCGACTTTTGCAATTAAGCCAGCATCTCCGGATTTCACGAGTTCCGGGATGACGATCTTCTGATGTGGCTGGTACCGTGCCGCCTTGGAGAATTTTGACTCGATATACACAAACGTGTCTTCGCCAGGTAGCTTCGTCAGCACGTCCGCTCGAACCGCCACGTCCTGCCCGTTGATGTTGAAGATCAGGTCGACCTCTTCCCCGGCAATTTCCTCGCCTCGCGCGATCGCCGCGTCGTAACTCCAGCCTTGTCCCACCTTTCCCTTTGCGTTCGGCCGAAGCGCCTTTAGCTGCGCTCGTGCCGCAGCCGTTTCCGCTTCAGCAGCCGATCCTCCTCTGCCTAGTTTCCCGACGTCCTTCGCCAGGATCTTTCCGACCTTGCTGCCCGCGACCTTCGAAATGAGCTTGCCCGCCCCAGGCACCTTCGTCAGCACCCTTCCAGCGGTTCCCAGAATCTCACCGCCAGCTACGTCAAAGGCGGCAGTTCCGAGCCCCTTCGTGGCTGCCCACGCCCTCTCACCGGCTGAACGCGTTGAGTCCCCAGCAACTGCGCTCGAATCCGCGATCGTATCCAGGCCTAGCAAGTCCGTCAGCGTGTTCCCCGCGGCATCCTTCGCAATTCCCCACCACGAGAGATCGTCGTCGCTGAGCGTGTCTGCCAAGGGGTTTACGCCGCCGTTGGCGGTTCGACGGGCCAGCCCGAGCGGATCGGTCTTCTCGTGCGGCCTTGCTCCGACGAATCCGTAGAGGTTCGGGGAGTCGACGTCGCCTAATGGGTCCTGGGAGAGCCAAACCCCGTTCCTCGCGTCATAGACACGATTCGGCGTGAGCAAGAACCCCAGCACCGAATCCGTGTACTGCCCCTGGAAGCCGAGGGGCTGGCCGCCGGGGAAGAGGCCGTTGGCGTCGTTGGCAGCCGCTTCGAGGCTGTCGTACTCGACTGCGAACGTCCTCACGTACTCGTAGCTGCTCGCGCCGATGTCTCCCGGTGCGATCACGGAGGGCGTCTGCGGGAGCTCGAGGACCTTCGGGTCGGCCAGCGGTCTGCCAAGAACGTCCTTCAGCCCCGCCGTCGTCCGAACGCGGTAGCTCGTCTCGAACGCGAATCCCTTCAGCGGCAGGACGTCGACGTCGCTGTTTGCGGCGTCGCTTGCTCGTCCGATAGCGACGTCCGCTGCACCGAGCGCTCCCCACGTCCCGTCGGTCTCCCTTCTTTCGAAGACGATCCCTGAGAAAGTCGCGGGATCCACGTCGATCCCGAAGCTCAGCCGGACGCCCCCGGGCAGCGTCCCCGTCGCCGTCTGCGTCTTCGTCGCTCCGCCGGCGTCCTTGACGCTCGTGATCCCGAATCCGTAGCTCCCCTTCCGAAGCTCGGGCCCGGTCTCGGCGTGGGCGTTGCCGTAGGGGGTGTAGAGGTAGCGGATCGGGATCGACGGGCTCTTCGGGTCGCTCGCTTCGTCGGCCAGCGCGAGCACGGTGCCCTGCTCGTCCCTGATGTAGGCGTAGAGGCGGTCGGAGACGAGGTTCTGGGCGGCGTCGTACGTCTCGACCCTGACCTGGACGTGGTCGTGGAGGTCGGCGCCGGGGACGTAGGTCTTCCTCCAGCGGATGGCGCCGTCCTTGGCCCTGGCGACTTCCGCGAGGAGGGTGTTGCCGTCGAAGAGGTATTCGCGGGTCTCGATGAAGGGGCGCTTGGCGTCGTCCGTCTCGCCGGACGGGAGAGCTCCAAGGTGGGTGCGGGTGAGGAGGCGCGAAAGGGCGTCGTACGAGAAGACGAGCTTGTGGCCGGCCTGGGCTGGCCGCGTGAAGCCCGCCGCGCAGGCGGGACCCTGCGACTCGCCGTGCTCGATGGGCCAGCAGTCCATGACGACGGCCGTCGCGATCTTGCCGTCGTAGTACCAGGTGAATGTGAAGCGGTCGTCGCCCGTGCGGCGCTTGAGCGCGTCGTAGAGGAAGAAGGACTTGGGTCCCGCGTCGAGCTGGCGCGAGTCGGGCCGGCCGTCGCCGCCGGTTTCGTAGCCGACGCTGCGACCTTCGACTTCGCGGGTTTCCTTCTTGAGCTGGTCGGCAGAGCCGTACTCGTACTTGAAGCGCTCGAAGGCGGCGATGGCGGCCGCGGCGTCGGCGCCCGTGACGCTGCCCGGCCCGGCGTACGCCGTCGTGAGGCGCTTGGACGCGTCGAGGCCGTAGGCGTAGCCGAGGTTGGACAGCAGAGACCCGGCGAGGAGGCCAGCAGGCCCACGCCCGTCACCCTGCGGCCGAGCTTCGTGCCGTCTCCCGTGATGGAGGAATTGTAGCCATACGCGAACTGCCCCCACGCAGCGGAACCCGGCGCTCCGGCGTCGCCGAAGGGAAGGAGGTTCTTCGCGCCCGGGTCCGTGCCGACGGTGAGCGTGCCGAGCTTCCACTTCGCGGCGCCGGGCACGGAGCCGTCCGGTCCGCCCGGGCCGCCGACGTACCCGAAGCGGTGCGCGGCGTGGAGCGGGCCGTTGGACGTGACTCCGAGGACGCGGTCGTCGCCGACCCATGCCCAGGAGGCGCCGAGGAGGGACGGCGCGACGCCGCCCGGCAGCGGCACGTCGCCGACGCCCGTGATCGACGCGAGGCGATGCGTGAGGGGCTCGAACGCGCGGGTGTAGCCGAACGGGCGCGCGGCGCCGACGCCGAGCGGCAGCCCCAGCGACGTGACGCCGCCGAGAAGGTCGTAGTCGCGCGTGAGCGCGGGGCGCGAGCCGACGGTCTCGGAGTGCGGCCGGCCCGCGAAGTCGTAGGCGCTCGGGACGACGGCGGCTGCGGCGTCCACAGAAATGCCGTCGGGCTTCAGGCGTGCGGCTCCCGTCATCCGCGAGGCCGCGTCCCACGCGAAGAGCGCGCCGCCGGGCACGGAGGATCCGCCGTCCGCCGTCGTCTTCGTCAGGCGGTTCGCGTCGTCGTACTCGAAGCCAATGGTCGCGCCGTCGCTCAGCTTCACGGTCTTGGCCATGTCGTCCGGGTAGTACTCGCTGACCGTGAGCGTCGGGCCGTCCGTGCGCGCGAACGTCTTCAGGAGTCCCGCGTATTGCCCGCGCGGCCGGAAATAGTCGTACGTCGACTGGTAGGACGAGCTCCCGGCGTCCGTCTTCTTCGCCGTCAGTCGCCCGTCATGGTCGTAGGCGAGGCCGGTCGCGCCCTGACCGGCGGGACGGATCAGCTGGACGAGCGCCCCGCGCGAGTCCCAGCGAAGCGACGTCGCCGAAGAGCCGTCGGTCGTCTCGACGGGGCGGCCCTCCTCGTCGAAGCGCGCGGTCCGGAGCGTGCCGTCATCGCGCAGGTCCTCGACGACGCGCCCCAGAGTGTCGTGCTTCAGCGTGCTGACGACCGTGGACAGCGCGGCCTTCGAACCGTCGGCGACGGCTGCGTATTTCATGTACTTCGGCCACCCGGCGGGCGCGCCGTACTCGAGCGTCAGGCCGTTGGCGGCGTCCCCGACGAACGTGGGCCGGCCCGCGGCGTCGGCGAAGATCATCTCGATGTCCTTGTGCGCGTCGGACATCTGCAACGTGAGCCGCCCCTCGGCGTCGAGTTCGCGCTTCATGAGGAGCGAGGTGCCCGCCGTCACCCGGCGCTCGAGGTTCTTCAGCGCGCCCCAGCTCGTCACCCTGGCGAAGGGAATCGCCGAGAAGACGCTTCCGTGGCCGTCCGCGAGCTTCGCCGTCGCGAGGCCCCCCGCCTTGTCGAACGTGCGCGTGACGATGCCGCCCGTGGGCAGAGTCTCGCCGGCCAGCCGTCCGAACGAGTCGTAGCTGCCGTTCCACGTTCCCTTGTCCCCGTCGAAGACGTACGTCGGCCGGCCCATTTCGTCGTACCCGAACTGGCGCGCGCCCGAGCCGTCCGGCGTGACCTCGGCGAGCCGCCCCGCGCTCTCGAACCGGTAGGTCGTCGTCGTGCCCTGGTCGGTCGAGACGGACTCGAGGAACCCGCTCGTGAGGTCGTAAGTGAACTTCATCGTCGACGTGGCGTCGGGTGCCGCGAACGGCATGGCGCTGGCGACGTGGTCGCGTTTGATCTCCGTGACCTGGTCGCGATCGTTGTACTCCCACGTCGTCGCCACGTCTCCGGCGTTGAGCTGCGTGCAGATCTCCTTCTTGAGGCGGCCGGCCGTGTCGAAGCCCCGGAAGACCTCGCCCGGCGCTTCCTGCTCGCCTCCCCTGCCGAACTTCTCGTGCACGGGCCGGTCCCACTCGTCGTAGTCGATCTTCGTGACGGCGCCCGACGACTCGCGAATCTCGGTCGGGTTGCCGCGCTCGTCCCTCTCAAACGTGGCGCCGACGTACTTGCCGGAGGGCCTGTCTCCCTTGACGACCTCGAGCGGGAAACCTCCGCCCTTGACGCCGAGCGCGTCGTCGCGGTAGGTCGTCTCCCCCTTCGTGCCCGCGCCGCCCTCGTAGGTCTTCGGCCGGCCGAAGTCGTCGAACGTCGTCGAGCTGTTCAGCCCATCGCTCGTCTTCGAGTCGACCTTGAGCCCCGCCGCCGGCACGCCCGGCGTGATCGTGCGGCCCTCGGGGTCGGTGATCTTCTCGACGAGGCCATCGCCCTGGTAGTCGAACGAGCGCTTAATCGAGCCGTCCGGGCCCTTTCCGATCTCGGTGACGGACGGGATCCGGTAGGCGAGGCGCTGAGGCCCGGCCGGTGGAGGCGTGTAATCCGCCTTCGTCCCGTCCGCACGCGTCGCGAGGGAGATGCGGCCATCGTCGAGATAGAGGTACGACTCGCTGAGATCGGCGAGCGCGGGCGCGCCGCCCTTGCTCACCTCGACACCCTTGCGGAGGACGTTGGCGACGTGGCCCTTGTCGTCGAGCGTGTATGTCGTCTGGAGGCCGCTCGGGTCGAGCACCTCGACCGACTTCGCGGGCTCCGCGGTCGCGGGCGTCGCCGTGAGCTTCCACGTCACCGTCGTGGTCTTGCCCGCGAGGACCGGGCTCGCACGCCCCGACGCCAGGTCGTACGTGAACCGGATCCGCTCGGACGTCTCGCCGGGAAGCGTGAACGTCTCGAGCTTTCCGCTCCAGAGCGGGCCGTGGAGCGGCGGCGCCGTGTTCGCGTTCGTGGAGGCCCCGTACCCGTAGCGGATGACCGGATCGCCGGGGACGATGCCAAGTTGCGGCGGGATCTTCGTGACCTTCGGCAGCGTGACCTTCGAGAGCCGCCGCCGGTCGTACTCGAAGGCGACCGTCCGCGCGGGAGAGGAGAAGTCTTCGATCTTCTTCAGGAGCCCCGCGTTCGCGGGATCGGTGGAGTCGAAGTACGTGAGCCGGTAGACGCGGCCCATCTCGTCCTGCACGCGCACGAGATCACCCGCGGGTGTGTAGTAGAGGCGGACGCTGCTGCCCTTCTTGTCGGGCTCTTCCTGCGCGTGGCGGTCCGAGATCATCGTGAGGCGGCCGGCCGAGTCGAAGCGCAGCGTGTCGTTGTTGCGGCCGACGAGACGGAAGGTGCCGTCCGTCACCTTGTCGAGCCGCATGTAGAGGCCCTTCGGCGTGCAGTACGTCTCGCCGCCGTCCCGCGCGGTGCCGGCCGGGCAGAAGTCGTTCGGAGGGGTTGTCGAGGAATCGACCGGCTTGCCCGGGTCCACGAAGCGCCAGACCTGCCCGGCGCCGTCGTGATAGTCGACGTACGACGAGTTGCCGCCGGGGACGGGCGGGATGAGAGCGGTCTCCCTGAGGTGCGCGAAGAGGGAAGCGTTCCAGCCGGCGGCGCCGAGCGGGCCGTAGCCGGCGACGCCGGACCGGTAGGTGCGGTCCAGCGCGAAGCCGAGCGAACGGGCCGCCGCCGAGAAGTCGCGCGTCTCGACGACGCCCTCTCCCGACGTGAGGCGGACGCTGGCGCCCGCTTCCGCCGTCCAGATGGCGGGGTTCTGCGCCGGCTCGGCGAGCGCGATCTGCGTGACCGACGGGACCTCGTCCGCGAAGCCGCTCACGCGAACGTAACCCGAGGGCGGAGGGTAGTTCGTGTTGTTGAAGTACAGGATGGCGGCGCGCGTCGCCAACTCGTCCGGCGAGCCCGCCTTCGGCGAGAGGAACGCCCGGACGTACGGGCCGCCGGCGAGAAGCTCGACGACGCTCGTGTCGCTCGCGTCCTGCGGGAGCGTGGGCGGGCGGTCGCAGCGCCGGCATTGGTGACGTTCGTCCGGTGGATTGCCGGACTTCACCTCGAGTGCCTGATACGGCTTCCAGTAGGCGAACCGCGCGCGCGGGTCCGCGACGAGGACGACCGTCTCGTCCGATTCGTAGAGGTCGTACGCGTTCGAGGTCGGGCCATCGGGGCTCGTGGCGTCCGGGCCCGAGAACCCCATCCCGATCCGCCGCAGCGTCACCCACACGTCGCGGTCCGGCCAGCCGGATTCCGCCGCATGCGCGCCGCCGTCACACGGCTCGGTGCCGCCGCACGCCGGGACGAGGGCGCCGAGGTCTTCCTGCGCGAGGAGGCGCTTGTCGGGCAGCCCCCGAAGGCTCTGGACCTTCGCGTTGAGCGTCGCGCCCAACGCGCGGCCCGCCGCCGAGCCCGGCAGCGCGACGCGCACCTTGAACGCCGCCGTGCGGCAGTTCGCGCCGAGTGCACGGTCGAGGTCGGAGCAGGTCTCGTCCGCCGGCGTGTTCCTCTCGTCAAGCGCTGAGAGGCGCAACGGAACGCCCAGCGGGTCCAGCTTCGTGACGAGCTGGCGAACGCTCGGAGCGAGCGTTCCCGCCGCCGGCGCCGCGGTGTCCTTGCGGAACACGCCCGCGAAGGTGATCGACGGCGCGTCGAAGGGCATCACGAACGCGCCTTCCTCGGTCACGACGCCGCCGCTGCCGTCCGGCGCCTTCCGGTAGCCCCACGTGTAGACGAGGCCCGCGCCGGTCTCGTCGAGGCCGATGTGGTTCGTGTCCCAGGGTACGTAAAGCGTCGCGAGCAGGCGCGGGTCGACGGCCTGCCCCGAGATCGGCGGGAAGACGCCGTCGGGAGTGGGGCCGCCGTTCGCGCGCGCCATGTCCCACGCGTCCACGATCGAGTTGCCGTTCCTGTCCTGGCCGCCCGCAAAGAGAAGGCCGCGCGCGACGTCCGCCTGGAGCCGGTAGACGGAGTGCCCCTCGACCCAGTAGCGGCCGATCGGATCGCCGTTCGCGAGAGGGCCGAGCGAGATCGAGAGGATGCCCGTAACACCCATCGACACGAAGAGCAGGTCGCCGGTCGTCTTCACGGGCTTGAGCGCCGGCCCGTTGAAGGCCGCGCCGGTGCCGACGCGGATGCCGAGGTCCGTCCACGCGGCGCCGCGCGCGTAGGCGATCGCGCGGTACGCCGGGCGGAGGCCGGCCGGCGCGCGCTCGCCGAGGCACGTCGCTCCGTCGGGCGTCTGCCAGAACTGCAGCCCTGCCTTCGAGGGGATCGAGAGGTCGCCCGGCGTGGTGCGCTTAGCGCTCTCGTGGACGACGCCGAAATGCGTGAGGACCGAGTAGACGTCGACGTTGACGGGCCCGGGCACGGCGACGAGGGCGGGCGTGTTGGAGAGACCGTTCAGCGCCGGCGCGCCCTGCGCCGCGGCGGCGCTCACCGGCGCCGGGCAGACGCCGTACAGCGCGACGTCCTCGCCCTCGTACTTCCCGACGCGCCGGTTGCACTGGCTCTTGTTCGCCTGCGTCGCGACGGGCCCCGGGTTTCGGTACATCCGGTTCAGGTCGAGGACCGAGATGCCGCTGCCGACGATCGAGAGGTAGCCGAACGCGACGACGTTGTAGCGGATGCGCAGCCGGTCCCCGAGCCGGCCGCGGATGCGGATCCTGCCGGTCCCGTCGCCCGTGCCGCCCGGCGGCCAGGGGTTCTCGACGTCGGCCGACCACGTCTGCCCCGTCGAGAGGTTGTCGACCGAGACTCGCTGATACCGGTCCCAGGGCTGCTCGCCGCACACCGACGCCCGGTTCGCGCGGTGGTCGGCCGGCGTCGCGCCGTAACCCATCGTGTAGACCCGGACGTCGAACTCGTAGAAGCCGTGGTCCGACGGAAGGCCCTTGAAGGAGTCGGGCGCGTTCAGCTGCTCCGGGCGCTCGTAGAGCTCGCGCAGCTCGTACGAGCCGGCGGACGGCTCGGCGTCGTCACGCACGACGACTTCCATCGACGACGGCGTTCCCGCCGGCAGGCTCCCGACGAGCGCGAGGTAATCCCCGCCAAGCAGCGTGCCGGGCGAGCCCGCCGCGAAGGCCGTGCGGACGCCGCCGTCGACGCTCGTGAAGTAGCCGGGGTCCGCGAAAACCGGCGCCGTGGGAGCCGTAGCCTTTCGTTCGCGGACATCCTCGATCCTCACCGTCCGGACGGCCCAGCTCGAGCCGAACTGGACGTTGTAGAAGAGCCGGCCGTGCCCGTCCGTCGCGAACGCCCTCAGCGCATCGGCTTTCGCGTTCGTCGCGGCCCCGGTCGCGTCCACGTTCACGAGGGACGCCCACGTCGTCGGGTTCTTCGGGTCGGACACGTCCACGGCGACGAGGCGCCCGGTGGCCGAGCCGACCAAAAGCAGGTTGCCGAACTTCAGAAGGTCGCGGGCGGAGTTCGTGTCGCCCAGCGCGGACGTGACGATCTTGCCGAACGGATCACCGGTGCGGCGCGTCGCGAAGAAGAACGACGAAGGCGCGCCGAGCGGATAGGCGATGCCCTTCGGGGCGGACTTCACGCCCACGAGATCCAGACGGTACTGGCGGCCCTCGGCGAGGCGGCCCGGAAGGTGGACGACGATCTGCGCGCCGGCCAGCGCGAGATCGGCGGTGGCCGCGACCTTCACGCTCGCCCCCGGGCAGGACGGGGCGGAGCCGGAGAGAACCCGCGCCACGTCGCCGCAGTCCCAGAGGGCCACGAGGTCGGCGGCGTTGCCGGTCGGGTTGTCGATTCGGCGCGAGAACGTGAGCGTGAGCTCGCTGACTCCGGCCGGGTCGAGCTCGCCCGGCGAGACGTATACGAACATGTCGTCGGCGGGCTGGGCGGCGATCGGCCCCGTCGCGAACGCGCCGCCCGAGACGAAGACGCGAGCCGAGACCGTGCCGCTCGGCGTCTTGGCGGCGGCCTGCGTGAAGTCGAGGAAGTCGACCGAGCTCCCGTCCGCGAACGCGAACCCCGGGACGCCGGCGAGGGACGCCGTGCGGTCGGAGCCGACGCGCGCTTCCATTTCGAGCGCGAGGCGCAGCGTGTCGATGCCCCGGGTGGCGTCGACGGGAGGCGCGGTGAAGCGCAGGACGCGGATCGGACTCGCGTCCACGAGGATGGGCGGCGTGTCCGGACCGGCGTCGAGCGTGCCGAGGTTCGTGAGGCCGCCCGAGCCCGCGGGACTCGCGTAGTCCTGGCGCGCGAGGATCCAGCCCGTCGCCACGTCACGCTTGATCACCGAGAGCGCCTGACCCGGGTAAGCCGGCAGCACGTACCGCCCGCTCCAGTCGTTCGCGAGCGCCTGGAAGACGAAGGAGTCGGCAATCGCGTTGTAAAGGATGAAGAGCGTCCCCGAGACGACTGTGCCCGTGACACCCAGGAGAGGCAGCGTCGTTCCGAAGACGAACGCGACGGAGCCGCGCGCCGTCATCTCCGCCGCGATCGTGCGCAGGAGCTTGCGTGAGATGAGGGCGGTTCGCCCGGCCGCCGCGCTCGAACCCGGGTTCGTGCCCGCCGTCAGCGACGGGTCCTCCGGCTGATCCGCCTCCAGCGTCGAGATGAGCTTGCCGCCCTTGCCGTCGTCCACGAGGCGGCCGACGTCGAGGATCTTGAGCTTCCTTCCCCACGGAAGGTCGATGGGCGTACCCGCGAAGGCGAGACCGCCGACGGGCGAGGCCGTCGTGACGGGAATCCGGAGGCGCAGCGTCTCCTTTGCGGTGCCGTCGAAATCGACGTTGAGGACGGCCCCCATCTCGAGGCCTGGGTTCAGCGCGACATTGAGCGAGTCGAGCGGCTGCTTCGTGACCTTGACGAGCGTGGGCACGTCGAACGCGCCTGCGGGCGCCGTGACTTCGACGCCCTCGGAAGTCGTGAAGACGGCGTCGTCGCCCGGGTTCGCCACGAAGCCCTTGCCGTCGGGCGTCGCGAATGGGCCGAGCCTGAACGTCGCGGCCTCGGCGCCCGTCGGGTCGATGACGTGCAGCCAGACCTTGCTCGCGATCGTGACGGGCGACGTGGGCGGGCAGCCGGCGTTGAGCGTGAACCCGCCGTTCGCGTTCGCGGGCTGCGTGACCTTGGACGGGCAGACCGGGCCGTCGACGTCGGCCCAGACGGACCACGGAGGCGTCCCGCCCGTGACGAGAGGCAATGCGCCGTCGGCACCGAGTATCTGGGCGACGCCGTTCACCGGCACGAGGAGCCGGATCTTCTCGGGATGGATGGCCCCGCCCGTGACGAACTGAGTGGACGTCCCGAAGCTCCAGTCGACGGGCAGCGCGCCGCCGTAGAGCGTGCCGGCCGCGTCGCGGGCGCCGCCCGTGAAGCGCGCCGCGATGCGCTTGCCGGGCGGCAGCGGGCGCGCGGGCGTGAAGACGAAGGTCGTCCTGTCGGGCGAGAGCGCAACGGCGCCGTTGAAGGCGAGGCCCGTCGGCGCGCCCGACGCATCGGCGAGAGAGACGGAGAGAGTCGCCGCCGTGACGCTGGCGGGATCCAGCGCCGCGCTGAACGCGATCGACACGGTCGAGCCGACGGGCTGGTCCGTTGCGCCGTTCAGGGGTTGCAGCGCTCGGATCGTCGGCGGCACCGGCGTGAGGACGAGGTCGAGCGTGGCGACCTGACCCTTCACGAGCGACGGGACCTGCCCCGAGCCCGCGACGCCAAGTACCGGATGTAGCGCGTTGAGCGTGGGCGCGCCCGCGGGCGCGGGCACGGCGTAGACGCCGCCGGGTACCGAGAGGTTGGCAGTGCCAAGCCCTCCCGCCGTCACGCGTGAGCCCGCGATGCCCGCGCCGTTCGGCGACGTCACGCGGCCCGTGACGAACCCGACGGACGCGCTCGCGTGGAGAAAGAGGAAGACGCCCTCCCCCGCGACGCCCGGCAGCGGCAGCGGCGAGCCCGAAGCCTCGGGCGCGGCGACGAGCTTCGCGGGCACGGCGCTGGCCGCGGGCAGCAGCCTGACGCGCGAGACGGCGTTCGCGAACGCGCCGCGGCCGTCGTCGGGCGCGTCGACGAAGACGGCGAGGACGTAGCGCGGGTCGTCGGCCGCGTCGGCCGGGAGACCCGAGGGCGCGTTCAGCTTCAGCGTGGCCGCGCGCGCGAGCGCCGCGCCCGAGAGGCTGACGCGCACGGCAGCGACCGTGGTGTAACCCGCGACGGGCGGGAGAAGGGCCATCTCGGAGGCGGTGACCTTCCGCGCGGAGACGACGGTCTTCTGCGCGAGGCCGCTCTCGGGCACGACGAGCTCGATGCCGTCCGCCGTCGTGACCGATCCACCCGCGGGGCCGAGCACCTGCCCGCGCTCGAGCTGGTCCGTGAACGGGAAGAGGCGGACGTTTTCGTAGCCCGTGTCGAGGAGGACCTGCGCGGCGCGCGGGCTGGGCGAGATGCGGAACGTGAGCGCGCCGACGGCACCGGGGACTGTGCCGCCGAGATCCGCCGCGGAGAGCGGCGGATGGTAGAGGACGAGGTCGGCGGTGAACGGCGCCTCGTAGAGCTCGCCTCCGCCGCCCGAGAGGATGAGCTTCTCGTCGAGGTAGCCCTGCACCGCGAGGCCGCTGGGCCACGGCGTCGTCCCGTCGGACGACCGCGCGACGACGCGCGCGGTGGCGCGGCCCGTGGGCGAGACGATGGGCGGGTCGAGCGCGATCGTGGCCGTCAGGGCCGGAACCGGAGACGGCGGATCGACGCCGACGAGCGGCGCATCGAGGTTGACGGGCAGGACCGACGGCCGCGTCGCGGGGTTCGCGTCCGGCGCGATGATCGCGACGGAGCCGGGGCCGGCGAGCGTGACGCGCGCGCGGTCCGGCAGCGGGCCCGCGCCTCCGACGAAGACGGGGAGCGGCAGCGCGAACCAGGCGCCCGCGACGACGTCGTATCGCGCAGCGAAGAGGTCGGACGGGTTGACGCCCGCGGGGAGCGGGAGCGTGAGCGTGACGCCGCCGGCCGCGAACGGCGTGCCCGCGCCCTCGGGCAGCGCGTCGTCACCGGCGCCGTTCGGGATCAGGCGCAGCTCGGCAGCGGCGAGCGGCGTGAAGCCGAGCGGCAGCGGCTCGGGCAGGCCCTGGCCCGCGAGCGGCGTCAGGCGGACGCCGAGGTTCGTCGCGGACGCGAGCGCGTTCGCCGCGAAGTCGACCGTCGCGTTGGAGCCCGCGGGGCCCGCAAACGAGCCGCCGCTGCCCGGAACGAGGAGTGACGGCGCCTGGATCGCGAGAGGAGTGAGGCGGCTACCGAACGGCACCGCGCCGACGGCGGGCTCGAGAGCGAGGCGCCGCACCGACCGCGTGTAGCCCGTGCGCGAGAGGACGAGCGCGTAGCGGCCCGCGGGGATGTCGCCGGTGAGGCTGAAGCGGCCGCGGCCGTCCGTCACGGTGCTTGCGAGGGGGGCCGTCACCTGCGCCGCGGGCGCCGCGCCCGGCAACACGGCGCCGGAGGCGTAGAGCCTGACGTCCACGCCCGCGAGCGGCCGGCCGCTCTCCTCGTCGAGCGCGGCGCCGGACAGGAAGCCGCCGGAGGGATCTCCCCCGCCGCCCACGAAGAACACCGTCGCGTAAGGAGCCGCCATGGCGTTGCCGGACGCGTCGGAGGCGGGCGGACCGACGGAGAGGCGCACGGAAAGGCCCGCCCACCACGCGGCGGGCCCGCTGCCGAGGTCGAGTGTGGCCGTCAGCCCGTCGGTCGAGAGCGAGAGCGCCGCCGCCTGCGGCGCGCTCGTCGCGTCGTCGGCTTTGGACACGGTGACCGCACTGCCCGCACCGCCGACCGTCAGCGACGTGAGCTTCATCGCCTCCGTGAACGCGACCGTCAGCTTCCCCGTGCCGCGGTCGAACGCGGCCCCGGCGACGGACGGCGCGCTGCAGTCCACGCGGAAGAGCGCCGCGGCTTCCGGTCCGGGCAATCCGCCCGAATCGATCACGGCGGCGTGCACGGCGTGCCAGCCGTTTCCCGAGAGCGGGATCGTGACGGCGAAGCGGCCCGCCGCGTCGGCGTTTCCGGTGAACGAGAGGCCGGCGTCGCGCACGCGGACGGCGGCGTTCGGCGCGGCAGTGCCGGCGACGACGACCTGCGTCGCGCAGACGACGGGCGGCAGCGCGTCGAGCAACGGCGCGGCCCCCGTCCCGACGGCAGCCACCGTGAACCGCACTTCCTTCGCGGCCGCGAGCGGATGCCCGGCGAGGTCGGTGATCCCGGTCCCCGCGCGGAACTTGTACGCCTCGCCGCGCACCATTGCGGCGCCCGGCGCGAACGCGACGGCGCTGCCCGCGAGCGTGAACGTGCCGACGGCCTTGTCGCCCGTCGCCACGCGCGTG
>Ga0315270_10000632_pt1 | contig 19276 bp, 46 predicted proteins | sample C1_bottom_MG_FD_204932 | JGI IMG/M metagenome (GOLD analysis project Ga0315270, IMG submission 204932) | Sediment microbial communities from Yellowstone Lake, YNP, Wyoming, USA - C1_bottom | ecosystem: Environmental > Aquatic > Freshwater > Lake > Sediment | place: USA: Wyoming | collected...
GACGAAAATATTCTTCTGGTTCCAACCAACTTCATGGAGCAACGAACGACCAGTGAATGCAGACTTGTATTGCCATTCGTTGTCGAAACGAAAGAGCAGGAACTTGCCCCAATTCTTGTTGTTATTCGTCACTTCCATGAACTTCGTCTGCATCATCGACCCCTTTGATTGCTTCTTGCATCATGCCGCCAACCCGCTTCATGATTTCAATGTCAATAGGATTGGTGGATTGTCCCATCCATACCCGGCTGGTCGCACGCCGCTCGGCCAACGTGGTCTTTTCCTTCCAAGCCTTCAGAACAGCAACCATCATGGGATGGTTCTTTTCCATTTGCTTGCCGGTCTTTACGTCCATCATCCCTGGCTGACAACCTTCGCAGTCGTCATCGTATTCATGTGTTGGATCGTGCATCAAAAACTCCTCAAATGATTTCTCAATCTCTGATTGAGATTTTCCAGTGAACTTAATGACCTTTAATGACAAATGACAAAACGGGACAATGTAGAAAACGCTTACGTTGTTCTTCCACCCATTTGCAAAATCAAAGCAAACTTGCGATGGAAAGTCTTCGTCTTCGTCTTCGTCATAGTCATCTATAATAGATGCCAAATCGCATATGGCTTCTTGCAAAGACATAAACGGGCCTTCAAAGTCGAACCTGGATTCGGACTCGCCGTTTGTATTTGCTAGTGCTATGTAATATTTGTTTAATTCCATCGAAATCATCCTTCCCAAATGATTTCCCCATCCTTCCAGATGGTGTTCTTCCAGTAAATTTGATTGCCGTTGATTGGGCTACCGTTGTCGTCCTTCAATAAGTCCAGCATGTCATTGCTGAAGTATGTCAAGACAGCAGAATTCACCATTTCTGGCGTTGTGTATTCACCACACAATACAGCCATGTGCTGGACGGCTTCTCGTGCAGTGTCAAATGGGCCATCATAATCCGACCACTTCTCTCCTGAGCCAGTGAGCAGATAATATTTGCCTTCAGTGAATTCAGTTATTGCGAACAACCCGAATAGAGTATAAGGAAAGGACAACTGCCGCTTGCCGCCTTCAGCGAAAAAGATGGTCCTGACCATCGGTGGCTGTGGGACCAAAACGAGTCCGTATCCTTGTGAATTACTGGATTCAGCAGGCATTATTCACCCTTAGTCAAATGTTTATCCCAACCACCTAAAAGCCACGGACTGATTTCTGGCTCTGGTGGTTGCTCTGGTATTGGCACTGGCCGACGAATTCGGCCCTGAAATTCCTGTTCCCGCCGCTCACGTTCAAGACGAAACTTCTCTTTACCTCTGTGTGTGATATAAGCCTGAATAATCCCCAGGGTCGTGAATGTGACCGCAAGGGCGAAAAGGCTTCCAAGGCACATGGAAACATGGAGAACTGGTTGTCGTCGAAATCTCTCGCTGTCGAAACAGCCGATAACCATCAAGACTTCTAGGATGATAAAAAACGTCGAAAACCATAAGTCACGACTGAAAAGGACTGTGAAATATGTCTTCGCCCACCATTTCCATCCCATGTTCCGCTCCTTGCAGCAGATTCTACCGTATTTCAGCTTTGCTGTAAAGCAGATTTCCACGCACGCAGAAATGACTGGATTTGGTCGGAAAGAGCCTGCGAAGTTGGCTTGTCGATGGCTGGGTTGCCGCCAATAGTTCTCAGAATGGGGATGATCGACTGCAACGTAGGATATTTGATGGGATATTGCGGCCTATTCAATGTCGGAGAAGGCTTGCCTTGGAACTTGTCAGTATCGAATGGCTCACTTGGAATTTTGTCTTCTAAACTCTGATGAATATGTTGAAGTAATTCGCCAAGGCTGCTTATTTCGCCCACCAAATCCTTTTGGCGTTGAGTTTGAGCAGTCTTAAACATTTCTTGGTGAGTGCGAATACAAACAGTGGCCGCATGAGACAGGAACGCACTGAGGTCTTCAGGCTCCGGGAAGTCGGCTGATTCGCATATCCATTGTTTGAAATTAAGAAATTGCATACAGGTATATATCGCATGAAAATAACATTACGAGAAATCGAATCCAGCTATAAAACAAAAGAGGATACCGTTGGGCTAAATCCAGAAATGATGAGTCTAATTATGCCCATTGTTAGCCCGCAGGGATTGTTCATGGAATTTGGTGTATGGCACGGACACAGTATTCGCCAAATAGCTAGAGCGATGGAAAAGCATGGCGTAATTCAAAGCGTATATGGATTTGATTCATTTTTAGGGTTGCCAGAATCATGGGGAGATTTACCAGTTGGTTCCTTCAATGCTGGCGGGCATCCACCAGACATTCAGGACAATCGCATCACTCTATCACTGGCTGGTTCAATGAAACATTGCCAGGGTTCTTATTGAATCATCCTGGTATAGTTTCTTTTGCACACATTGACTGCGATGTTTATAGTTCGGCCAAATATGTTCTCGATCAGCTAAAAGACAGAATGATCCCCGGAACAGTGCTGCTGTTCGATGAAATGATAAACGTCAAAGACTATGAGATTCATGAATTCAAGGCGTTCAATGAATTCTTAGAAGAGAACGACAGAGAAGCCGAATTGATTTGTCATGGGAAATATCAAGTCGCATTCAAGATAAAATAAAGGCCAGCGATTTTCATCACTGGCCCGGCATTAGCCACCAAAGCATGTACACCAATATGGCTCACCATTACTGTTGTACGATACACCAAAACCAACTTTGGTGAACGCTCGGTTCATGATATTCGCTCTGTGGCCCGACGAGCGCATCCACGCATCTACCACTTCGGCTTCTGTTTTTTGATTCCAGGCGATATTCTCGCCTGCTGTTGAATACTTGCCCATTAAGGCACTAATGTCTGAGTGCTTTAGATTATTCTTCTTTGCCATCCAGTCTGAGTGGTTCTGAGCATATTTGCAAAGATATGGATCAAGTTGAAAACCGGGACGCCCTTTAAGCTCACGTTGCTCATTATGCAGCTTTAATAGGGCCTGTAACGTAGCCGGTACTTCATGGGTTTCCGGGGTCGGCTGTGGCTTCTCTGGTATTGGTGGTGCCTGAGAGTTCCAATCAACCGGATCGTATTGAGATTGGCCCGTAGGCAGACAACCTGCAATAGAGAATACAAACAAAGCTAAAATCCAGTGACGCATAAAACCTCCTTGTCTTCGGCTAATAGCCTACTCTTATATATCCAGGAGGACTTCAAATGATAGCGATCACTGTGATTACCGGCACTCGTCCAGTGCCTACTATTGACAACACCATTTCGTCACTACGGAATAGTGGTTTCAATCAAAAAATAAACATTTCGGCTGACCCCGGTGCGATAATTGGCAAACATGACAATGTTGAAATCTTTTACAACAAGGCTCCAATTGGAAATTGTCAACTATAGGGCATAAAGCCCCATGCTATTATTGACGACAGATTCAATTGTTTCATCGTCTGGAAATTCAATACGCCGATTGGAGCATTTGCCGTTTATGCACTTTAATACCTTGCGTATAGCAGACTCAACATCACTGAAGGATATTGAGTCGCTTACAATCAACACCGAGTCTTCCCGAACAACTCGGAAGCCTCTGTAGATGTTGTTGCCTGGAAAATGGCCTCTCTTAGTCATATGACTTTTCGCTGATCTTGTCAGTGGTGAGGAAGTCCTGTTGTTGTTCAATGCCAACTTCGTCTTCGCCCACTGAGAGCATGATCGAGTTAATGATGCGTCGTTCGCTTGGGTTCTTCTCAACAATAGCCTTGTGCAATACTCCTAGTTCTTTGGAGTTATTGATGAGCAGAATGTACGAGTGTCCTTCTTTGGGTTGAGGCAGTTCACTGGTATAGAAATCCAATAGTTCATCACGGCCAAACAGGGCTTCAGTGATGATGTATTCGGGCGTCACCTTGATTGGTGGAATCTCTCGAATGTCATTGGCAGCACACACATGGTCTGCAATGAACAGCCTGCTCTTGACCTTGGAGGATTCATAACCAAGCATCAGGATATTGAGATCAGGCCCACCATCTTGATGGTAGCGTGTGGTTTCTTGCTGATCGAATCGAGCCATTGACCGGAAGCCGAATGAAACGAACTCGCTCAGTTTGTCTTTGACTTCAAACATGCGTTGACGCAGTGTTTTGGAGTCTACGATCCCAACGTCCAAGAGATAATACCCTTGACCGGCAAGATTACTCCTCCAGACTTGATCGAATATGCTTTTCATTTTTGACTCTGGTTTTCGAGTAGGGTTTATCGAAGTAGTCGTCAATCTCTTTTTGAGAGCGACGAGAGTGCATTTCAAATAGGACTGTAACGAATACTCCCCAAATGATGATTGCCATTGGGAGAATGCCGATGGTCCACTTTGGCAATAGGTCAAATACAACAATGGTTATTTGTATAGCGAACGTGGGAATATCCTGCCCTGTTAAGCCATGAATCCTCAGCAATCTATTGCGGAAGTTTCTGCGCCGGGTTAAAATCTCGTCTAGTTTGCTTCCGTTCATAAATAGTTAATGACTCCTGCGGCATCGAGGTCTTTGAGTATTTTATGTAATGCCTTTGGGTCAATATTGTTGTTTTGAGCAACAACCTTTAAGGATCGACGGCGACGTTTGCGGGCGTCTTCGCTGTCGTCTATGTCGTCCATTGCCTCAATGACGCTTTGCTTGTACACAGCATAGGCTGCTCGCATTGGGCCGCTGACCTTTGTGGTGCCGGTGGCCCAATGGAGTCGCTCCAGGCACGCCAATTCAACAGCACCACTGCCACCTTCGGCACGACCAGAAAGCTGCAATTCGGTGATTGTAGCGTAGTCTCCATCAATCTCGGTGATTACTGCTATCAATCCCTCGATCTGCACAAAAGGCTGCATCTTGGGTTGTTGCTTCACCATTACTAGGTCGTGGAGTTTCCAATTTTCGCTCACGTCTTTTACTCCATAGCTTGGCCACTTCAGGAATGTTGGCACCAATCAAAGCACCGAATATGCAATATGGCCATTCATTCTCGCAATTGTCGAATTGAGAATTGAACCATGCCCAGCAAAGCAATCCACTTACGATGGGCATTCCCAGGCATTTGAATAAGCGATTGTCGAGAAGTTTGAGAAAGTAATTCATGTGTCTACGACTCTTTCTCCATAAGCGTGAAATCAGTTGAGATACCTCGTTTGCCCGCTCTGATTTCACTAATGATTTTCAAGACGTTCATCGCAGGTTCATCGCCTGGAATCTTTACCAACGATTTGTTGGCCCAAGATTCAGCTTCATCAATGCTGCCGTTGAACAGTTGAGCAACAGCCATATTGGGCCAAAGCGAATAGTCGTCGGGATCGAACTCCATAGCCACATGGCAATAGTGGACGGCTTGCTTGAATCGTTTGGTTTGTAGGCACTCCAGAGCCAACTCACGAATGACGTTTTGATCGGTCAATATATTGCGGTGTGCTGTAAGGAATGCTGTGTACGATTCTTCGTGGAGGCCCAGGGCTTGTTTGGCTTTGCCAAGCATCCATCGAGCAGGCCAGTTTTTTGGATTGAATTTGAGGACCGTTTCCAGGCCCTCTACGCCTTTCTGTAGATTGGCTTGCCCCTGAACAGGATCACCCTGCTCCGACTCTTCGAGCCGGATATGAGGCATGATGACGGCGCAGCTTTCTTGATAGATAGCGTTCAATTCATCAGGTGTCACTTTTGGGACTCTTTTTGCTGTTGACTTCCGCATCAATCTTATTCATTTCATCCATGAGCCGATCAGACGGTCTGAGGAATGTCAGGATCATAGAATTTCCTTCCTCGACCATTACTGGTGTTGTCAGGATTTTCTGAATAGTAAGTAGGTTGCGGTGGTGTCGATAGAGTTCCTTCATGCTTCTATATCGCATCACAGCAAACGTGATACTTAAAGCAATGATTCCCAGGTCGGCACATCCACCAATCCAATTGGACCGTGAGAAACACCAAGCGGCCAGCGATCCCACAAATACAATCATCAGCACTGTACTCATGGGAATCATCGACGGCATTGGTGGCAACTTAGGCATTGGTGGCAACTCAATAATTGCCACCCGCTCAGAATCGTCTTGGTTTTGATTTTGCATATCGTTTGTCTCCCCGTAATCGGCCTTCAAGGGCCTCTTGTTTCATCTTGTTTTGAAGTCTGGAAATTATTTCCCACTTTTGGGCATCCGACTTCAAATCATCGAGGTCGGCGTCGGTTGGATACGCCAAAGTGAGAGCGTTATCAACAACACGAAACACCAGAAGTTCACCACAATATGCACAAATGGTTGGAGAGCCATCGTGGGGGAATATCTTCCGTGGCTCCTTGAATCCGGCATGTCGAATTGAAGCGTCATCCACATAAGGATCAACGTCTTCAATGTCTGCTCCTGTTACGCCGTCCATAGGACCAGCTTTGCAGCAAGGGCAGTATGTCTTGTTGAGATCGGTAATTTCATGCGACTCAATATTTACAACACGTTGATCCCGTAGACCAACACGATCAAATTTTTTCCCCATTTTTCTTGCCCTTTTTCTTTCGCTTCTTGGGGGAGGAATGGTCATCAACCAAGTCCACCGTGACATTCGCATTGAAGGGCCAGCAAGTCGCCTTCATAGCCCGCTTAAAGGCTTTGGGAGCGGCCTTGACGAAGTTGATTGTACCGAAGGCTTTGAGGTCTTTTGGTGCAACCGGCACATCGCCCTGCATCAATTCCACAGTAATCTTGAACTTCATGAGGCTCCTTTGGATTGTACCACGTTTGTGGCATTCTTGTAAAGCCGATCCGCAGATTTACAGATCGAGTAGCTATATAAGTATCCACCAAGGATATATCACATTAACGCTGAGAGGGCTTGTTCATAAGGACAAGCCCTCTTTTTTTCTCGAAAAAAGGGCGTGATTATACTAGATATAATCACGCCCTTCAAATGAGGAATGTATGGAAAGAAAATGTTACGTTTGTAAACTCGTCAAAAATATTGAAGAGTTCGTTAAAGATAAAAACAAAAAAGAAGGCAGAAGATATGCTTGCAAAGAGTGCATGTGGGCGCTCAATATGAGAGGATATTTGAAACGTCACGGTGCGACGACTGTAGATTTACAAGAGCTACTCGAAATGAAAAAAATCAAAATTTGCGCAATATGCAATTGCACAAATAATCTTCGCATTGACCACGACCACAAAACCGGAAAACTCCGTGGAGTATTATGTCGTAATTGCAATGTAGCATTGGGCATGTTTGCTGACTCGATAGAGGCTTTGGAAAAAGCTAGGAATTACTTGCTTGATGCCAATAATTCCTAAATGTGTTTGCAGTTTCCAACGGTTAGGTGTAGAGGATGAAAAGGATTTCTAGATAATCCTAACTCTTGTCGCAAATCCAATGCTTCTTCACAAATGACTGGCAACCAAACATAAAGGTCATTGCCGCAGGCAATATGCTCGTATTCAAACTGAATACGTTTACCTTCATGTTTTCTCCAGGCGGTCATGAATTTATCGTCAGGCTTTTCGTTTGCAATTACCGAAATGTGAGCATCCCAGGCAGGACGTTGTATTGTCCTGACGCTGTAATTGTCTATTCGATATAGTTCACGATAATACATGCCGATATTGGGGTCACAGTCGATTACGAGCCACCACTTGGTCGTACCGCCATCACGACGAATAATCTTACCATTATTCGTTGGACTGTAACGCAGGCGTCCCGTCGCTCGGAACCTCGGCGGCATGATGATGGCGGGTGCAATGTTCGTCATGTTCATGATCGTCATCGTGTTCGTGATGGTGTCCTTCTTGGGATGCCATTTCTTCGGTTAATAGATGAGTCATACGCAAACCCATTTGTTGGGCATCAGTGAGGCTGTCTTGTTCCTCTTGACTGGCTGCGGGGCCAGGGAATCCTGGTTCTGATTCAATATTGACTCTTACGCCTTCATCAATGTCTTCAAATGTTATTGTAACCTTCGCCATGTTCAATTACTCTTGGTGGTTTTTTTGACGGCCTTCTTAACGCTTTCTTCGGTGCTGTTTTGGTCTTTGCAGCAGCCATCGCTGTCATGACAGTGGCCTGTTTGATCTTTGGACGTGGAAATACGGCAGTGACGCTGACCAACTTATTCTTAAACGGCGTGCCAGAGTCCACCGCTTCCAACAAAAGTTGTTCCATATTGGGTTCTTCATGGAAAGACTTCATCAATGCTTTTGCGCCTTGAGAAGTAGTCCTCAATGGAACACCGTCAAGGCCACGAATGACCACGGTGTAATTAAACGGTTCGTTCATGGTCACTCCAGTATGATTTCTGTCCAACGAGTCTTGTTCTCACTCCTAACTGCATATGGATCAAGCATGATCCTTACGCCACCTTCAACAATTGACTCGATGAAATCTTTTCCATCAGTCACTTGCTTAATGGTGTAATCTGCAATGCCAAGGTCGGCACACGATTCTTCCAGTTTATCTTTTGTGGTAAAAACTGCAACCCAAAAATGTGGGTTGCCGGGCATCTGAATGAAACAAGGTTGTCCATCCCTGAAGGGGGACAAACAACCTGTCACACTAATTGACCTCGGATTTGACAGCAGTTTTTCCGTGGGGTGTTGAATTTCCATTTTATTTCGGGGGAAAAATGATTGATTGGACACTATGTAGTGTGGAGGATTTTTCATGTACGTCTACATCATAACAAATAATATAAACGGTAAAAAATACATTGGATTAAGCATCAATAAAAAACCCAGCTTCAGGAAAAGCTATTTCGGATCAGGCAAACTAATCAAGCAAGCAATTCAAAAACATGGCAAGGAAAATTTCTCAAAAGAAATAATCAGAGATTTCGACAACGAAGATGAGGCCCGGCAATTTGAAAAAGAATTGATTGAATTTAATGATGCAGTCAAAAGCGGTATGTTCTACAACCTTGCTGGTGGTGGTTATGGCGGTGCAGGAATAGGAAGAGTCTTATCGGAAGAAACAAAAGAAAAAATATCTAAATCTTTATCTGGAAGAAAGCGACCAGATATCGGCGAAAAAGTAAGAAATAAACTTTTGGGTAGAAAGCAAAGTGAATCTGTAATTGCTAAACGATCTTTAGGATTAAAGAATGCTTGGGAAAAAACGACCGACCAAGAAAGGGCAGACAGAGGAGCAAAAATAAGCAATGCACTTAAAGGCAAAAAAACAAAACAAGAAACCAAAGATAGGCTATCCAGAATAAATGCCAAGCTCACCAAAGAACAAGTGATGGAAATATTCGATATGTCCAATAACATGACATATCGAGAAATCGGCGTTAAATACAATTTAAGCATGAGTTGCATCTCAGAAATCATCAACAAAAAAACATACCAATGGGTCTGGAATTTATAATCGCTACCACCTTTTGCGATCTTTATTGAAGCCGTGGTGTTTGATTGAGGCATCTGGTATTTGTGTTCGATAACCAGACTTCTTGAGGCCAGTTCTATATGGCGTCTCTTTCATTACTTCCTCAGCACGCCTGTTTGCAACGCCAAGGTCTTCTTGAAACTTGGTCATAGTTGCCCGGTCAATGTCATTCTTGCCCTTGCTCATTCTATTGGTGGCACACATCCATACTTCGAGTGCGCCAAAGCCGGGCAATTTGTCAATCTTATATTCTTCCCGTAACAAATCGGTACAGGTCGTAGACACTTCGAGTGCGGATATAAATCCCAGGTCACAAAGACGCTTCATGAAGCCAATTGCTTCTGGAATATGCCACAATTCACGATGGTCGTCATCGTATCCACTGATAGTTAAACAAAATCCTTGACCCTTGACAGTGCATACAGGAATCATTTCCTGAATGCACTCTTTGATCTCGGAGTCTGTCATATCAGCAGTCAATGATAAACACAACAAGTCCATTGATGCTATCCTTAATTGGATGGATTGCTTCTTCGCTTGACACGCCGAGTGTTAGGCTTCATGGTTCGTTTATTGAGAACACGTTGTTTGTTTCCAGGAGGATTGGGCTTTGCTCTCGTTAACGACTTAGGCTTTTTGTAAGTGGCAACTGCGGAATCAATCGCCAACAATTTTTCCAAAGCCTCATCAGCTTCTTGTACGTTCTTCTCTTCTTCAAAAGCCGTAAAGATGTTAGCAATTTCACCCATAATTGGCAAGCCGTCCGAATCGAGTTCGGCGAGTTGCAAAACGATTTCACCCTTCTGGCTTAGGTGAGACACCAGTTGGTCTTGTGTGTATTCCAGAAAGTTGTCTGGATATAAATCATCCCGTCTCCATCTGACAGGCAAATGTTCCTCTTCGCCTTCATTGCTGGCAAGCAAACGTCTTTCGGCCAAACTTATTGCTTCAGCGGGGTCGTCAGCCTCGTGAGGCTTAGGGTCGAACCCAACGTGAACGAAGCACTTCATCTTTTTTTCCTCTTATTGAACATAGGCAGCTTCCCGGTTTTCTTATGTCGTTCAATTTCCGGGAGTCCAACACTGTGATCGGCCAAGAACCCTTGTACCTTTATCCAGTGCATCAAATGCTGTGCAAGATATTTTGATCCTCTTGCATGGCATTCTGGACAGATGACAAATCTTTGTTTATATAGTGCTGCATACTCAGGAGGATGAGAAGGATTTTCGCCCAATCGGAACAACTGACAGTTCTGTTTCTGTTTGACGCAGAAGAAGCAGTTCATTCTATCGCCGCCATGCCGATGCTGGCCGTCTGAAATAAATTCCATTTTTTCTCCGGCTTTCACTGTTTGACGTGTACTCCATGCCGGAATACGCAATATTGCTTAAATCAGGTCAGCTTCGACCTTGAGATATAACGTCTTGGGCGGCTGAGGGTAATAGAACGTCATGTACGGGCAAATCCAGGCAGATTGGCCCGGCATTAAGCCTTTGAGGTTTAGTTCCTCAACGGCATAAATCCAGCCACTATGCTTGATTTCCACGAAGTTGAACTTAACATCGGCATTCGGAAAATATTCTTCCGAAAACAACAAATTAAAGCCAGCTTCAGGATTCGGTATGCCTTTCATCTGACAGCCGAGAGCGATCAGACGATCAGCGCCAATAACCAACGGACTCAATACGGTATCCATAATACCGGCTGGGGCCATATCGTATGTTTGATTGTTGTGCTTAAACACCCATCGCCCGTTCGACTTGAACGGGCGAATAGTATTGACGCCAATCTTCTCAAACTCGGTCTTTTCAGTCATTGGTCGAAGGCTCCAAAAGTTCGTCGTACTTGGTTTTGATGCCGACCATTTCGTTGTTGATTTCGATTCGGCTTCCCAAGGACTCGGCGACCATCGCCATCTGTTCTGCCTTGTCTTGTGACTCGCCTTGCAATACAAGGCGACGAACAAATTCGTCCTTGCTTACTATGACTTGCGGCAAAGTAGCAGCACGATTCTTTTGAGCAAAATATCTTTGAAAGTCATTCACGCCTCACCACCTTACCGGGTTGAATAATGATCCACAACTTCGCCGAGTTGATCTACAATATCAACTCGATCTGCTCCATTGGAACCAAGTCTACCCTTGTGCCTCAATAGACCTAAATGGCCAAAAGCCAACTCTTGAACGAATTTTTGTGCTTCTACAAGCGTATCGGCTTCGCCAATCAGGATCGTTTCGTTGTCGAACGTATCCCAATGGTAAATGCCAAAGGCTTTGCTGAACTTCTGGACTGACATATTTTTGTTCCTTAGTGCCAATGGTAGGCACATTTCTTACAACGGAGCCTTGTGGCGATGTCTTACAACGGAGCCTTGTGGCGATGTCTTACAACGGAGCCTTGTGGCGATGCTGACCATCACTGGCTGCGGCTGGCGACTCGTCATACGATTCGTTGCCTGATTCCCAATGATTCAGAATTCGTTTGATCTGTTCGTCGGTGTAACCTTGCCCTGTCATTTCAGCATGAATTTTGGCCCGGTCAGCACCGATGATGGCATCAATAGCGTCGTCGGCTTCCTTCTTCAATTTCTCGATTGCATCTCTGTCATTCCATGCTCGGAAATACCGGGAGTATGTAACGTGTCCACTTTGGTCCCTTCAGGGATATTGTCTTTTCGTATGCTGCCCAATGCTCCAAGCATCACTTCTTCTCCGGTTCAATCGTGATGACTTCTTCTACAAAAGTGAATTTGCAGAAACGTATGGTTTTACCATAGGCATTAGCTTGTGCTTGCATGGCCTGTCGGATGTACTCCTGGTCAATCTTGCTGTTATCTACAGCAACCAAAGGGATCATTCCAGCAGGCACCAATGCCTGCTTGAGTCCGACTACACCAGAGCCGAACTCATCTTCGCCAAGCCACGCATACAAAGCAATTTCTTTGACATTATCTGGTGTGTCACTCATGGTATGAATTTCCTCTTCCTACTAAGGAAGGTCACATTGTTATTTTCAAATCTGAAAAAGCGTCTATCGTGGTCGTCTCTTTCGACCTGACCATAGATGCCATTCTCGTCACTGTCTCGCATATCGAAGGAAATCGCCGTGACTTGACCTTGGCCAAAATCTTCACAAGATAGGCATTCCTGTAAAACAGGGTGGTGCCTTCTTCGTGCAGAATCATGACAGAATGTTGAAGTCGTAGATCATCTGCTCGCAGATGTTCATCCATTTCTGCGGCCACAGCATGAATACGCTTCATCTCAACTGACATCATGGTTTGACCCAATCCATCTCTTTGCAAAAGTTTGAACTGTTTGATGATGCGGCATTCTTGACCGCACATAAACATGACGATTGGATTGAATGAACTCCAGAACATCTTGCTGTTCTTCAATCACTTTTTCGACTTGCAAACGAAAATCACCGAAATCAGAAGCTCGCACCTCAACCCGTGGATCAAAAGGAGTGTAATACCCCATCCCCATGTTTGGAGTCATCATCCGCTGATACGTGAGAGTCTCAAGAAAATACTCATCATCATAAAGCATTCCATCTGGTCGGCCAAGAAAAATGGCCATAGCACGATGAAATCCATCTCTGATGTACAAAGAGCCGTCCTCAAATTGCGTAATAGCAACAAGAAGATTGCTTTTGTCTGGAGCATAACTTACCAAAGATTTAAGATTGAATCTTCCGCCTTGACGGACGAACTCAATCATCTCTCTGACTTTTTCATTCGGGTGTCGAAACCCATCTTGGGTCGGATGTAAGTCCTTTACCAAGATGCCAACAGGAGACAGTTGTGATTCGTGAAGATACTTCATGTTATTGCCCGTAAATAGCAGCAACAACGTCCTTGACAGTGCCACCTTCTGTTGCTCCGTGCGGTTTCAGAATCTTCATGGCAACGCCCGTGGCGGCACCAGCATTCTTGGCAGCATTGATCTGCAATTGATGGAGCGGCAAAGCCAAAATCTCTTTGATCTTGTCGGCACTCAAGAAGTCAGGCAAGAACTCGTTGTAGACCACAATCTCAGCGTTGAGACGTGCGATCTCATTCTCTTGGCCGGAGACGGCAACCTCCTTAATGGAGCCGTCAGGCATCTTAACTCGGCCATTGCGAGTTTCAATCTCTTCTTCGTTCTGCTTGATGAGCATCTTGACAGAAGAGATAACAGCCTCGTCGGTTTCTTGACCAGAGGTTTGAAGTTTTGACAGCACCGCTCGCACGGCGTTCTTGGCGCTAGTGTCGCTGGCTTTCATAGCCTGCGTCAATCGCTCTTTCAGTTTCGCATACAACATTAAAGCATTCCTTTCGGGTGGTATTCTGTGAACATTCCTTCTGGACCTGTCCACTCTTTGCTGAATTTCATTGAACAGTACCTTTCAACTGTTAACTGGTGGGCGTTCACCAAGGCCTGACCAACATCAAATCCGGGTACTCCGCCCACTGGGTGAACTGGCCAAACGAACAACGACTCTGGGGACGAGAATTCTGGTTCGTCGTTTTCTGCAAGGCAGCGAATCAGTTCTGCCCGTACTTCATCTTGACAGCCATACATGGTGTTTGATTGATCCGCATACCAAGCGTATGTGGCATCAACAAAAGCGTCCACCAGTTCGGCGTCAGTGTATAAGGTCTGAGTAAAATGTTGAATATAATCGGGCTTTGGTGTCCAGAGACGCCCGCCCAATAATACTTGGAACTCTCGTTCATCGAGAGTCATTTCATTCAACATTTCTTCTAGTTCGGGTTCTTGCATCATTCTTCCCTATCAGGCATATCCCGAATTTCCTGTTCGATGGTGTCAATCACTTCAACAGGTTCAGTTTCGGCGACCGGCTCCAAGAAAATATGCAAGAACATCTGATGGCCTTGGAACTTACCTCGTGCCATCAATTTTGGATGTTGCGTACACTCCTGACAGTAAGAGGAAATTGCGTATTCTTGAATCCATACGCCGGTTTCTCGGCTAAAGTCTCCCATGTCGAAGACAAATCCAGCCCATACCTTCTTGCCGTCCTCGTCGCCGCCGTAGACCTCCTGATACACAGGCGCAGCCTTCACCTGCCACACCTTGCTTTCATGGTCAAAAAACACCTGAATATTGATATGCGAACATGGAGCGTGATACTGCCAATGCTTATAAATCAAAGCAAATAGTTTCTCAGTCCATTTAGGCAATGGCTTGGAATGATTCTGTTTGTTGTCCATCTAATACTCCCATCCGGTTGTGAACACAAGGGGCAATGGACCGTCACTAACTTTCCCAATGGCGGTCCAACCCAAAGTTCGGCAAACATACGCAGTGCCTTCCGACAGCACCACAACATCACCAACCGAAGTGGATCGGATTTGGGCATCAACTGTTTTGAGGACGCCCTCATTCAACCACCATGCTTTATCAATGTGATTAGTGAGTTGGAATATCTCACTCAGGTCTTCAGTAGCACACTCAGCGACTTCCAAGAAGTCATCAGGGAACTTACGCTCCTGTGCTTTGATGGCTGGAAATTGCTTGTCGTGATATACTTTGGACATTATTTCTTCTTTATGTGTCTGACGGAACAAGTGCCGAGTTTCTTCCTGCATATCCCGCAAATGACAGTTGCCAACCCCGTCATGTCACTGTTCATTTCAAAATGAAGCGGCAACTGCATATCTGGCGTTATCGGCAAAGGCAAGCACCCGCTCACTTTTATGTGGCGGGCCACTAGCCTCAACCCTTCATTATCAACCTCAATCGTGGCATGTTCGTTGCCATGTCGATGTTGACCGTCATGAGCGACCTGGGACTTGTCTCGGATCGTCATGTCGAACTTTTTTTGGGGTTTCATTCTGCTATTACATCAATGATGAAGTAGTCTGTTTCGCCTCTCCAAGTCTGCTTCATCATTTGTTGACGATACTTCAGAGTGTGTTGACCACCGGAGCGTTGGGCTGCATGTATCTTTTCGACAACGCCGGGGTCATTTACACTGAAGCTCCACACCTTGGCCACACCACCTTGGTCTAACCCGCCTTGATGAAGTTCGCCTTCCCAGGTTTTAATGAACAAGCCTTTATTGCTGAATTTGGCAATAGTGCCAGTTCGCTCGCCCTCGGAATATGTGAAGGTTCCGACATACATGCAACCACGAATGCCGAACCCAAACAAAAGAATGGCAGCTACAACATATAACCAAATTTTGGATTTGGATTTGTTCATTTCAATTTCTTCTTTCACATATCGTCGATGATTGAGGAAGCGTATTTGAATACCCCGTTCTCGTCCCGAACATCCCCAAATGGCACTTCGAGGTAACGAACATCTTCGCCCTGGAAGTAATTGCAGCCATATACGCCTTCTTCCTCTTTGCGCCACACACGGACTTTCCATCCATTGTGTGTCGCTTCGACATAGTTGGCATATGCTGGGCTGACAACCTTGCCGCCAGTTGCGACTGGATCGAATCCCTTGACCTTCACGGTGACGTTGCTTTGTTTGATCTCAACAGGCTTGGCCTTGCCCTCTTTTGCCCGTTGTTTAATGACGGACATAATTCGGAACCAGTCTTCCGTGGCAAGTATCGAGCCATCTTCAAATTCAATCATGTGTGGTTCCTTTCAGTCGATTATACCCTGATTTCGATTGCTTGTAAAGCAATCTTCAGGGAGCATGGCGTCAAGCCGGAAGTCATGGACCAGACCTTTGATCTTGGCCCGAATCGGATAAAGAGGCTTTTTGAAATTTACTGCGAGGAACACGGCGTCTCGAAAGATCGTGCGTCGGTGAACAAGGCAGACCGTGCTGCCGGGCTTGAGGTTCGCCAAGGCTCGCCATTTAACGGCCTCGGCTGGAAACTCACGAGCCTGATGAAGACAATGTTCTTTGCCTCGTTGAGCATCATATTCGTCTTCGACGAGTAAAGGACTGTCTTCTGATATAGTTCCAACTTTACAAGCGATCTGCTCGTCGGTTAGGTTATACCGTTTTTTGTCCTTCATGGCAACAGCACGATAGCCGGTTTCGGTGATGGAAACCAGAGCAAAAGTTCGTGCGCCAAAATCGTCAGTGGTATTTACCAAATCTCGGACTTGGTAGCTCCTTATCGACATGGCAACCATTGCCCCTCTTTGACGGTCGGATGGCCATAGACCCTGAAGCCCGTACCAGATCGTACCAGCTTGATATTGCTGATGCCTTGTGCTTCTTCGGTGAACGGCATATGTCCGATCACAAAATCCGATATTGCACTTGGAATTACAAATATGTGCAAAAATATGGCACCGGGGTCAACCAAATGGTCAACTATTGTTGGCTGGACCAGAAATACTTTAGGCGTCAATTTTAGAGACACCCAGGTTTCTCTCTTGGGACTAGGCGACGAATCATTAAGCAAATAATACAAGGCAATCGCCATGCCCAAAAACAAAAGAAAAACACAACCCAAAAAAATGTAGAAGCTCACGACAATTCTCCATTGGGGAATAAATGCCCCAACCCTTCAAAGAACTTCTTGGAGTCAAGGACAGCCTCGCCAACCAGAGTTTGCTCAGTGTAGTCATCGTTGGTTTTATACAACTTGACTTCGAGTCGTGAACCCTCTTCGTGCTTGTCAAATAGAGCGAACATCTTCTGATGTTCATTCACCCGGTCTGCCTGCCCCCACAACTTGACGTGTGCTGCCAGCGAATCATTCAGCGAATTCACGAACTGAATGAAGTCTGGCTCGTCCACAATCATGGCCGGGCGCTTAGGGTCATCGACATTGAGACTCTGCCCTTCCTTCCACAGAAGGATAGTGACAGGCTTCTCCCATCGTGGGCCACGTTGGACCGCTGGGTTGAAGCGATGGGCTGTATCAGGCACAGAGTCCACGCCGATCCACAAACGACCGACAGTGAAGTTGCCTTCGCCCCGAATGGTCACAGGATTGATAGGCAGCTTCTTGCCCTTCTTGGCGATCAGGTCCAAGACCTTATCGTCCTCTGACTCATTCTCTCGCTTGAACTTGAAGATCACGCCAATGCCATGCAGCAGCGTGGGAATATCCGACGCATACTTTTGTAGGTTAGCGAAAATCTTGTCAATGATGGCGTCAGGAGTAGTCGGCACATCAACAGGCCGCTCATATCGGTATTGAATCTTGGCAAACACTTGACGGTTGATCGTCTCAATGTCAGAGTCAATCCACGACGGCACGCAACAAACCAACGTGAGAGTCTGACTGGTCTTGTTGAGTTGGAAGATAGCGCCGTCAGCCGGGAAGATGACGTATCCACCGTCCTTCAACAAACGAACTTGAGTCTCTGCCCAGGAAACCCAGCTTGGATCAATTTTGTTTTTCATTTTGGTATTTCCTGATGTTCTTTGTTGAATGCCACGATTTCAATCATGGGTAACGACAACTTGGCTTGCTTGTATTGATTCTCCAACTTAACCATCGCCGTTCCGATTTCATCGGGATGGTTCCACCGCATCGGCGTTTCGTAATCATCGCTATCTGTGTCATCGAAATCTGGAGCTACCACAAACCGCACGACGCCGCAAAATCGGAGGCGATAGTAAGTAGGAGCATTGGCCTTCAACAACAAGTCGGCTTGCTGACGAACATCCTCTTGCATAGACTCACTGACAATTCTGTGGGAAACAACCCAGCTTGAATATTCAACCTGTTCACGCACATAGGCACGAACCTTTTCTCCATATTCAGGACTTCTGGTTCTGGTAACGGTTCCATGAACAAAGTCGTATAGCGGGCCGGTGCCGAATGCGTACAGTGCTTTCTTCGCAAACCCTCGCACGGCAATCCAATATGCCGAATCGTTCATCGAATTCCCTCGTCTAACAGGATTGTACCACACAATCAGTATGTTGTAAATCAAAACGGAATTTCGTTACTGGCACTCAACTTGAGAGTTGGTGGTGCAACACCATATATTCCAGCAATACGATTGAGAGTCTGTTGCTGCGTCCAAACATCATGATCGCCCTTGTGCAATATCGTGTCGATGATGATGTCTAAAAAAACATTAGCCCGATCCTCACCACTACGTTGAGCAATGAGTTCGAGCATTTGTTTTGCGGCAGATGCGTTCTTTGGATTAACCATGTTATTGCCCACAGTCGTCACAGCCGCCACAATCGGAATAGCCATCGTCGTATTGGCCTTGGCCACCGTCATCAGGAGCCTCGCTGTCCTGTCCGAAGAATTGACTGCCAATAGCCTGGGCCAGCGGATCGCCCATCGTAGCCAGCGACTCCAAAATGTCCATCACCATCTGGCGAGCTTCGATGATGCCAATGGCTCGATCTTCAATTGGGCCTTCTTCGGCACCAAAGGACAAAAGCACGACCGGCACTGGTCCTTCGGCGAAGGGGAGAATACCGGGTTCAGCATTGATGAATCGTGCGGGCTGAACTGCAAGTTGCTGAGGCATTTGATTGCTTTCTTAGTTAAGGTTGGTTTCTTAGTTAAGGTTGGTTTCTTCCTGTAAACCAAGAGAACAAACTCCATGATTGGTTCAACCCGATCTTTCAAATCGGCCAAGAAAAACGAGATAGCAAAATGGCTTAGGGAGTATGTTCTTTTCAACCGTGAAGTGCCTAATCAGGCCGTCTCGACACTTGACTAGCCAATGCGGTATTCTCGTTCCCGGTCGATAACTCCTAATGATTTCCCCGCCATGCACTAGCCAGATTGCCAGTGCGCAAACCAGACAATTGCCCGGAATCATTCACTACCCCTCAATGACGAAAGGGGATGGTTTAACATCCCTTTCGTGTCGGTTACTTGAAAAGCACCGGGTACTTGGGAGCAAGTTGTCGGTGGTATCGAGTCAGCATATAGTATGCTGCTTCGACTTCCTGATCTGTTTCCAGACCAGCCGACAACAACCAG
>Ga0315270_10000633_pt1 | contig 19261 bp, 17 predicted proteins | sample C1_bottom_MG_FD_204932 | JGI IMG/M metagenome (GOLD analysis project Ga0315270, IMG submission 204932) | Sediment microbial communities from Yellowstone Lake, YNP, Wyoming, USA - C1_bottom | ecosystem: Environmental > Aquatic > Freshwater > Lake > Sediment | place: USA: Wyoming | collected...
CATCGGGAAGCTGGCGCACTTGCGTGATGCGAGCCTGCCCCGACGCCTCGAGCTCGGCAATGCGGGTCAGCAGGCGCGCCCGCGCCGGGATCGCATCGAGCAGCTTGCGCGTCTCGTCGTTCTGCGCCTTCGCCCATTGCTGGACCGCAGGCGACGCGAGGTCCTCCATGTATCGATAGGGATCGGTCACCGTGGTGCCGAAATAGGTGTCGGACACCGGCTTGACTGGCGCCACAGGCGGCGCCGCTCGCGCGCTGCCGTGGGCCAAACCAATGACGGCGCACAGGGCGCTCACTGCTGCGAGGGCTGGGTGCATGGGGTCGCCTCCATCTGTTTTTGTGTTGCGCACAGTATTACCGAAACCAGCCTCATCGGGACATTCAAGTTCGCCCGAATGCAGCGTCTGCAGGCGGGGCAAGACGCGCATACGCCAGCTTCAGGGCCGGCGTCTTGTCATGGAATGTCCGCGCACCAAGACTGCAGCGCTTCGCGTCCACGGTTCACCCGAATCCATCAATCTCGCGCAATGCCTGGTCGGTGTGTCTGGGAACACGCCAGATAGCGTGCGAAATCGGCAGCCGGCACGGGCCGCGCGAAGTGGTAGCCCTGGGCCTGGTCGCACTGGAACAGGCGCAATTGTTCCAGCATGGCGACCGTTTCCACGCCCTCGGCGATGGTCGTGAGCTTGAGGCTGTGGGCCATCTGGATGATCGCGCGCACAATCGCCGCGTCGTCCGGGTCGCTCGCCAAGTCGCGCACGAATGATTGGTCGATCTTGAGCTTGTCGACGTCGAAACGCTTGAGGTAAGACAGGCTGGAATATCCGGTGCCGAAATCGTCGATCGCCAGTTTCACGCCCAGCAGTTTGAGCCGCTTGATGCTGGACAGCACCTGTTCGACATTCTGAATCAGGATGGATTCGGTCAGCTCGAGTTCCAGGCAGGTGGGCGGCAGGCCCGAATCCTCCAGGGCCTGGATCACCACTTGCTCGAGATTGCCGCGTTTGAACTGCACTGCCGACAGATTGACGGCGATGTTGATGGGGGACAGCCCGGCCGCTCGCCAAGCGCTGGCTTGCCGACAGGCTTCGCGTATCACCCATTCACCAATGGAAACGATCAAGCCGCTTTCTTCGGCGACCGGTATGAACCTGTTGGGCGGCACCTGGCCCAGCTCGGGATGGTTCCAGCGCAGCAACGCCTCGGCGCCCACGACGCGCCCGCTCGACAGAGAAATCTGTGGCTGGTAGTACAACTCCAGTTCACCCAGTTCGGTCGCGCGGCGCAGGCCGGTGCGCAGCATCAGGTGATCATGCGCTTGCTGGCTCATTTCTTCGTTGAAGAAATGGTAGGTATTGCGGCCGCTTTCCTTGGCCCTGTACATGGCCGTGTCGGCGTTCTTCAGCAGGGTGTTGAAGTCCGCCCCGTCGTCGGGATACAAAGTGACGCCGATGGATGCCGAGGTGCTCAGTTCGTTGCCGTCGGCCAGCACGGGCTCCTGCAAGCGCGCCATGATTTTGGCGACGAGGGGCACCGCCGCATGACCGTCGGGCAGATCGCGCAACACGAGCACGAACTCATCGCCGCCCTGCCGGCTGATGGTGTCGGTCTCGCGCACGCATTCGCGCAGGCGCGCGCTCACCGCTTTGAGCAGCACATCGCCGGTGGCATGTCCGAGCGTGTCGTTGATCTGCTTGAAGTTGTCGAGATCAATGAACATCAGGGCGACTCGGCTTCCCGTGCGTTCGGCATGGGCCACCGCTTGGTCGAAGCGGTCCTGCAGCAGCAGCCTGTTGGGCAGGCCCGTAAGGGCATCGTGATAGGCAAGGAACTCGATCTGTTTCTCGGCGGCCTTGCGTTCGCTGATGTCGGCGGCGATGGTCAGATAGCCGTCGATGCTCCCGAGCGAATCGCGCAAAGGGGCCAGCGTGATGTTCAGATAGACCGGCGTGCCATCGCCGCGCTGACGCAGCAAATCAAGCTGAAGCAGCGTCTCGCCCGACAGCACGCGGCTCACCATGATGTCGGCTTCTGTCTTTTGGTCTGCCGGTGTGGTTGGCGCCATATGCCCGATGATTTCGTCGGCGCTCCAACCGAACATCTGTTCGGCCGCCGGGTTCCAACTGGTCACGATGCTGTTGCGGTCGCGCGCATAGATCGCCAGCGGTGCGCTCTGAAACATGGTGTCGAGCTGCTGGTGCGCTTTTTCGAGTTCAGCCGTGCGTTCCTGGACTCGCTTTTCAAGATCGCGGTGGGCGTTGGCGAGCGCCTCGTGCGCGGCTTTGCTGCCAGTGATGTCGTCGCTGATCCAGATCGCGCTCTGGCTGCCGTCGGTGGTGGGCAGGGCTTTGGCCAAATGGCGGCACCAGAACGAGCGGCCGTCGCGGCACACGTTGAGCCATTCGATATCCACCCGTTCCCCGGCGCCGAGCCTGGGGCCGACCACTGCAGAGAAACGCTGGTAATCTGCCGCGTCCTTGAAGAAGACTTCGCTCCTCTTGCCGTTCAGCGTGTCTGACGCCCAGCCAAATATTGCTTCCATGCGTGGATTGCAGTGCTCTATCACGCCGTCGCGCGTGAAGACGATGCCGACCGAGGCATTTTCCAGGATGGCCTGCTGTTTGAGCAGCAGGTCTTGCAGCCGTGCCTCGGCATGCTTGCGCTCGCCCACATCCTCGGCAATCCAGATCGTGCCTTCGGCCGTGTTGTCCGGGTTGATGGCTTTGGCGCGGAGGTGGCAGAAGACGGTGCTGCCATCCTTGCGGCGCATCGGCATCTCGTGGTCCAGCAAGCCGCCACTCGACAGAATCGGCCCGGCAATGCGGCCGATCGCGGCATAGTCTTCATCTGAAAGATAGAACACCGCGCCGGGCTGACCGACCAGTTCGCCATGAGGCCAGCCAAAGATCTCCGAGTAACGGGGGTTGCAGTGCAATACCCGCCGGTCGCGCATAAACAGGATGCCCACCGACGCGTTTTCCAGGATGACCTGGTATTCGAGCAGCGTCTGCTGCATCCGATCAGGCAAGGGCGCTGCCGGCACGGCAGTCTGTTCCTTCATCGCAGAGGGCCTCCCTGCGTGCTCATGAAATCAAGCCTTGCGGACCACAACGCTGCCGATCGAATAGCCGGCGCCGAACGAACAGATCACGCCGGTATCGCCAGACTGCAGATCAGCGCGGTGCTCGTGGAACGCGATGATCGAGCCTGCCGACGCGGTGTTGGCGTATTCATCGAGGATCAGCGGCGCGATGTCATCGCCGACCTCGCGCCCGACCAGACGCTTGAGCACCAGTTGGTTCATGCCGAGGTTGGCCTGGTGCAGCCAAAAGCGCCGCATCTGCACGGGCTCCAGACCCAGGTCGTGCAAATGCTTGGCGACGTGCTCGGCGGCCATCGGCACGACTTCCTTGAACACCTTGCGGCCTTCCTGACGGAAGGTCTTGTCGCGCGCGTCGGGATCGGTGTCCTCGCAGCGATTCAGGAAACCCGCGTTGTTGCGGATATTGTTCGAGAACTGCGTGACGAGCCGGGTGCCGAGCACCTGCCAGCGATCGCTTGAAGTGGCCGTCTCCGCCGCCTCGACAATCACCGCGGTGCACACGTCGCCGAAGATGAAATGGCAATCGCGGTCGCGCCACTCCAAGTGCGCAGAGGTGATCTCAGGGTTGACGACCAGCACGCAGTTGGCCGATCCGCCACGTATCGCATTCACCGCCTGCTCGATCGCGAAGGTCGCCGACGAGCACGCCACGTTCATGTCGAAACCGTAGCCGCGCGCGCCGATGGCCTGCTGGATCTCCACCGCCATCGCCGGGTAGGCACGCTGCATATTGGCCGATGCGCACAGCACGGCGTCGATGTCGGCGCCCTGCTTGCCGGCTGCGGCCATCGCGTCCTTGGCTGCATGCACCGCGATCTCGGCCATCAGCGACAGCGCCTCGTCGGGCCTCGGCTCGAAATAGGGCCGCATGCGCGTCGGGTCGAGCACGCCTTGCTTGTCGATCACGTAGCGCTGCTTGATGCCCGAGGCCTTTTCGATGAACTCCACGCTCGATGTCACCATCGGTTCGACTTCACCGCGCGTGATGGCGTCGGCGTTCTTCTCGTTTTGCAGCGCGGCGTAGGCATTGAAAGCCTCCACCAGCTCGGCATTCGTGATGACGTGGGGAGGCCGGTACAGGCCGGTTCCGCTGATGACGATTTCTTTCATAGCCTGCAAGTGTAGATCGTGGCGCGGCACGGTTGGGGCTGGTGGCAGCCTTGCACGCTTGCGCATCAGCTCGGGTTTTCCCTGGTCGGAGGCACCACCCGCTTGGGGGATGAAGCGCCAACGCATCCCCCACCGAGCCCTCCCTCGTGGCGATGGCAGACAGTGTTCATGGCCGCGAAGATGGCCTTCATCGCAACCCGCACGCCAATCGAAGGAGGCCGCCATGCTGCAGTTTCTGAGCCTGAAGCGCTTTGTGCCCCAACCCGCCATCACGACCTTGCCTGTCGACACAACACAAACAGCAGCAGTGGGCGCTGACACTCTGGAATCAATACCGTGCGAATGCGGCTGGTTCGGCTCCAGCTTCGACCTGAGGCTCGGGCTGATGGTGCAGGAACTGTCCGGCGCCGGACCGGCATGGCAGATAGCCGGACCATCTCCCATGCAATGAGCGCCAGCGCTACAAGCCAGCGGCCAGACGCGTGCCCTGATTGATCGCGCGCTTGGCGTCGAGCTCGGCCGCTTCAAACGCGCCACCGATCAAATGCGTCGCGACCCCGGCGGCGCGCAGCGGCGCTTCCAACTCGCGCAGCGGCTCCTGGCCGGCACACAGCACGATGGTGTCGACAGCGATCAACTGGGCGTCCTTGTGCTGCGGGCCATAGCTCACCATCAGCCCCTCGGACGTGACGGCTTCGTAATTCACCCCCGAGATCATCTCCACCTGCTTCATCTTCAAGGTGGCGCGGTGGATCCAGCCGGTGGTCTTGCCCAAGGACGCACCGGGCTTGCCGCTGCGCCGCTGCAACAGCATCACCTGTCGCGCCGGTGCGGCGGGGGCCGGGCGCAGGACGCCGCCGCGCACAAGGCCCGGCAGCGCAACGCCCCACTCGCGGCGCCAGGCATTCAAATCCATTGCCGGTGAATGGCCTTGCTCGACCAGATACTCGGCCACGTCAAAACCGATGCCGCCCGCGCCGATGACGGCAACCCGTGAGCCCACCGGTTTTTGATGCAGCAGCACGTCGACATAGCTCAGCACCTTGTGCGCCACATCGGGCTTGTCCTGGCCCGGAATGTGCGGATTGCGAGGCAACACGCCGGTGGCCAGCAACACCGCGTCGAACTGCTGCGCGATCAGGCTGTCGGCTGTGACGCGGGTGTTCAAGTGCAGTTGCACCCCGGTGACGTCGATGCGGCGGCGAAAATAACGCAGCGTCTCGGAGAACTCTTCCTTGCCCGGAATGCGTCGCGCCATATTGAACTGGCCGCCGATCTCGCCCGCCGCGTCATACAGATGCACCTCATGGCCACGCTCGGCCAGAGTGGTGGCTGCTGCCAAGCCGGCAGGCCCGGCGCCGACGATGGCGAAACGCTTCTTCTCGGCGGCAGCGCGTATCACCAGCTCCTGCTCGTAAGCGGCGCGTGGATTGACCAGGCAGGTCGAAATCTTTTGCGCGAACGTGTGGTCCAGGCAGGCTTGGTTGCAGGCGATGCAGGTGTTGATCTCGTCCGAGCGACCCTGCGCAGCCTTGTTGACAAACTCGGCATCGGCCAGAAAGGGCCGCGCCATGCTGACCATGTCGGCGCAACCCTCGCTCAGCAAAGATTCAGCCACTTCAGGCGCGTTGATGCGGTTGCTGGTGATGAGCGGAATGTTCACACCTGCGCCGCGCAGCTCGGCGCGCAGCTTTTGCGTCACATTGGCGAAGGCCGCACGCGGCACGCTGGTGGCAATGGTGGGAATGCGCGCCTCGTGCCAGCCTATGCCGGTGTTGATGAGCGTGGCACCGGCTTGCGCGATGGCCTTGGCCAGTGTCACCACCTCTTCCCAACTGCTACCGTCGGGTATCAGGTCCAGCATCGACAGGCGGTAGATGATGATGAAGTCGGGCCCGACGGCCTCGCGCGTGCGGCGCATGATCTCGAGCGCCAGGCGCATGCGGTTCGCGTAACTCCCGCCCCATTCATCGCTGCGCTGATTCGTGTGCGTGACCAGGAACTGGTTGATCAGATAACCTTCGGAGCCCATCACCTCGACGCCGTCGTAACCGGCCTCGCGTGCCAACTTGGCGCAGCGCACGAAGGCGTTGATCTGGCGTTCGATGCCGCGCGCCGAGAGCTCGCGCGGCGTGAACGGAGAGATCGGCGACTGGATGCGCGAAGGCGCCACGCACAGCGGGTGATAGCCGTAGCGACCGGTGTGCAGAATCTGCAGTGCGATCTTCGCTCCTTCGGCGTGCACGGCCCGCGTGATCGCCTGGTGGCGCCGCGCCGCGCCTGGCGTGGCCAGCGTGCCCGCAAAAGGTTTGGACCAGCCTTCGATATTGGGGGCAAAGCCGCCCGTCACGATCAAACCGACGCCGCCGCGCGCGCGCTCGGCAAAGTATGCCGCCATGCGGTCGAAATGCTTGCGCCCGTCTTCGAGACCGGTGTGCATGCTGCCCATCAGCACGCGGTTCTTGAGTTGGGTGAATCCCAAGTCCAGCGGCGCCAACAAATGCGGATAGGGTGAGCTCATGGCCTGCCTTTGAGAGAATGCGCCATCGTAGGCTCGTCTTCATGTGTCAGGCATTGGGGCTTGCCAGCAGAGCTCGAAGACTTAGCGGATCAGGAAAGGAAAGACTGCCATGAAAGCAATTTGGAACGGCGTGGTGATCGCCGAGAGCGACGATGTGGTGGTGGTCGAAGGCAGCCACTACTTCCCCGAGGCCTCGGTGAAGAGCGAATACCTGAGCTTCAGCAACCATCGCACGAGCTGCCTCTGGAAAGGCCAGGCCTATTACAAGTCGCTGTTTGTGAACGGCGAGATGAATCCCGATGCGGTCTGGTATTACCCAGAACCCACCGAGGCGGCCGCAGCCATCAAGGGCCGGATGGCGTTCTGGAAGGGCGTGCAGATCGTCGAGTGACTCAGGCCAGGCGTCCCGCGTTGAAATCCTCTACGGCCTGGTAGAGCTGCTCTCGGGTGTTCATCACGAAGGGTCCATGCTGCGCAATCGGTTCGTTCAGCGGCCGGCCGGCAATCAACAGCGCTCTTGCGGGCTGTGACCCCGCTTGCAGTCGTATGCCGTCGCTGCCCTGGGTGTTGGCAAGAATCGCCATGCGCTGCTGCGGCACTTCGGCATCACCGATTTGCAGCGCGCCACGGTAGACATAGACAAATGCGTTGTGCTCGGGCGGCAGCGTCTGCTCGAAGGTCGCACCCGGCTCCAGATGCAGGTCCAGATAGATCGGCTGCGTGCCTTCGCGCTGCACGGCGCCCGTCACACCCTGGCTGGCGCCGGCAATCACGCGCGCCACAACGCCGACGGCCCTGAATTCCGGAATGTCGGCGCTGACGAAATCGCGGTACCAGGGCGCGCACATCTTGTCGCCTGACGGCAGGTTCAGCCAGAGCTGGAAGCCTTCCATCACGCCTTCTTCCTGCTCGGGCAGTTCGCTGTGAATCACGCCCCGGCCGGCTGTCATCCATTGCATGCCGCCGTTCTCGAGCAGGCCTTCATTGCCGGCGCTGTCGCGGTGACGCATGCGTCCGGCAAGCATATAGGTGATGGTCTCGAAGCCGCGGTGCGGGTGGTTCGGAAAACCGGCAATGTAGTCGCCCGGCTTGTCGCTGCCGAAGGCGTCGAGCATCAGAAAGGGATCGAGCCGGCGCTGCAGGTCTTGCGTCAACACGCGGGTCAGCTTGACCCCGGCACCATCGCTGGTGGCCATGCCCTTGACCAGGCGCTCGACGCTGCGCGGTGTTCGGATCAGCGTCTCGGAAGTAATCGTGTTCATGGCAATCTCGTGGCGGTTCAAGCGGTTAGGATCGCCATCTTGGATCATTTCCCTGATCTCTGCAGTCAGCGGGTATTTCGACCTGCCGGATCATGGGAGTGCCCGCACCCAAGGGCAAAGCCTTCGGAGAGTTCCGATGATTTTTCATTTGCTTCCGTTCAACTTGCGCCTGAGCGCCTGTGCTGCCGTCGCCGTGCTGGCGCTGAGTCTGGCTCCGAGCTTGTCCGGCGCAAGCGTGGCCGACAAGACTGGCGTGGCTTGGCTACCGGCGGGCACCAACGCCGACATCGCGCGCGCCTTCGCCCAGGCGCGCGGCGAGAAAAAACCGGTGTTGCTGTACTGGGGTGCCGCATGGTGCCCACCGTGCAACCAGCTCAAGGCGACGCTGTTCAACCGCCAGGACTTCATCGCGCGCTCGCGCTCGTTCGTGGCCGTCAACGTTGATGGCGACCTGCCCGGCGCGCAACAGTTGGGCGCGCGCTTCAAGGTGCGCGGCTATCCGACCATGATTCTCTTCAACCCGGAAGGCGCCGAGCTGACGCGACTGCCGGGTGAGGCCGATGCGGTCCAAGTCATGCAAGTAATGGATCTGGGTCTGGCTGGTGGCCGCGCGGTCAAATCGGTGCTGGCCGACGCGCTTGCCGGCAAGACCCTGAGCGCCAATGAGTGGCGCCTGCTGGCCTTCTATTCCTGGGACACGGATGAGCAGCAACTTGCGCCACCGGGCGACTTGCCAGGCTTGCTGGTGCAGCTCGCCATCGCAGCCCCTAGCAGCGATGCAGACACCGGCACGCGCTTATGGCTCAAGGCATTGGCTGCCAGTAACGAAGGCGCGGGGCTGAAAGCCGACGCGGCCATGCGCGAGCGGGTGCTGGCGGTGTTGGCCGACCCGAAAGCCGCGCGCGTGCAGATGGATGTGCTGGTGAACGGCGCGGCCAACATCGTGTCGACGCTCAGCGACGGCGCCGACAAACGCGCCTTGCTCGGCCACTATGACGTCATGCTGCAAGGGCTGCAGCGCGATGCCACGCTGTCACGCGCCGACCGCATCAACGCGGCGAATGCGCGCATCGCGCTGGCGCGCCTGGACCTGCCCAAGGACGCGGTGCAGGTGCGGGCGCAGCTGCCCGCAGCGCTGTTGAGCAGCGTGCGCGAACAGGTGGCTCGCGACGATCGCGAAATCAGCAATGGTTACGAGCGCCAGGCCGTCATCACCGAAGGCGCTTACGCGCTGGCGCAGGCCGGTCTTTGGAAGGAATCCGATGCTTTGCTGAAGACCAATCTGGTGCGCAGCCATTCACCCTACTACCTGATGAGCCAACTGGCCGGCAATGCCAGAAAGCAGGGCCGCAAGGACGAAGCGCTGAAGTGGTACGAGCAGGCTTTCAACAAGAGCGAAGGACCGGCCACGCGTTTGCAGTGGGGCGCCGGTTATCTGGGCGCCTTGGTCGATCTGGCACCGACGGACGCTGTCCGCATCGAGAACACCGTCGCGCAGTTGTTGCGCGAAGCGGCGCAGGACAAGAGCGCCTTCTACGAACGCAGCGCGCGCTCGCTGCAACGCGTCGGAGCCAAGCTGGCGAGCTGGAATGCCGGCGGACAATATGGCGCCGTGCTGACGCGACTGAAAACGCAGTTGGACGGAATTTGCGTCAAGGTGGACCCGGCCGACAAGCAGCGCGCGACTTGCGAGGGATTGATCAGGACAGCCCAGACAAAGGGCTGATAAGGGCATGTGGAGCGTGAACCAGCGTCTCACCGCCCGGCGCCTGCGAGGCGCCGCAAGTCCTTGTGCTTCTCGTCGAGGTATTCGTCGAGGTCGAACTCGTGCAACTGCGGCGCATAGCGTTCGGTCGACTGGAACCAGGTGCGCAAGCGCTCCTCGACTGACTGCTGAGACGTCCCCGGTGATACGCTGAGGTAAGCGAGCAAGGCCAGGTAATAGCGCATCACGTTGCGCTCGAGCGCCGCGCGCTCGCCGCCCACATACACCGGACGACCATCGGCGGTCTGACCGATCACCGTGAAGCCGATCTTCGCGCGCCCCGCCGTCGCCAGGTAGACACCCATCGCCATCTTCGCCAGCGCGCCATAAGCGTAGGTGTAGGAGAAATGCAGGAAAACCCGTTGCCCATCCAGCGGCATCGCTTCAAAAACAATGCGGTAGTCGCCAGTCGACAGCGGGCCGTCAGCAGCGGTCAGCAACACCCGCAGGTATTGCGGTGTATCAGTCTCGACGCGAAGCGCGTAGCTCATGTGGTAGACCATGCCCGCCGCCGATGCGCGCTTGGGCCCGATCGAGAGCGCCAAGGTTTCGCCCGCCCCGGTCGCTTGTGCCTGGCATGCCCTGACGTTCAGATGCAGGAAGAGCAGGTCGCATGCCTTGGCGGCAGACTTGAAAGCCGCGCCGATGTCGGCGATGGGACGCTTGAGTTCGGCGTAAACGTCGCCGGCGACATGATCACCGGTGTCGCTCGACGTCAACACCAGCGGCTCCTTGAACGCACTTTTATCCAAAGCCTCGCGCAACTCGGCGTGCCTGGCGCGCAGCCCGTCCAGCTGCGCCGTCTGGGCCTGCGCAACGCCTCCGACCGCTTGCACAAAGACGACCAGCCAGAGCATCGCAAGCCGCAACGAGGCACTATTTCCGACAACGCCAGCTTTCATCATCGAGCCTCCCAGGCATTTGGCAGCATCATGCGCCGCTGTCAGTTTGCGGCGGCGAATTGTCCGAAAATTGAGGCTGAGCAAGATGCCCACGCGCGTTGATGCGAGTGGGAATGGCAAAGCAGGCCTCTTGCACAGACGTCAGCCTGCCCCCGATGTCCGTCCGCTCCTAGAATGCTCGCCATGAGTACCTATGCTTTCGAAGATTTTCCGGTGGGCCTGGTCAGGGAGCTTGGCCCCCGTACCGTGAACAAGGAGGAGGTGCTGCAGTTCGCATCGGCCTTCGATCCCCAGCCCTTTCATCTGGACGAAACTGCCGCCAATGCTTCGGCGTTTGGCGGGCTGGTGGCGAGCGGCTGGCATACCTGCGCAATGGTGATGCGCATGATGTGCGACGACTACCTGCTCGATTCCACCAGCCAGGGATCGCCCGGCGTTGATCACATCAAGTGGCTGCTTCCGGTGCGACCCGGCGACACCTTGCACGTGCGCATGACAGTGCTGGAAGCGCGCCCCAGCAACAGTCGGCCTTCGGTCGGACTGGTCAGGTCAAACTGGCTGGTACTGAATCAGCACGCCCAGCCCGTGATGAGCATGGAAGGCTGGGGCATGTTCGGACGCCGCAAGACCTGACCCCATACACCGGAGATCCTCTATGACTCGCCCCGTTCTCGACCCGTCCCGCCTGCACCCCGCCATCCTGGACCAGGTGGCCAATCACCACAGCGACCTCCTGACGGAGGTTCAGGATGCCATCGCTGCGAACACCGTGCTGGTAGTCGGCATGGCCGGTAATCCTTTCTGCAGCAAGGCGCGCAAGCTCTTGAGGCGGGCCGGTGTCGCACACAAATACCTTGAGTACGGCAGTTATCTGAGTCAGTGGCGCCGCCGCAATGTGCTGAAGATGTGGACCGGTTGGCCGACCATGCCCATGGTATTTGTGAAAGGCCAATTGATTGGCGGAGCGACCGATCTGGACCGCTTGATACGCAGCGGCGATTTGCAACGCCTGCTGGCCTGAATCGCCAACAAGGTGTCGGTTCGCGCATATGCAGATCTGCGGCAATCGGGCGGCTGTCGCCACGCGGATCAGTTCGAGCACCCTCTTTGATTTCCCGTCGGAGGCGACATGAACCCTTTCCACAAACGTACCGCCCTGCGCATCGCTGCAGTCAGCGTGCTGCTGGCGGCCATTGCCAGCCCGGTGGCATGGTTCGTGGCACGGGAAAGCTCGGAGGAAGGCACAGTCTCGCTCGCGATGGAAGAGTCACGCCGCATGCTGATCCATTTCCATGCGCATGATCTGAGCGGACCCGCCGCAAAAGCCCACGCCGAGGAGGCCGCGCACGCGATGGTCGGTGGCTTGTTCGACATTGCTGAGATCTATAGCCACGATGGCGACAAGTTGGCCGAGTCACTCACTCAAGACGGCGAGCGGGTTGAGGGACTTCTTCCGCATCATCAGCGCCCTGCTTACAGCGCGGCCTCGTATGAAAGCCTACGACTGACCGATGGGCGGTGGATTCTTCGCATTTTCATTCCGCTTTACGCTACTGATAGCGCTAGCAAGCACCAACTCAGCGGTTACTTTGAAGGGGTCCGCGTCATTCCCGACTGGCAGCGTGAGCAGATGCTGCAGAACGCACTCAGTGCCGCTTTGATGGTGATCCTGGCTTCCTTGCTGTGCGGCGCGGCCCTCTATCCGGTGGTGATTCGTCTGTCTGCCGAGAATGAGCAAAAGGCGCGCGCCGTGCTCGACTCGCATATCTCGATGATGGAAGCTTTGGGACGCGCGATTGCCAAGCGCGACTCGGACACCGGTGCGCACAACTACCGGGTGGCATGGATTGCCGCGCGCATCGCCGAGCGCATGGGCTTGCGCGACAAGGCCATGCAATCCTTGATTGCCGGCAGCTTCTTGCACGATGTCGGCAAGATCGGAATTCCGGACGCCATCCTGCTCAAGCCGGGCAAGCTCGACGAGCAAGAGTTCATCATCATGCGCACGCATGTGAGCCAGGGCGAGGAAATCGTCACCGGCATCGGCTGGCTTGACGGCGCCAGCGCGGTGGTGTCAGCGCATCACGAAAAATGGAACGGCTCGGGTTATCCGCGCCGGCTTGAGGGTGAACAGATCCCGTTGGCGGCCCGCATCTTTGCGGTGGCCGATGTGTTCGATGCCTTGTGTTCCAAGCGTCCCTACAAGCAGCCCTTGAGCTTCGACGACTCGATTGCGATCCTGCAAAAAGATACTGGCAGTCATTTCGACCCGACCGTCATGGCAGTTTTTCTGCCGATCGCGCGCGATGTCTTTGATACGCTGGCCGACTGCGGTGAAGGTGAGGCGCGCGCGCTGCTGGAGGCACGCGTCAGGCAGCACTTCGGTATTTGAATCCTCAGCGGGCGCTGCTTTGGTCCGGCGCGGTCAAGGCCTCGGTGGCGCCCAGCCAGCGCATGGCCTGTTCGCGCGAATCGCCGCACATGTCCTCTGCGGGTCTGAGCGACACGCACACCGTCGGTCGCTCGGCCAAGCCGAACAGCTTGCAGCGGTCTTGCTCGTCCAACTGCACACAGCGCACACCTGCCGGCTTGCTGATGCCATTGCGCATGGGCATCCCCGGAATACTCGAACTGATAGAGGGTGCGATGCAACACGCTGCGCAATGGGGGCGACATTTCATTCCCGCATTGTGCTCGAGAGGCCCGAACTAAGCCCCGACTTATCCACAGGCACGATTAAAATCAAACGCTTTGCGGCGCACGAAACGCGGCAGATGAGGATAGGCGCACAAGCATGTTGTACCCCAATGAATTTGACGTGATCGTGGTGGGCGGCGGACATGCCGGCACCGAGGCCGCCTTGGCCTCCGCTCGCATGGGCTGCACCACTTTGCTGCTGAGCCACAACATCGAGACCCTTGGGCAGATGAGTTGCAATCCGTCGATCGGCGGCATTGGCAAAGGTCACTTGGTCAAGGAAGTCGATGCGCTGGGCGGCGCCATGGCGGCAGCCACCGACGAGTCCGGCATCCAGTTCCGCATTCTCAATTCATCCAAAGGGCCGGCCGTGCGCGCGACCCGCGCCCAAGCCGACCGCGTCTTGTACAAGGCCGCGATTCGCCACCGGCTGGAGAATCAGACCAATCTCTGGCTGTTCCAGCAGGCGGTCGATGACTTGATGCTGGAGGGCGACCGGGTGGTGGGCGCCGTCACGCAAGTGGGCATCCGGTTTCGGGCGCGCGCTGTCGTGTTGACCGCGGGGACTTTTCTGGACGGCCGCATCCACGTCGGACTGCAGAACTACAGCGCCGGTCGCGCCGGCGATCCACCGGCCATCAGCCTCTCAGCCAGACTGAAAGAACTCGCCCTGCCCCAGGACCGGCTCAAGACCGGCACCCCGCCGCGTATTGACGGCCGCAGCATCGATTTCAGCCGCATGCAGGAACAACCGGGCGATCTGTCTCAGGTTCCGGTCTTCAGCTTCATGGGCAATGCCGCCCAACATCCGCGCCAAGTGCCCTGCTGGATCACGCACACGAACGCCAGGACGCACGAGATCATCCGCTCAGGCTTCGCGCGCAGCCCCATGTTCACCGGCGTGATAGAGGGCACTGGCCCGCGTTACTGCCCCAGCATCGAAGACAAGGTGAACCGCTTTGCAGACCGGGACAGCCACCAGATCTTTCTGGAGCCCGAAGGGCTGACCACGCATGAGTTCTATCCGAACGGCATCTCCACGTCCTTGCCGTTCGACATTCAACTGGCGGCCGTGCGCTCCATCGCAGGACTCGAGCAGGCGCACATTCTGCGTCCCGGCTATGCGATCGAATACGACTATTTCGACCCGCGCGCACTGAAGTCCAGCTTTGAAACCAAGTCCATTCACGGCCTGTTCTTTGCCGGGCAAATCAATGGCACGACCGGCTATGAGGAGGCCGCGGCCCAGGGACTGTTCGCTGGTTTGAACGCCGCCCGCCAGGTCAAAGGCCTGGAGCCCTGGCTGCCCGGCCGCGAACAAGCCTACTTGGGCGTGCTGGTCGACGACCTGATCACGAAGGGCATCACCGAGCCCTACCGCATGTTCACGAGCCGCGCCGAGTTCAGACTGCAATTGCGCGAAGACAACGCCGACATGCGCTTGACCGAGATCGGTCGCACCTTGGGCTTGGTCGACGATGCGCGCTGGGATGCCTTCAATCGCAAGAGAGATGCTGTTTCACGTGAAACAGAGCGGATGAAGTCGACTTGGGTGCATCCCGGCATCCTGGGCGCCGCTGACGCCGAACGTCTGTTCGGCAAGGCCTTGGAGCACGAATACAGCCTTGCCGATCTGTTGCGCAGGCCGGGCATCGGTTTTGATCAGGTGGTTGACGCGGCAAAGCTTGCGCGTCCCGACTGGGAGGTTTCGCGCGCTTCATTGGAGACCGAATTGGGTGTCGACTTGACTGCGGCCGTGATCGACCAGGTCGAGATCAGCACCAAATACGCCGGCTACATCAACAAACAGGTCGACGATGTCGCGCGCGCCGCGCATTTCGAGCATCTGCGCCTGCCTGCCGGGCTCGACTACACCCTGGTCAACGCCCTCTCCTTCGAGGCGCGCCAGAAGCTGACGACGCACCGGCCCGAGACCCTGGGTCAGGCATCGCGCATTTCTGGCGTCACCCCAGCAGCCATTTCCTTGCTGCTGGTGCACCTGAGAAAAGGCCGCTTCAAGGGTTTTGTCGACGTACCGGCGAACACCCATGACAGCACAACCGACATCGCCTGAAGCCGAACCCATGCCAACTCAACCCGATTTGCGTGAACCGTTGAACCAGGCTGCCGCCCGCTTGGGCCTGGCTTTAAGCGAGCAGCAAATCGACCGTTTGCTGGCTTATCTGGCCTTGCTTCAAAAATGGAACCGGGTCTACAACCTGACCGCCGTGCGCGAACCCGGCGCCATGCTGACTCAGCATCTGGTCGACAGTCTGAGCTTGGTTGATCCGCTGCGCCGTCACACCCAGGGCCGGGCCTTGCGGCTGATGGACGTGGGCAGCGGCGGCGGCCTACCCGGCGTGGTGCTGGCCATCGTCATGCCCGAATTGACGGTGGTTTGCGTCGATGCCGTCACCAAGAAGACCAGTTTCATCCAGCAAGTCGCAGCCGAACTGCGCTTGGGGAATCTGCGCGCCGAGCATGCTCGTGTCGAGAACCTGAAAACAGAGCCTTTCGACGTCATCACCTCTCGCGCCTTCGCCTCGCTTCTCGACTTCACCCGACTGACCCAGCAGCACCTCAAACCCGGGGCAATCTGGCTTGCCATGAAGGGCCAGCTGCCGCAAGACGAAATTGATGCCCTGCCCGTCACCATCGACATGTTTCACGTGGAACAATTGGACGTGCCCGGCACGGACGCGCAGCGCTGCCTGGTCTGGATGCGCCCAAAAATTTGAAAACTGACGCAAGCATTGCGGTAAATGTGCCGCGGCCTGACTCTTGCAAGCCTTAAGCTCTCACTCTCGCTACCTCACTCGCTATGGCCAAAATTCTCTGTATTGCCAATCAAAAAGGTGGCGTCGGCAAGACCACGACAACCGTAAACTTGGCCGCTGGCCTGGCCAAAGTGGGCCAACGCGTGCTGGTGATCGATCTGGACCCGCAAGGCAATGCCACGATGGGTTCCGGCATAGACAAGCGCCAACTCATACTCAGCGTCTACGACGTGCTGCTGGAAAACGCCAGCATCGCCGAAGCACGCCAACGCAACGAAAAGGTTGGTTATGACGTGGTCGGCGCAAATCGCGAACTCGCTGGCGCCGAGGTCGAGCTGGTGGACCTCGAACGCCGAGACCGTCGGCTCAAGGCCGCCATTGCCGCGGCCATCGATGATTACGACTTTGTACTGATCGATTGCCCGCCCTCGCTGAGCTTGCTCACCTTGAACGGCTTGTGCAGCGCGCAAGGTGTGGTCGTACCCATGCAGTGCGAATACTTTGCGTTGGAAGGCCTGTCCGACCTGGTCAACACCATCAAGCAGGTGCATGCCAACCTGAACCCTGAATTGCAGATCATCGGCTTGCTGCGCGTCATGTTCGATCCGCGCATCACCTTGCAGCAACAGGTCAGTGACCAGCTCAAGGCCCACTTCGGCGACAAAGTGTTTGACAGCGTCATCCCCCGCAATGTGCGTTTGGCTGAAGCGCCCAGCTACGGTTTGCCCGGCGTCGTGTTCGACCCCTCGTCCAAGGGCGCGCAAGCCTATGTCGAATTCGCCAAGGAAATGGTCGCCCGCATGGGCACGGTGTAAGGCGGGTTTGCGTGCTCAATCCAGACATCAGCATCAATCTCCTGCGCGCTGCCGAGACCGCCGGGCTCAACGCCAGCGCGCCACCTCAGCAGGAGATGCTTGACGGCTGGTTGATACGTTTGTCGCCCGGCAAGGCCAAGCGCTCGCGCTGCATCAATGCCTTGGCCCAGGGACGCTTGCCGCTGGCCGACATGCTGACGCGTTGCAGACTAGCTTTCGAGGCTGCCGGCCTGCCGCTGGTGCTGCGCCTCACGCCGTTCACGCAACCCGCCGATCTTGATCAGCAACTGGCCCGTCTTGCCTGGGCCTACTTTGACGATACCCGCGTGATGCTTAGGCCCGACTTGGCCGGGCTGCCGCCCTCAAGCCTGCCCGCAGGCTGCGCATTGCAGCCCGTGAACCATGCCGAATATGCCCAGGCCGTGGGCCAGTTGCGAGGCTCCAGCGTCACCGAAATCAGCGCTCATGCCGAGCGCATGCAACGCGCTCCGGTGCGCTATGAAGGTGCGCTGCTGAAGCGCGACGACGGCAAGTTGCTGGCCTGCGGCCAGTTCGTCCGCGAAGACCGTTTGGTCGGCCTGTACGACATCCTCACCGTGCCCGAGCATCGCGGTCAGGGCCTCGGGCAAGCCTTGTGCACCAGGCTGCTGGCGCTCGCCCGCGAACAGGGCGCCAGCAGTGCTTATTTGCAGGTGAACGCTGACAACCTTGCCGCGCGCTCCGTCTATGCCAGACTGGGTTTCGTGGATGGCTACAGCTACCACTACCGCACACCCGACCTGGCCAGCGTCTATTGACGCCGGATCAGCCGCGCGTCACAAGCCCAGCGCCTCGTCCACGCCCAGGTGCACATTCATGGCCTGCACGGCCGCGCCGCTGGCGCCCTTGCCCAGATTGTCGAGTCGCGCCATCAGCATCGCCTGGCTCTCATTGCCGAACACAAACAGATCGACCCGATTGCTGTCGTTGCAGGCCTGCACATCGAAGAAGCCCTCTTCCAGCGTGAGCGGATCGCGCAGCGGCATGACGCGAACAAACTGCTCGCCCGCATAGTGTTTCACCAGTGCCGCTTGCAGCGATTCCGCCGTCGTGCCTGGCTTCAGCTGGCTCAGGTGCAAAGGCACGCTGACCGACAGCCCTTTGTAGAAATTGCCCACCATTGGCATGAAAACGGGCGCCACCTCCAAGCCGGTATGCGTCAACATTTCAGGCAGATGCTTGTGATGCAGGTTGAGACCATACGGCCGTGGTGACGTAAGCTTGGGCTCACTTGTCGACTCGTATTGTTCGATCATTTTCTTGCCACCACCCGAGTAGCCGGTGATGGACGTGGCCGACAACGCCGTCTTGCGCGGCACCAGACCCGCATCGACGAGTGGCCTGAGCAAGAGAATGAATGCGCTCGCATGGCAACCTGGATTGGCGATGCGTTTGGTCTTGCGCAGCTTGTCGCGCTGTTCCGGAGCCAGCTCAGGCAGGCCGAATACCCAATCCGGCAGCGTGCGGTGCGCGGTGCTCGCGTCGATCAAGCAGGTGTTGGGGTTGGTGACCATGGCGGATGCCTCGCGCGAGGCGGCATCGGGCAGACACAAGAAGGCCACGTCGGCGGCGTTCAGCAAGCGAGCCCGCTCAACCGCATCCTTGCGCTTGTCCGGATCGATGCGCAGCACCTCGACGTCGGCGCGCCGCGCCAGATACTCGTGAATGCGCAGACCCGTCGTGCCTTCTTGTCCATCGACAAACACCGCATACTTCTTCATGACCCTATCCTCTCACGCACAATCCAACTTTCAATTCGTCAAGCATAAAGCATGAGCTCCAACCCGCATCGCGTGAAGCTGCTGCCCGGCTGGCTGAACTCGGACCCCGGCCACTGGCAAAGCCTGTGGCAAGAACAATTTGGCTATGCAAGAGTCGAGCAGGCCGATTGGGAATGGCCGCTGCGCGGCGACTGGATGGCGCGGCTCGACGAGGTCCTGCTCGACGACGCCGATCTGGCCGATGCGCCGGCGCTTCTGGTCGCCCACAGCCTGGGTTGCCAGTTGGTCGCAGCCTGGGCCGCACATTCCCGGCACACCCACCGCGTGCTCGGCGCGCTGCTCGTCGCCCCGCCCGACACCGAGCGCAGCGATATGCCCGCGCAACTGCACAACTGGCGGCCCATCGTGCGAAAGCCACTGCCCTTCCCCGCCACCGTCGTGATCAGCAGCGACGATCCGTATTGCGCGCCCGAGTCCGCAAGCCGCATGGCCCAGGACTGGGGCGCCACAATCGTGCATATCGGGCCGCACGGCCACATCAACACCGAAT
>Ga0315270_10000634_pt1 | contig 19242 bp, 19 predicted proteins | sample C1_bottom_MG_FD_204932 | JGI IMG/M metagenome (GOLD analysis project Ga0315270, IMG submission 204932) | Sediment microbial communities from Yellowstone Lake, YNP, Wyoming, USA - C1_bottom | ecosystem: Environmental > Aquatic > Freshwater > Lake > Sediment | place: USA: Wyoming | collected...
TCCAGCAAGGGCAGCACTTGCCGGCGCAGTGCGTTGCGGCGAAAACGGACGTCCTGATTGCTGTCGTCCTCGACCCAGGCGTAGCCATGCGCACGCACATACTCCTGCAAGCCGGTGCGCGTCACGTCCAACAACGGCCGCAACTGCGCGGCGCGCCAGCCAGGCCGGCGCTGCACTTCGGGCATGGATGCCAGGCCCTTTGGCCCCGCGCCACGCAGCAATTGCAACAGCAGGGTTTCGGCCTGATCGTTCTGATGATGCGCGGTCAGCAGCCAATCCGCGTCGAGCGCGCCGAAAATGCGCTGGCGCTCGCGCCGCGCGGCGGCTTCGATGCCGGCCGGGTCGGTGCGCGCGATGTGCACACGATGCGTCGTCAATTCGATCGCATGGCTTGCGCAAAGCTGCGCGCAAAAATCCGCCCACGCGTCGGCGTGCGGCGACAGGCCGTGGTGAACATGCACCGCCTGGAGTTGAAAGGGAAAGGTATCGCGTAGCGCCCGCAACAGATGCAGCAGCGCGACCGAATCAAGCCCGCCCGACAGCGCCAGCACCAGGCGCGCGTTCGTGGTGACGTGGCGGCCTAGGCTGTGCGCCACGGCCGCCACGACGGCGTTACTTGAGGGGGGTTTCCTTGAAACTGCCATACGCCCGCAGGCGTTGGTAACGCGCGTCCAGCAAGGCATCCAGCGGCTGTTTGCGCAATTCGCCCAGCGTGTCGGTGAGCGCGCGCCGCATCGACAGGAACATGGTGTCCCAATCGCGCTGCGCACCGCCCAGGGGTTCTTCGATGATGCGGTCGACCAGCCCATTGGCTTTCAAGCGGTCGGCGGTGATCGCCAGGGTTTCGGCGGCGACCGAAGCCTTGTCGGCGCTCTTCCACAGAATCGAGGCGCAGCCTTCGGGCGAGATCACCGAATAGGTCGAATATTGCAGGATCAGGGTGCGGTCGCCGACGCCAATCGCCAGCGCGCCGCCCGATCCGCCTTCGCCGACGATCGTGCAAATGACCGGTGTGCGCAACTCGGCCATCACATACAGGTTGCGCGCGATGGCTTCGGACTGGCCGCGCTCTTCGGCGCCGATGCCGGGATAGGCGCCCGGGGTATCGATGAAGGTGAAAATCGGCAGGCCGAATTTTTCCGCCAGCCGCATCAGTCGCAAGGCCTTGCGGTAGCCCTCGGGACGCGGCATGCCGAAGTTGCGGTAAATCTTCTCTTTGGTGTCGCGGCCTTTCTGGTGGCCGATCACCATCACCGGCTCGCCATTGAAGCGCGCCATGCCGCCAACAATCGCGGCGTCGTCGGCAAACGCGCGGTCGCCGTGCAACTCGGAAAAATCGGTGAACAACCCGGCAACATAATCCAGCGTGTAAGGGCGCTGCGGATGCCGCGCCACCTGCGACACCTGCCAGGCGTTGAGCTTGGCGTAGACGTCCTTGGTCAGCGTCTGGCTCTTTTTCTGCAGGCGACGGATTTCTTCCGAAATATCCAGCGCGGAGTCGTCCTGCACAAAGCGCAACTCTTCGATCTTGGCTTCGAGCTCGGATATCGACTGCTCAAAGTCGAGGAAGGTGGTTTTCATCGATGGTCTTAATCAAGCTGTCACAGAAACAGGTTAGCTGGGCATTCTAGCAGCCCGGCGTCATTTGCCCCACGCGGATCAATGATGGTGATGGCCATGCGCGCCATGCGCATGACGGTGCGCAACCTCGTCCGCCGTCGCTGCACGCACGTCCGACACTTCGCACTGAAAATGCACCGCCTGGCCGGCGTAGGGGTGATTGCCGTCGACGACCACCTTGTCTTCGGCGATGTCGGTGACGGAGTAGAGCAGTTCTTCGCCGCCGCCATCCGGTGAGCCGACGAACTGCATGCCGATCTCGATATCGTCCGGAAAGGCCTCGCGCGGCTCCAGCCGCACCAGGCTTTCTTCATATTCGCCAAACGCATCGGCAGGTTGCAGCTTGAGGTCGATCTTTTCGCCCACAGCCTTGCCTTCCAGCGCCTCTTCCACCATCGGGAAAATATTGTCGTAGCCGCCATGCAGATAGCTGACCGGCTCATTGCTTTCTTCCAGCAGTTTGCCGTCCAGATCCCTGACGATGTAAGTAATGGTGACGACCGTGTCTTTAATGATATTCACTTGAGTTTCCCTACCAGTTCAAGCGCTTCCGCCGCATGGCCGCGGCTGGAAACACCATACAGTGCGTGACGAATGACGCCCTGTTTGTCGATGATAAATGTGGAGCGCACCATGCTTTTACGCATGACGCCATCCACTTCCTTGTCCTGCAACACACCGTAGGCCTCGCAGGTCGCTTGATCCTTGTCGGCCAGGAGCCCCACGCTGATGCCGTGCTTGTCGCGAAACTCGCCATGCTTGATGCAGTCGTCGCGCGACACACCCAGCACCGTGGCGCCCAGCCTGGCAAAATCGCCTTCCAGTTCGGAAAACTCGATCGCCTCCGCGGTGCAGCCCGGCGTATCGTCGCGCACATAAAAATACAGCACGAGCGTTTTACCCCGAAGCTGGGACAGCTCGACGATATTCATGTCCGCATCCGGATTGGAGAAGTCCGGCGCGCGATCTCCCGCTTTCAGCATGGGGGTTTCCGCCTCGTGTTTTTCCGGCAGCATTCTAACAGGGCGGATGGCCTCGCTATAATCAGGCCATGAAAACCCTGCTCGGCGGCCTCAGCCCCGCCCGATTCCTGCGCGACTACTGGCACAAGCGCCCGCTGTTGATCCGCAACGCCGTGCCGGGCTTCACCGGACTGCTGTCAGCAGACGAGATGCGGCAGCTGGCCCATCGCGACGACGTCGAATCACGCCTGATCCAGGGCAGCGGCACCCATTGGCAGCTCGATCACGGTCCATTCAACAAGAATGATTTCAAGCGCCTGCCCAAAACCGGCTGGACCTTATTGGTGCAGTCGCTCAATCATGTTTTGCCCGAGGCCGACGCGCTGCTGGCGCGCTTCAATTTTATCCCGCATGCCCGGCTCGACGACCTGATGGTGAGCTACGCCGTGCCAGGCGGCAGCGTCGGCCCGCACTTCGATTCGTATGATGTTTTCCTGCTGCAAGGCCAGGGACACCGCCGCTGGCAGATCAGCACGCAAACCGATCTGACCATTCTGGACGACGCACCGCTGAAAATCCTGCGCCATTTTGTAGCCGAAGACGAATGGCTGCTAAGCCCCGGCGACATGCTCTATCTGCCGCCGCATGTTGCGCATTACGGCATGGCCGAGGATGCCTGCATGACCTACTCGATCGGGTTTCGCGCGCCCACCACCGAAGAGCTGGCGCAGGGTTTTCTGATGCACCTGCAGGACACCCTCGCCCTGGAAGGCCGTTACGCCGACCCCGATTTGCGCCTGCAACGCCACCCTGGCGAAATCAGCCGGGCGATGCTGAAACAGATCGAAGCCATGATCGACCGCATCAAATGGAACAGGCGCGACATCGCCAAGTTCGCCGGATGCTACTTGTCCGAACCCAAACCGAATGTATTTTTCAACCCGCCGGACGCCCCGCTCAGCCACGCGGCATTCAACAAACAAGCGAACAAAACCGGCGTGGCACTCAACCCCAAATCGCGCCTGCTGTTCTCGGGTCGGCAGTTTTTCATCAACGGTGAGGCCTTCACGCCCGCGGCAGATGAAACCGCTGCCTTGCAGCAACTGGCCGACCAGCATCGCCTCGCGCCGCCCTTGCCCGCCACGCTGCGCGAGCGTTTTTATGACTGGTACGAAGCGGGCTGGCTGGAGATCGACACCCAATGAACGCCTTTGAAACCCCCTCCGAATTCCGTGCGGCATTCGACGCACTGCTGGCCGGCACGCTGCGGCAACTGCGTCTATACGATCATGATCTGAGCCTGCTCGACATGGATCACATGCCCCGCCATGCGGCGTTGCGCGCACTGTGCGTGGCAGGCGGCGGGCGGCGCGTCGAGCTGTTGCTCGACGACATCAGCCGCGTCGCACGCGACCAGCCCCGCCTGATGCAACTGGTGCGCGACTTCAGCCATGTCCTCGAAATCCGCCAGGCCGACCCCGACGCGCCCCGCCCCGACCAGGCATTTGTTCTGGCCGACCGTCACGGTGTGCTGGTCCGCGCCGACAAGGCGGCGGTGCATGGCACGCTGCACATGGACGATGCACACGACAGCGTGGCGCTGCAGCAAAGTTTCGAGTCAATGTGGCAACGCTCGCAGGCCAGCGTGACGGCGACGTCGCTGGGCTTGTGAGGTTTACAGCGTGTTCAGCCAGTCCAGTTCGGACTCGCTGAAGCCGGCCTTGCGGCGCGCTTCAAGATTGAAAGGCGGCTTCAGCGGCGGCGCGTCGTAATCGACCAGCAGTTGGCGGAATGTTGCTTCAGGATCCAGCCCGTGCGCCGTGCATAGCCAGCCGAACCAGTGACTGCCGATGGCGACATGGCCGATTTCGTCGCGTTCGATGACGGCCAGAATCTCGACCATGCGCTGGTCCTGTGCGGCCTTCAGTTTGTCGACGATGAGCGGCGTGGCGTCGAGTCCGCGTGCTTCCAGCACCCGCGGCACCAGCGCCATGCGTACCAGCGGATCATGCGCGGTTTTCAGCGCCATATCCCACAAGCCGTTGTGCGCCGGGAAATCGCCATACGCATAACCAAGCGTCGCCAGATGCGTGCTCAGCAGATCAAAATGCAGGGCTTCCTCGTCCGCCACCCGCAGCCAGTCGGCGTAATACGCGAGCGGCATGCCGGCAAAGCGATGTGCGGCGTCGAGCGCCAGGTTGATGGCGTTGAATTCGATATGCGCCAGCGCATGGACGAGCGCGGCGCGGCCGCGCAGGGTGTCGGTGCGGCGGCGCGGCACCTGCTGCGGCGGGATAAGTTCGGGCTTTTCGGGCTGTCCCGGCTGGTCAATGGGTGCGCGTTCGACATCGATATCCGGCGCCAGTCGCCCGGCCAGCCAGTCTGCCCGCAAGGCATGCACGCAGGCCAGCTTGTCCGCGGGGTGACAGGCAAGCAGACAGACGGCCAGCCGCTGCGGCAGGCTCTCTAGCGTCGATCGACCCACCGTATGCCCATCAGCGCGACCGCCAGAAAAATCAGGAGTGGCAAACTCGCCACGACTACTACTGGCCAGTCATTCAGCAAGCCGAGATGGCCAAACAGCCGGCTCAGCAAATGGAAGCTGAGCCCGGCCAGAATGCCGATGAATATCTTGCCGCTGGTGCCGCCTTCGCGCGGCCCCTGGATGGCAAACGGCATGACGATCAGCATCATGATCGGGATGACGAGCGGGCTGATGAATTTCGTCCACAGGGCGAGTTCGTAGCGCGTCGCTTTCTGGCCGTTGTCCTTGAGGTGCGCCACGTAGCGCCACAGGGTACGCGCCGACATTTTTTCCGGTGCAATCAGCAGCACGCTGAGAATGTCGGGCGTCAGTACCGACTGCCAGTCCTGACGTGCGCTGCGGCTGGCGCGAATGCCGTCGGCACCGAAACGCGTCTCCACTACCTGCTGCAAATCCCAGGTCTGGTTGCCGCGCCAGAGCGCCTGGTCGGCGGCGCGTATCCAGCCGAGGCGGCCGTCGGCCTCGAACCCGTAAATTTCGATGCCGCGCAAGGTATTGTCGGGCATCACCTCGCGCACGTTGATAAAGCGACTGCCATCCTTCACCCACAAACCCGAGCGAAACTGCTGCGCCACCACCGAGTGCGTGGCCAACAGCTTGTAGCGCTGCGCCGCCTGCTCCGACCACGGCGCAACGTACTCACCCAGCAGCAGCAGCAGCAGCGACAACCCCAACCCGATCACGCTGAAATAACCCGCCACCCGCCAGGTGGACAAGCCCGATACACGCATCACGGCGTATTCCGAATTACCCACCAGACGCGACAGCGCGAACAAGGTGCCGATCAACGCCGCCACCGGCAGAATTTCGTACACATGCCCCGGGGTTTTCAGCACCACCACCACAACCGCCTGCCCCAGGCCATAGCTGTTGCGCCCCAGGCTGCCCAACTCGTCAATCACGTCAAAAAATGCAAACAGCAGCAGCAAGCCCAGCAACACAAACGCCGATGCCGCCAGCACCTGGCTTGCCAAATAGCGCGCGAGCAGCTTCATGGGCGGCTCCCGCGCGGCGCGTGCAGTCGCGCACGCCGATAAAACAGCGCCGCCGTGGCAAGCAGCATCACCGCATGCGCGCCCAGAATCCCCACCCAGGGATTGAGCTTGCCCTGTCCCACCCACGCCTGCGACAACGACAGGAAATTGTTGTAAACAAAATACAGCAGCAGCGCGATCACCAGGCCGTAGGAACGGTGCGCCCGCGTGTTGACGAAGCTGAGTGGAATGGCCATGACGGCCAGAATGAGCGCCGACAAGGGCACGCCCAGCCGCCACAGCAACTCGGCACGCGCCGGTGGCGAAGCATCGACGATCAACTCGGTCAGCGGCGTCTGATGAACGCTGGTTTCCGGGGCGCCCATCGTGGCCGGATCGAGCCGCATCCAGTAACGCTCGAACTGCACGATGCGGTAATCAAGCTGGCCGGGCGTGCCTTCATAGCGGCGACCGTTCTTCAATACCAGATAGCGCGAGTTGTCGGCAAGCTGGGTGTGATAGCCCTCCTGCGCGACCACCAGACCCAGTTTCCCGTCGATACGCGACTGCATGAAAACATTGCGCACGATGCCGGTCAGCGGATTGAGCGATTCCACATAATAAACACGCTGGCCCGCGCTGGATTCGGCAAACAAGCCGGGCGCAATCAGCGTGCTTTCACTACGGCTGCGCAAATCCTCGCGATATTCGCTCTTTTTGGTTTGCACCCAGGGATTCAGCACCAGCGTCAGCAACAGGATCACCAGTGACAATGGCGCGGCGAAGGCCAGCACGGGCCGCATCCATTGCGCGAGCGACAAGCCGGCACTGAGCCAGATCACCATTTCACTATCGCGCCACATGCGCGACAAGGGCAACAGCACGCCGGCAAACAACGCAATCGTCATCAGTACCGGTAAAAAATACAGCAGCGAAAAGCCCAGAAAGGTGAATACGGCCTCGTTGGCCAACTCACCGCGCGCCACGTCGCCGAGCAGGCGGATGAACAGGATCACCAGGGCAATCGCCATCAGCACCGTGAGCACGGCGCCGGTGGTCAGCCCCATCTCGCGTGTCAGCGCGCGGCGATAAAGCATGGGCGGTTCCGTGTACCGTTCGCGTCACGAACGGACTTTTGACATTCCGCCGCGCCTGCGCCAATAATCGCGCCAGCGTCGATCACCACCGCTTGACCGGCAAATTGTATTTTTTTGAGCACAGACATGGAAAACAAGGAAATCGAACTCGAATTTAGCATAAAAAGCGGGGCGCCCGAAAAGCAGCGCAGCGCCTGCGTCGTGGTCGGGGTATTCGACAATCGCAAGCTGTCCGGCCCGGCCATCGACATCGACCGCGCCAGCGACGGTTATCTGTCGGAGATCCTGCGCGGCGGCGACATGGATGGCAAGGCGGGCAGCACGCTGTTGCTGCACAAAGTGCCCAACATTCTGGCGGATCGCATCCTGCTGGTCGGCCTCGGCAAGGAGCGCGATTTTCACGAAAAAGCCTACCGCGATGCCATCGCCTGCGCGGTCAAAACCCTGCGTGACACCGGCTCGATGGAAGCCGTCATCACGCTCTCCGAAATTCCGATAAAGAAACGTGACACCGCCTGGAACATCGAGCAGGCCGTCATCAGCGCCCACGATGCGCTGTATCGCTTCGACCACATGAAAAGCAAGCCGGACGAGGCGCGTCGCCCGCTCAAGCGGGTGACCTTCGCCGTGACGCGGCGCGGCGAACTGAAGTTCGGCGATATCGGCCTTGCGCGCGGCCTCGCCATCGCCCACGGCATCCATCTGGCCAAAGATCTAGGCAACACGCCGTCCAACATCTGCACCCCCGAATATCTGGCCGGCGAGGCGAAGAAGGTGGCCAAAGCCCATGGCTTTGGCTGTGAAATTCTCGATTACGCCGCCTGCGACAAACTCGGCATGGGCTCCTTCCTGTCGGTCGGCAAGGGCAGCGACAAACCGCCGCGCTTCATCGTGCTCAAGCACACAGGCGGCGCCAAGGGCGACAAGCCGGTGGTGCTGGTCGGCAAGGCGGTCACCTTCGACGCTGGCGGCATTTCCCTCAAGCCACCCGCCGAAATGGACGAGATGAACTACGACATGAGCGGCGGTGGCGCCGTCATCGGCACCTTCCGCGCCATCGGCGAACTGGGATTGCCGCTCAACGTCATCGGACTGATTCCGGCCTGCGAGAACATGCCCGACGCCAACGCCAACAAACCGGGCGACATCGTCACCTCGATGTCCGGCCAGACCATCGAAATCCTCAATACCGACGCCGAAGGCCGCCTGATTCTGTGCGACGCGCTGACCTATGCCGAACGCTTCGAGCCCGACGCGGTGATCGACCTGGCCACCCTGACCGGTGCCTGCGTGATCGCCCTCGGCGCTCACCCCAGTGCGCTCTACAGCAACCACGACCCGCTGGCGCGCGAAATCGAACACGCCGCCGACCATGCCTGGGACCGTGTCTGGCGCATGCCGCTGTGGGATGACTACCAGGATCAGCTGAAAAGCAGTCTTGCCGACATGGCCAACATCGGCGGCCGCCCGGCCGGCTCGATCACCGCCGCCTGTTTCCTGTGGCGCTTCGCCAAGAAATACCATTGGGCGCACCTCGACATTGCCGGAACCGCATGGAAGGGTGGACGCGAGAAAGGCTCGACCGGACGTCCAGTGTCCCTGCTGGTGAATTTCCTGTTGAACCGTGTGGAAAAGTGACCGAGATCACTTTCTACACCTTTGCCGACAACCCGCTCGACGTCGCCCGCCGCGTCGCCGCCAAGGCGCACGGCCAGGGCAAGCAGGTGATGATTTACGCGCCGGATGCGTCGGTGGCCGACGCCATCGACCGCCTGTTGTGGACCACGCCGGCTCTGAGCTTTGTGCCGCACTGCCGCGACGGCGATGCGCTGGCAGGCGAGACCCCGGTGCTGATCGGTGCCAACGCCGACGCCCTGCACGTCGCCGACGTGATGATCAACCTGCATCACGAGCAGCCGCCCGCCTTTGCACGCTTTGAACGCCTGGTCGAAATCGTCGGCCAGGACGATGCCGGACGCGAACAGGGGCGAGCGCGTTACCGCTTTTATCAGGCGCGCGGCTACGCCATGAAAACGCACGATCTGCGCCAGCCGGCCGGATAAACGCGAGGTCACGATGAGCGACAGCCCCCCGCCAGGCAAAATGGATACCTTGAGCAAAATGGATGCGCTGCTGAAAAAGCATCGCGGCGGCAGCGAGAGCGATGCCGATCTGCCACCCGAACCTGCCCCGCCACCCGATGCCTGGCTGCCGGTGCTGACCCAGATAATCGAACGCGGCACCCCGCCCCCGCCTATCGCACCTGTGGTCGCCGCTGCGCCTGCGGTCACACCTGCCTCGCCAGTCGAGCCACCCGAACCAGCCGCAGTTCCCGAACCAGCCGCTCCCGCCGTGAACGACAGCCTGGCCGAGCAACTGATGAGCGAACTGGCGCCCCGTCTGTCCGAGGTGATGGAAAAGCAGGTTGCCGCCGAACTGCGCAAGAATATCGACCAGACGGTGGCCAACCTGCTCAGCCAGCTCGATGTCAACGTGCGCGAAATCGTGCGTGACGCCGTCGCCGAAAAACTCAAGCAGCCGCGCGATCCATCTGACTGAACCCCGTCTTCTGCGGCGTTTCTTTGCGATAATGCCCGCTTTGCGCGCACGCCATGGAACTCGCCAAATCCTTCGAACCGGCTGACATCGAAAAACGCTGGTACGCCCATTGGGAAAACGCCGGCCACTTCAAGGCCGGCGATGCCGCTGCAGCCCCCGCCTACTGCATCATGCTGCCGCCGCCGAACGTCACCGGCACGCTGCACATGGGGCACGCTTTCCAGCACACGCTGATGGACGCGCTCACCCGCTACCACCGCATGATGGGCGACAACACCTTGTGGCAGCCGGGTACCGACCACGCCGGCATCGCCACGCAAATCGTGGTGGAGCGCCAACTGGATGCGCAGAATATTTCACGCCACGACCTTGGCCGCGAAAAATTTCTGGAAAAAGTCTGGGACTGGAAAGATCACTCCGGCTCCACCATCACTCGCCAGATGCGCCGCCTCGGCACCAGCCCCGACTGGAGCCGCGAGCGCTTCACCATGGATGCGGGTCTGTCGAAAGCCGTCACCGAAGTGTTTGTGCGGCTCTACCGCGAAGGCCTGATTTATCGCGGCAAGCGGCTGGTCAACTGGGACCCGGTGTTGCAGACCGCGGTGTCCGACCTCGAAGTCGTCAGCGCCGAAGAAGACGGCTTCATCTGGGAAATCAACTATCCGCTGGATGACGGCTCCGGACATCTCACCGTCGCCACCACCCGCCCGGAAACCCTGCTCGGCGACACGGCCGTCGCCGTACACCCCGAAGACGCACGCTACGCCCACCTCATCGGCAAGATGGTGCGGCTGCCGATTGCCGAGCGCAGCATCCCCATCATCGCCGACGAGTATGTGGATCGCGAATTCGGCACCGGCGTGGTCAAGATCACCCCGGCACACGACTTCAACGACTGGCAGGTCGGCCAGCGCCACAAGCTGATGGCGATCAGCGTGCTGACGCTCGACGCCAGAATGAACGACCTCTGCCCGACCGAATACCAGGGACTGGATCGCTACGATGCGCGGCAGAAACTATTGGACGAGCTGCAGGCAAAAGGCCTACTAGTCTCGGCCAAACCGCACAAGCTGATGATCCCGCGCGGCGACCGCACCCACGCTGTGATCGAGCCCATGCTCACCGATCAGTGGTTCATGAGCATGGAAGGTCTGGCCAGACAGGGCCTGGCCGCAGTCGATTCCGGCGAACTGAAATTCGTCCCGGAGAACTGGACCACCACCTATCGCCAATGGCTGGAAAACATCCAGGACTGGTGCGTGTCGCGCCAGTTGTGGTGGGGCCATCGCATCCCCGCGTGGTACGACGAGGACGGCAATTTCTACGTCGCCGCGACGGAAGCCGAAGCCGTCAAGCAGGCGGGCGGCAAAAAGCTGGTACAGGACAACGACGTGCTCGACACCTGGTTCTCGTCCGCACTGTGGCCATTTTCCACCCTCGGCTGGCCCGAGCAGACGCCGGAACTCGAACGCTATCTGCCGACCTCGGTGCTGGTCACCGGCTTCGACATCATCTTCTTCTGGGTCGCACGCATGGTGATGATGTCGCTGCATCTCACCGGCAAGGTGCCGTTCCGCGAAGTGTATGTCACCGGCCTGGTGCGCGATTCCGAAGGCCAGAAGATGAGCAAGTCGAAAGGCAACGTGCTCGACCCGATCGACCTCATCGACGGCATCGCAGTCGGCGACCTGGTCGCCAAGCGCACCACCGGGCTGATGAATCCCAGGCAGGCCGCCAGCATCGAAAAGCGCACCCGCCGCGAATTCCCCGAAGGCATCGCGGCCTACGGAACGGATGCGTTAAGGTTCACCTTCGCCAGTCTGGCCACGCACGGCCGCGACATCAAGTTCGACCTGCAACGCGCCGAAGGCTATCGCAACTTCTGCAACAAGCTGTGGAACGCCACCCGCTTCGCGCTGATGAATCTGGAAGGCCACGACTGCGGACAGGATGCCGGCCAGCCGATGGCATTCTCGGATGCCGACCGCTGGATCGCCGCGCGCCTGCAACAGGCCATTGCCGAAGTACACGAGGCATTCTCCGCCTATCGCTTCGATCAGGCCGCACGCGCAGTGTACGAATTCGTCTGGGACGAATACTGCGACTGGTATCTGGAACTGGCCAAGGTGCAGTTGAACAACGGCTCGCCCGAACAACAGCGCGCCACCCGCCGCACGCTGGCCACGGTGCTCGAAACCACCCTGCGCCTCGCCCACCCCATCATCCCCTTCATCACCGAGGAGCTGTGGCAGAAGGTGGCCCCGCTCGCCGGGGTGACGGGCGACAGCATCATGCTGGCGCCCTATCCGCGGGTCGACGAAGCGCGACGCCACCCCGACAGCGTCGCGCGCATTCAACTGCTGAAGGAACTGGTCAACGCCTGCCGCGCCCTGCGCGGCGAAATGAATCTGTCACCCGCACAGCGCGTGCCGCTGGTGATCGAGGGGGACGCCGCCGTGATCGGTGCGCTGGCAGCCTACATCAGCGCACTCGGCAAGCTCAGCGAAGTCAGCGCCGTGGCCGCGCTTCCGCAAGCCGACGCCCCGGTGCAACTGGTCGGCGACCTGCGCTTGATGCTGGTGGTTGAAATCAACAAGGACGAAGAGCGCGCCCGTCTCGCCAAGGAAGTGGCCCGCATCCGCAATGAAATCACCAAGGCGCAGTGCAAACTGGCCAACCCCAGCTTCGTCGACAAAGCCCCCGCCGCCGTGGTGCAGCAAGAGCAGGCACGACTGGCCGACTTTGCCTCCATGCTGCAAAAACTGGAGGCGCAGCACGCGCGGCTGGGATGAGCGCGGCGCGGGTTTGGGCCAGGCTTGCGCTTAGCCCTTCAACCACCCGGCAAACGCAACCGCATCGAACTCATGCCGGCAAATCTCGACATCGCCATCGAACAATAAAGGCACATCCCACCCATACCGCGCTTTCAGTCCGGCATCGGTATCGACGTCAATCTCGACCAGGTGATGCGCGTTGATCTGAGCACGCACGGCTTCCGCCATCTCCACACACAGCGGGCAACCCGCCCGCGTGTAGAGCGTGAGTGTTGACGCCTTAGCGTCTTTACACTTCACGGCCTGCCCCTTTATCCCCGACAGGGAAGTGCGGGTAGAGCGTGAGAGTGTCACTCACCCGAAATCTTCAGCGGAACATACAGCGAGCCTTCACCGCGCCGCACCAGGATGGCGGCGCTTTTGCCGGTAGGGACGGCGGCGATGGCTTTGCGGAAAGCCTCGACGGTGGCGACTTTCCCATTGTTCACCGCGAGGATGACGTCGCCGGTGCGGATGCCGGCACGGGCGGCGTCGCCGGTGGCCTCTTCCACCAGCAGGCCGTGGTCGATCTTGAGTTCGCGGCGCTGGTCGGGGGTGAGTTCGGACAAGGCCAGACCACCGCGCGAATATGCCTTGCCGCTCTTGCCCGCCACCTGGTCTTCACTCGGCAGTTCGGTCAGCACGACGCTGACCGTCTGTGCGCGGCCCTTGCGCCAGATTTCCAGCGGAATCTTGCTGCCGGGTTTGACCGTGCCCACCATGCGCGGCAGGTCGCCGGAATTTTCCACCGGTTTGCCATCGAATTTGAGGATGACGTCGGCGGCCTGCACACCGGCTTTCGCCGCCGGGCCGTCGTCCTGTACCTGTGCCACCAGCGCACCGCGCGGGCGATCCAGACCGAAGGATTCGGCCAGATCAGCCGTCACCTCCTGAATCACTACGCCCAGCCAGCCACGCGAGACCTTGCCACCGGCCTTGAGCTGGCCGACGACTTCCATCGCGACGTCGATCGGGATGGCGAACGAAAGGCCCTGATAGCCGCCGCTGCGGCTGTAAATCTGCGAATTGATGCCGACCACCTCGCCTTTCATGTTGAACAAGGGGCCGCCCGAGTTGCCGGGGTTGATCGCCACGTCGGTCTGGATGTAGGGCACATAGTTTTCCGACGGCAGCGAACGCCCCTTGGCGGAAACGATGCCCGACGTCACCGAATTCTCGAAACCGAACGGAGAACCAATCGCCGCGACGGCCTCACCCACGCGCAACTTATCCGGATTGCCCAGTTTCACGGTAGGCAGGTTGCTGGCGGTGATCCGCAGCACGGCGACGTCGGTGCGCGCGTCAGAGCCGATCACCTTGGCGGTGAACTTGCGCTTGTCGGTGAGCTTGACGATCACCTCGTCGGCACCTCGAACCACGTGCGCGTTGGTGAGGATGGTGCCGTCGCTGCTCACGATGAAGCCGGAGCCTTCGCCATGCTCCGGCATCTCCTGCACCGGACCACCCTGGCCGCCGGGCCCGCCCGGGAAGAAGCGGCGGAAAAACTCCTGCATGTTCTGGTCATCCGGCATTTCAAACGGCATGCCATTCGAGCTACGCTTCATCATCTTGGTGGTGCTGATATTGACCACCGCCGGCCCCTGTTTCTCCACCAGGTCGGCTACATCCATGACTTCCGTTGCCAGCACGGGCGCGGACAATGCACCCAGCATCGCTATCGTTGCCAAAACTGCTCTCATCATGTTTATCCTTTCTTCATCCTTTCAACAAATGAAACACGTCTTCACGCCTGAGCACCACCGGTCGCGCTACCCGCCCACTACGCGCTGCCAGCCAGCCCACCGCACCGCCCAGCAACATGCCGATCAGGGCGGCGCCGTCGCCGGGTTGCAGCGCTTGCGCCAGCAGTGCGCCCGTCAACATTAATGCCAAAGGCAGGCCATAGGCGCGCAGTGCGCTTTTGAGCACGCTGCCGCTGGCAATGCCCACCACCACACGATCGCCCGGGGACAGCGACAAATCGCAGTCGACCAGGAACAGGCGGGGTTTGCGCTGGAACAGTTCGGCAATGCGGCGAGACGAGCAGCCCTGCCCGGCGCAGGTGCCGCAGCCCGATGGCTCGACCGCCTGCACCCAAATGCCGTCCGCCGCGGTTTTGATGACCTCGGCGGTTTGCTCCAGCATGGGGGATTCCTGCATGTCGGCGTTCACTTCTTCTTGACCGAATTGCCGGTTTCAATCAGCGTCGTGCCCGGCACCTCACCCAGCGTCGTCACGTTGTAGCCGTCAACCTCACGCGCATAGACTCCAATCGCGCCTTCGGCTGACAGGCCCTGCATATGCTGCATTTGGGGATTGACCGGTTCCACGAACATCGACATCACACTCAAACCATCGGAGAAAACCATATGGGTGACGGGCATCTGTTTTCCCGGCAACGCGCGTACCGCTTCCTGCACCAGTTCGAACCCCGGTGGTGGCGTCACATTCCAGGCCACGCTGGCCGACTGTTCAAGGCTGGCGTTCTGGATGCTTTTGCCCGTCATGTCGTTGAGAAACAGCTGGGCGTCGGGCGCTTTGCCGATCTGGATTTCGGAGAATACAAACATCGACACCACGCTGCCGTTGCTGTTGACGATGCGTGATTTGAGCGGCAATCCGGTCAGCTTGTCGAGCCACAGGGTGTAGGCATAGCGATAGCCATCGCGCGGCTCCAGCAGCATCACCTGACAGTGACGTCCCGCCACACGCTCGGCCCCCCCCAGTTTCGCGTCGTAATACGCGAGCAAGCTGGCCGGTTGCGCAGGCAGCAAGGCGGGGAAAAACCGGCGCGGCGCATTACGCTCCAGCCGCACATGCTTGCCATCCGGCAGGTGGCAATACACGTCGTCGTTGATCCGTAAAAACTGGCGCGGCGAGCCGTCCAGCACCTCGACTTTTTCCAGTTCTCTGTTTGCATCAATGCGGTGCAATACCCGCAGCACTTCGACGTGCTCACCGTGGTGATACACATAGATGCCGCTGTAGTTCTGTTGCTTGGCTGCGGCAGTGGCGCGGTTGAGCCAAGCGAGCGTAGCATCGGCGCGCGCCACCCCGGACACCAGCAGCAGTCCGGCCAACCCGGCGAGCCACCAGCGACGCCACCCAACCGACCCCGCCTGCATAACGCGCCTCCACCGCAAGCGCCACTTCGCGCTGATAGGGTGAAGCCACCGCCATCGGGGAAAACTCCTGATGCGCCACCAGATAGGGCGCAAGACGCGCTTCATCACGCATTGATTGCGACCCCAGCGCGGCTTGCTGAAAACCCGGCGCCGGCGCCACTGCCATCGGCACGGGGGTCGGCGCATCCGTCCGCAACCCGCTGAACGCAACCACGCCCCACACCGCGAGCGAAACCACCGATGCTGCCGCTAGGCGTTGCGGCCACACGTGGCGACGCGGCGCGAGCACGGTCGGCTCGGCCGCCAGTTGCGCCGAGAAGCGCGCCATGAAGTCATCCGGCGCGGATGCCTCACCGCGCAGCAGATCGCCGATGAAATGGTATTCCGACCAGTTTTGTCGCAAGCCATCGTCGCGTTTCAACGCCGCGATGCACGCTGCGGTTTCGGCGTGCGCCGTTTCGCCGTCGAGCGTGGCCGATAACAACGACTGCCTGTCGTCGTCGGAATGGGAAAGGAAGTCGGGGTTGCGTAGTGCTGACATGGTTACCACCTCTTGTCCTGACTGGTGCCCAGCATCGGGCGGATCTTGACTGCAATGGCCTCGCGCGCACGGAAAATCCGCGAGCGCACGGTGCCGATCGGACAGTCCATCATTTGCGCAATGTCCTCGTAGCTCATGCCTTCGATTTCACGCAGCGTGATGGCCGTTCTCAACTCCTCGGGCAGCGCATCGACTGCCTCATTGACTGCTTGGGCGATTTGTTTGGTCTGAAGTTCCGCATCCGGCGTGGCTATATCACGCAGTAAATCGCCTTCTTCGTAATTTTCCGCGTCTTCCGCCAGCACATCCGACGACACCGGCTGCTTCTTGCGCGCCACCAGATAATTCTTGGCGGTATTCACGCCAATGCGGTACAGCCAGGTGTAAAACGCGCTTTCGCCGCGAAACCCCGGCAGCGCGCGATAAGCCTTGATGAAGGCTTCCTGCGTGATGTCTTCCACCTCGGCTGCGTCGCGCACCATGCGCGACAACAGGCGCCCGAGCTTGCGGTGATATTTGATCACCAACAGCTCGAAAGCGCGCTTGTCGCCTTGCTGGGCACGTTCGACCAACACCTGATCCAATTCGCGATCCGACATATCTCCCTGCGGTTTTTTGTTTATGTTGTTATTTACATTGGAAGTATACGTGACCGCAACTTCATGGAATGGGAGCGCGTACCCGATAAAAAGTTCACGGCCAACCCGGGTATTTCGCCGAGCCTGCTGCGGCTGCTATCATCCGCCGACACCATGCATAGCCACGACGTCCTCATTCTCGGCAGCGGCCTCGCCGCGCTGACCACCGCACTCAAACTGGCCGACCAGCGCCGCGTCGCCATCGTCACCAAACGCCAGATGACCGACGGCGCCAGCGACTGGGCGCAGGGCGGCATCTCGGCGGCACTGGATAGTGGCGACTCGGTCGACGCGCATGTGCATGACACCCTGGTGGCGGGCGCCGGATTGTGCGACGAGGCGGTCACCCGGATGGTGGCCAGCCGGGCGCGCGAGATGATCGCCTGGCTCACCGCCAACGGCGTCATCTTCACCCCCGATCCTGCCACGCCGGGCGGCCTCCATCTGGCGCGCGAAGGCGGACATTCCAGGCGCCGCGTGGTGCACGCCACCGACGCCACCGGCCACGCGGTGCAGACCAGCCTGCTCAACAAGGTGCGCGCGCATCCGAATATCGACACCTTCGAGCAGCACGTCGCCATCGACCTCATCTCCGGCAAGCGCGCGGGCGGGCAGGAGCGACAAATCCATGGCGCGTACGCCCTCAACAAAAACACCGGCGAAGTCGAAACCTTTTCCGCCGGGCATACCGTGCTCGCCACCGGCGGCGCGGGCAAGGTCTATCTCTACACCACCAACCCCGACATCTCGACCGGCGACGGCATCGCAATGGCCTGGCGCGCGGGCTGCCGGGTAGCCAATCTCGAATTCGTGCAGTTCCACCCGACCTGCCTGTTCCATCCGCACGCCAAGTCCTTCCTGATTACGGAAGCGGTGCGCGGCGAAGGCGGCCATCTGCTGTTGCCCGACGGCAGCCGCTTCATGCAGTTTCACGACGAACGCGCCGAACTCGCGCCGCGCGACGTGGTGGCGCGCGCGATCGACTTCGAGATGAAAAAACGCGGCCTCGACTGCGTCTATCTCGACATCAGCCACAAGCCCGCCGAGTTTGTGCGCGAGCATTTCCCAACGATTTACCGTCGCTGCCTGGAACTCGGCATCGACATCACGCAGCAGCCGATCCCGGTGGTGCCCGCCGCGCATTACACCTGCGGCGGCGTGGTCACCGACATGGACGCGCGCACCGATTTGTGCAACCTGCATGCGGTCGGCGAAGTCACCTTCACCGGGCTGCACGGCGCGAACCGGCTGGCGTCGAATTCGCTGCTCGAATGCCTGGTGTTCGGCCACGCGGCGGCGGCGGACATCCTCGTCACCCCACCCGCGCCCCGCCTCACGCTGCCCGCCTGGGACGCCTCGCGCGTCACCGATGCCGACGAGGAAGTGGTGATCTCGCACAACTGGGATGAGTTGCGCCGCTTCATGTGGGACTACGTCGGCATCGTCCGCACCAACAAGCGGCTCGCCCGCGCGGCCCATCGCATCCGCCTGTTGCGCTCGGAAATCGACGAGTTCTACCGCAACTTCCGCGTCAGCAACGACTTGATCGAGTTGCGCAATCTGGTGCAAAGCGCCGATCTCATCATCCGTTCGGCGCAGTTGCGGCAAGAAAGCCGGGGGCTGCATTTCAGCCGCGACTACCCGGATACCCTGCCGATTGCCGGCAACACCGTGCTCAACCCACGTCCGGGAACGATGTGTCCGAGCGTGTGCGGCGTGTCCAGCGAAGCGACACCCTGAGTCGGCGCAAGTCGTCGGCGGGCGCGCTGTCAGGCAACAACGTCAAGCTGCGGCCAGACTGGCCGTCGATGCGATAGCGCAGCACGATCAACCCGGTCGCAACAAAGCTGTCGCCCGACACGTCTGCATCGCACCATTCGGCGGCATCATCCAGACCTTGCAGGCCGCCATCTGCGGTAATGCGCAGGCGTGCCGTCCGCGACGCCCGCCACCAGCCCCGCCCACACAAACCCGCCACGGCAACGCCCAGCGCCAGTTTCACGCTACCCGGCAACACCGCAAATTTGATGGCAGCCAGCGCAAGCAACAGCATGCCCGCCAGCAACAGCCCCAACAGACGTGAGGGTTTGATCTCAATCTCACGCATCAACGTGTACACTTTCGCCGGTTCAATCTTGCAGGGATAGTAACGTGATCGACTCCTGGAAAACCCATCTTGAAAGCCAAGGCGCGGTGTTCGACGGCCAAACGGTACTGCATTTCGGCGACGCGGCACGCGAACGCGATGCCGCGGCCAGCGGCACCATCGTCGCCGATCTGTCGCAGCTCGGCGTCGTCGCGTTCAACGGCGAAGATACCGCCACCTTCCTGCAGGGCCAACTCACCAACGACGTGCGTACCCTGCATG
>Ga0315270_10000641_pt1 | contig 19045 bp, 17 predicted proteins | sample C1_bottom_MG_FD_204932 | JGI IMG/M metagenome (GOLD analysis project Ga0315270, IMG submission 204932) | Sediment microbial communities from Yellowstone Lake, YNP, Wyoming, USA - C1_bottom | ecosystem: Environmental > Aquatic > Freshwater > Lake > Sediment | place: USA: Wyoming | collected...
CTCGGTGTCACGCTCTACCGGCTGTTCAGCGGACACTATCCGTACGGCGAGGTCGAGGCGTTTTCGCGTCCGCGCTTCGCGAAGCGCACCGCGCTCAACCAGTACCGGCCCGATCTGCCGGTGTGGCTGGATGTGCTGCTGGCACGCGCCACGGCTGTCGATCCCGCGCAGCGTGTCGGTGATGCCATGGAGTTGGCTATCGAACTCGAACACAACCTGGCGCATGCGCCACGCGTCGTGGCCCGGAGCCGGTCACTGTATGAGCGCAACCCGCTGCGTTTCTGGAAAGTGGTTTCTTTGCTTCTTTTTGTGGCATTGCTGGTATCGCTTGCCCTGCGCTGACGTGCTCTTTTTGGTGCATGGGTTCCGTCCCTGCACCACCATGGACCGACCAGACCGTCCGAGAGTCTCGTAACCCGATTAATCCTGATACGTTTCAGCAACTTAAGCAAATGCCAATATTGGCACATGGCTTGCTATTAAGGCAGGAAAGAACGGCATTTCCGGAGAGGCAGATGAAGGCAAGACTGGTAGTGGTCGGCAATGGTATGGCCGGCATGCGGGCTGTGGAAGAACTGCTCAAGCTTGCTCCCGAGAAATACGACATCACGGTTTTCGGCAACGAGCCACACCCGAACTACAACCGTATCCTGCTGTCGCCGGTGCTGACGGGCGAAAAGCAGTTCCGCGAAATCGTACTGAACGATGACGCCTGGTACGCCGAGCATGGCATCACCCTGCACAAGGGTCGTGAAGTAACGGGCATCGACCGCAAATCAAGGAAGGTAGTCGCCAAGGATGGCACGATTGCGGCTTACGATCGCTTGCTGCTCGCCACCGGATCCAACCCGTTTCTGCTGCCCGTGCCGGGCAAAGACCTGCCAGGCGTGATCGGCTTCCGCGACTTCGCCGATGTCGAGACCATGCTGACGACGGCCAAGCAATACCGCCATGCGGTGGTGATTGGCGGCGGTCTGCTGGGTCTTGAGGCTGCCAATGGCCTGATGAAGCAGGGCATGAAGGTTACGGTCGTGCACCTGCCGGATGTGCTGATGGAACGCCAGCTGGACGCCCCGGCCGCGAAGATGCTCAAGAAGTCACTCGAAGATCGCGGCCTGGAATTTGTACTCAAGGGCGTGACCAAAGAAATCATCGGCAAGAACCGCGTGCAGGGCGTGGTGCTGGCGGACGGCCGCGAACTGACGGCCGACCTGGTGGTGATGGCCGTCGGCATCCGTCCCAACATCGAACTGGCCAGGAAGGCCGGGCTCTATTGCGAACGCGGTGTCGTGGTGAGCGACACCATGCAGACCTACGACCCGGCGATCTATGCGGTCGGCGAGTGCGTGCAGCATCGCGGCCAAACCTATGGGCTGGTGGCGCCGTTGTTCGAACAGGCCAAGGTCTGCGCCAATCACCTCGCGCATTTCGGCATCGCTCGTTATGAAGGTTCGCTGACCTCGACCAAACTCAAAGTCACCGGCATTGATCTGTTCTCGGCCGGCGATTTCACCGGCAATGACCAGACCGAAGAGATCCTGCTGCAGGACGCCGGTGCCGGCGTGTACAAGAAGGTGGTGCTCAAGGACAACCGCATTCAGGGCGCCGTAATGTACGGTGACACCATGGACGGCGCCTGGTACTTCCAGCTGATGCGCGACGGCACCGATGTTTCGGGCATGCGCGAGAAGCTGCTGTTCGGTCAGGCGCATTTGGGCGACTCGGGTCACGGCGACATCAAGCTGCGCGTTGCCTCGATGGCCGACAGCACCGAGATCTGCGGTTGCAACGGTGTCTGCAAGGGCGCGATAGTCACCGCCATCACCGGCAAGAAACTGTTTACGCTCGATGAAGTGCGCTCCCATACCAAGGCCTCCAGTTCATGCGGTTCGTGCACCGGTTTGGTCGAGGCGCTGCTGGCCTCCACATTGGGTGGTGATTACTCCACCACGCCGAAGAAGAAGCCTATGTGTCCGTGCACCGAGCACGCACATGACGATGTGCGACTGGCGATTCGCAATCAAACCCTCAAGACCATGCCGGCGCTGTTCAAGGCGCTGGAGTGGAAGACACCGGATGGCTGCAACAAGTGCCGCCCGGCGCTCAATTTCTATCTGCTGGTGGCCTGGCCGGGTGAATACGTAGACGACAACCAGTCGCGCTTCATCAACGAGCGCGTGCACGCCAATATCCAGAAGGACGGCACCTACTCGGTTATTCCGCGCATCTGGGGCGGCGAGACCACGCCGTCGGAACTGCGCTCGCTGGCCGAGATCGCCGAGAAGTACAACGTGCCGACGGTGCACATCACCGGCGGCCAGCGCATCGATTTCCTCGGGATCCCGAAGGAAACCCTGCCAGCCATTTGGGGCGATCTGTCCGAGGCCGGTTTTGTTTCCGGCCACGCCTACGGCAAGGCGATGCGCACCGTGAAGACCTGCGTGGGCAAGAACTGGTGCCGGTTCGGCACTCAGGATTCCACCACCATGGGCATCGATTTGGAAAAAATGACCTGGGGTACCTGGACGCCGCACAAGTTCAAGCTCGCCGTGTCCGGTTGCCCGCGCAACTGTGCCGAGGCCACCATCAAGGATTTCGGCGTGGTGTGCGTGGATTCTGGTTACGAGCTGCATATCGGCGGCAACGGCGGTGTGAAGGTGCGCGCCACCGACTTCCTGTGTGCGGTCAAGACGCCGGACGAGGTGCTGGAATACTGCGCCGCCTTCCTGCAGGTGTATCGCGAGGAAGCGCATTATCTGGAACGCACCGCACCGTGGGTGGAGCGCATCGGGCTGGCCTATATCAAGCAGCGGGTCGTGGAAGACGCCGCTGGCCGCAAGGAACTGGCAGGACGTTTCCGTCTTTCACAGAAGTTCGCGCAGGTTGATCCGTGGGCGGCACGCGCCAAGGGCGCGGACAAGCATGAGTACATCCCGCTCAAGCGAGTTGGGTAGATCGAGCAGGGTGGGGCCCAGCCCCACCAAACAATGAACGTAACGTATCGATCGGTGGGGCAGGGCCCCACCCTACAGATGAGGCACAGGCATGAGTGCGGTAAAAATGAAAACCCAAAGCGACTGGATTGAAATCGGCACCCTCGACGACATCCCGCGCCAGGGCGCGCGGGTGGTGAAGCGGTTCGACGGCGACATCGCCGTGTTCCGCACCCTCGACGATTCAGTTTTCGCGCTGCGCGATAAATGCCCACACAAGGGCGGGCCGCTGTCGCAAGGCATTGTGCACGGCAACAAGGTGGCCTGTCCGTTGCACGACTGGAAAATCAATCTCGACACCGGCATCGCGGTGGAGCCAGACGAAGGCTGCGCCGCGCGTTTCCCGGTGCGCCTGGAAGGCGGCAAGGTGTTCCTGTCGCTGACGCCGGAAGACGGCTGCCCGCAGGGAACGGCCTAGGCCATGACGCTCGAACTCGGCGGCCGCAGCATCGCGACCGACAACGAAGGCTATCTGCTCGACCCCTCCGAGTGGTCCGAGGAGCTGGCGCTGGAAATCGCCCGACGCGAGACCATTCCGCTCAGTGCCGACCACTGGATGGTGGTGCGGTTTGTACGCGACCATTTTGAGTCGCGTCAGTCGGTGCCGGAGGCACGCTTTGCGCTCAAGGCCATGCAGGAGGCGATCGGCCGCGACAAGGCCACGCGCAAGTATCTTTATCAGCTGTTCCCCTACGGCTATGGCCAGCAGGCCTGCAAGATCGCCGGTGTACGCAAGCCGCTCAAACTGATGCTGGACATGTAAGGGGAGCCCATGCTTTTCGGACGCCACGCCAAGAACCCCATCACCATCGCCGATCCCGGCGTGGTGGAGTGGAAGTACGCCACCTGTGGCTACTGCTCCACCGGCTGCTCGATTGAGGTTGGCCTGAACGACGACGGCACGCCGGTGGCCTCGCGCGGCTTGGCCGATGCCGACGTGAATCGCGGCAAGCTCTGCATCAAAGGTATTTTCGAACACGAACTGTTCCGCAAGACGGCGGGGCGCGGCAACAAGCCGCTGGTGCGTGCGCAGCGCTTTGAACCGTTCCGCGAGACCGGCTGGGACGAGGCGCTCGACAAGACCGGCAGCGAAATTCAGCGCATTCAGGAGAAGTACGGCCGCGACAGCTTCGCCATCGTCTCCACCGGCCAGATCATGACCGAGGAGTTCTACACCCTCGGCAAACTGGCGCGCGGCGTGATCGGCACCAACAACTACGACGGCAACACTACCCTGTGTATGTCCTCCGCCGTTTCCGGCTACAAGCGCTCGTTCGGCTCAGACGGCCCGCCCGGCTGCTACGAGGATTTCGATCACACTGAATGCCTGTTGGCCATCGGCAGCAACCTGCCCGAGCAACACCCGATCATCTATTGGCGCCTCAAAGAGGCGCTGGAAAAAAGAAAATTTCCAGTCATCGTGGTTGACCCGCGGGTCACCATGTTTGCGCAAATGGCCGATATGCACCTGGCCATCAACCCCGGCACCGATCTGGTGCTGCTCAACGCGCTGGCGCATGTAATTCTGAAGGAAGGCCTGCACAAGCCCGATTACATCGCCGCACACACTGAGGGCTTCGAGGCGTTCAAAGCCCTGGTCGAGCAGTACGACCCGACCACGGCGTCATTGATCTGTGGCATCGACGAAGACCGCATACGCCATGTCGCGCGCGTCTACGCCAAGGCCGACGCGGCCATGACCATCTGGACCATGGGCATTAACCAGTCTACCCATGGCTCGGACGGCGTGGTAGCGATCAACAACCTCAACCTCATCACCGCCAACATCGGCAAGCCCGGTGGCACCTCGCTGTCCATCACCGGCCAGTGCAACGCCATGGGCACGCGCGAGTGGTCGTCGTGCTCAGGGCTCCCGGGCTACCGCGCGCTGGAAAAGGAAAAGGACCGCGAGGAAATCGCCAAATTCTGGGGAATCGACCCGGCGTTCTTCCCCACGCAACGCGGTATGTTCATGACCGACATTCTTCCGGCCATCGAGACCGGCCAGATCAAGGGCCTGTGGCTGATCGCCACCAACCCCATGACCTCCATGCCGAACACCGCGCGCATCCGCAAGACGCTGGAGAAGCTGGAATTCCTGGTGGTGCAGGATGCCTATCAGGATGTCGAGACCAACGAATACTCGCATGTGTTCCTGCCGGCCGCCGTGTGGGCCGAAAAGGAAGGCTGCTTCACCAACACCGAGCGGCGCGTGAACCTGACCCGCAATGTGTGCAAGCCGAACGGCGACTCGAAGCCCGACCTGTGGATCTTCAACGAGATGGCCAAGCGTTTCGATCAGGGCCGCCGCATTCGCTTCCCCGAAACCGCCGAGGGCGCGTTCAACGAAATGAAACAGCTCTCCAAGGGCCGGTTTCTCGACATCTCCGGCATGAGCTACGCCAAGATCGAACAGAGCCGCGGTCTGCAATGGCCGTGCACCGACGGCGCCGACAAGGGCGCGCCGCGTTTGTATGCCGACGGCGTGTTTCAACATCCAGGTGGCAAGGCCATGCTCATCGCGCTGCCGTTTATCGACAACAACGAACGTCCCGATGGCGAGTACCCGTTCTGGCTCAACACCGGCCGGGTGGTGGAGCATTTTCACACCCGCACCCGCACCGGCAAGGTCGGCAATGGCAACAAGTTCTCCCCGACCCCTTATATGGAGATGAATCCGGACGCCGGTGCCCGGCTCGGCATCCGCCACGGCGAGTACGCGCGCCTGGTGTCGCGACGCGGCGACGCCGTGGTGATGGTGCAGCTCACCCAGCGCGTGGCGCCGGACGCGGTGTTCATTCCGTTCCACTTTCACGAATGCGTGAACCGCGTGGCCCTCGGCCTGCTCGACCCGCACTCGCGCCAGCCGGCGTACAAGCAGTGCGCGGTGCGTATTGAGCGCGCCGCCGACCAGGACGAGGCCGCGCGCCAAAATGTGGCAGCGCGGAGTTATTGATATGCATTGGTTACCAGACACCGATGCACTGTATGTCGTCATTCCGGCGAATGCCGGAATCCAGATTTTTAATACAAGCTGGTTCCCGGCTTTCGCCGGGATGACGGCTACGATGGGCTTCTTGGGATTAAGCCAGCATGTTTAAACCACGCCCCAAAGAACAACCCTACGCCTTGCTGCCGAACGTCGCACACCCGGCAACAAACCGCTACGGCCAGTCAATTGAAACCGTGCCCGATGGCCACGCGCTACGCGGCCAGACGCTCAACATCAACGGCGACACCTGCATCGCCGAGAATCCCAACCGCTACAAGCAGCACGGCTTCTACTTCACCGCCGACAATTGCATCGCCTGTCATGCCTGCGAGGCCGCCTGTTCGGAAAAGAACCAGCTCCCGGCACACATTGCATTCCGCTCGGTCGGTTATGTGGAAGGCGGCTCGTGGCCGTCTTACCAGCGGCTCAATATTTCCATGGCCTGCAACCACTGCGACGACCCGGTCTGTCTCAAGGGTTGTCCGACACGCGCCTACACCAAGTTTGCCGAGTACGGTGCGGTGCTGCAAGACCCGGATATCTGCTTCGGCTGCGGCTACTGCACCTGGGTGTGTCCTTATAATGCGCCGCAGCTCGACACCAAGGCTGGCCATGTGTCGAAGTGTAATATGTGCGTGGACCGCCTCGAAGTCGGGCTCAAGCCCGCCTGCGTGTCGGCCTGTCTCGCCGGGGCGCTCGACTTTGGCATTATTGAAACCACGCCCGCGAACCGCGTGCAGGCCGAGACCCGCATTCCGGGTTTCCCCACACCTGACATTACCCACCCCAACATTCGCTTCCAGCAAACCAAATCGTTGCCGCGTGAGTTATCGCGCCCGGACAGCATGCCGGTGCAATATGTAAAGATGGAGCAGGGCGCCAGTGGCCAGCACCGCCCGGTGGTGGACGACGACGGCCGCGCGCACGGCTGGGGATTAAAGAAACTCAGCACCCGCGAAAATCCGCTGGTGGTGTTCACGCTGATCTCGCAGGCCGTGGTGGGTGCCTTTGCGTTGCTGTTTCTCGCACCACTGTTCGGCGTGGAGCTGATCACGGCAGCGAAGAACCCGGTGGCCTGGCCGGTGTTTCTGTTCGGCCTGATCGGCATCGAGACCTTCGCGCTGGTGCTCTCCACCATGCACCTCGGCCGCCCACACCGCTTCTACCGCGCCTTCAACAATCTGCGTTACTCGCCGGTGTCGCGCGAAGTGGCCGGCATTGCCGTGTTCTACAACCTGCTCGGTGCCTACACCCTGCTCACCGGCGTGCCGGCGCTCACCAGCTGGCTGCCGGCCAGCATGGTCACAACGCTCACACCAGTTATCGGCTGGGCCACTGTGGTGGCCGGTCTCGCGGCGCTGTGGTTCATGCACCGCATCTACCGCATCCCGGCGCGGCCGTTCTGGAACCACTGGCAGGTTTTCACCAGCTTCCTCGGCAGCATGCTCACGCTCGGCGCGCTGGTGCTGGCCACCGTGCAAACCGTCGTCACGCTCTACAGTGGCAGCGGCTTCAGCGCCGTGCCGGCCTATCTCGCTGTCTCGATGCTGGCCGGTCTCGCCCTTGAGGCGCTGGGCCTGTGGTTCCACGCGCGTGATCTCAAGCGCACGGGCGGCGAAGGCGCCGCCTCACACTACGAGCAAACCACCACCTTCGCCTACAGTTACCGCGCACGCAATGCCATGCTGGCCTTGCTGATGGTCGCGGTGGCCATGCTGCTCAGCGCCGCACCCGCTGGCGCCACCGGCCTGGTGGCGTGGTCGCTCACGCTCGTCCTGTGCACGGCTGTCGCCGTGGTCGGCCGCATGCTGTTCTACGCCCTCGTCATCCCCACCACCATGCCCGGTGCCTTCTTCTGGAAAAACCGCGGCTTCGAAGAACACGCCCGCGCCACCGGCCTCGCTGCCATGCCGCAGGTGGGCGTGCTGATGGGCGGACACTAACCGGGCGCCGGGACATGGCAGCGACAGCCAACCTCAGACAGCAGGCGCTACGGCCCCGTGTTCGACTCTATGACTACCTGGCGCACCTGTCCCTCGGGCGTGCCGTGCTTTGGTGTTACCTGATCTGGTATCTGGTGATGGTGGCATTTCATTTTGACGGGTCACCGCGCCTGTGGTTGACGTCACTTGGCCTCAGTAGCGTAATCGGTGTAGGTCTGTTGCTGAGTGTGTCAACCCCCGGCGGGTCAGCGCCGCGCGACCGCTGGCAGATACTGCGCCTGTTCCTCATGCCGTTTTGTGTGTCGAGTTTTGCGGCGCTGGTGAAAGACAGTAATTTTATTTTAATTTTCTCGCCGGTCCTGGCGGAAACCGGCTTGGCCGTGCTCAGCTGCTGTGCCTTTCTTGGAGTTGTGTTTATGCTTCGTCGCCACGAAGCAGGTCGGCGCGCTGCATTCAGCAACCGCTAACCTTACCTGCAGCAGTAAATATACCGGCCAGAAAGACACTCCCACGTTGGCAACACATCCCCATTCCCGAAACATCAAGACCGATCTCGCCGCGGCCGTTTTTCACAGCGTCTACACCTCCCGCACGCAACGCCAGCGCCGCCTGCTCGCCGGGTTGATCCTGACCACCAAACACACCCTGCGCGGCCTGCTGTTCAGCTGGCCGCTCTATCTCATGGCGCTGGGTGGCTTTTATGCACCGTTCCCGGTGGATGTCTTGCTATGGGCGATTGCGGTGCCAGGCATCGGACTGTCGTTGGCCATCCTGATACGCGGGGTTCACGCTGCGTACAGCGAGCACGTGACCGGCAAGATCCAGAGGCGTGGCGACCTCGCACGCCTGTTTTGGCGTGAGTGAGTCTGCGATTCTCGATTGCTTCCAAGCCCGGGTGTACGATCGTTAACGTCTTCGGTGTCTGACCCAATGTGACAGCAGCTGTTGTTCCTGCTTCCCGTATCAAGGTGTCTACCGCTCGCTCGGACGAGAAAAAATGAATCAGCAGAATTAGTAATCCCTTCTGGATACCGTTCTTGATGCCCAGAACAACGTCCGTTGGCAATGCGTGCTACCTTAAGCATCGGGATTGATAACATCCAATAAAGGACACTAGGGTTAGGCAGAATTCTGTTCAATACACGTTCTGTGCAGAACCTGTCGCCACAAAAAAGAGGCGATCATGTTTCGAATCACGCAAGTGTTAGATTCCCAGATGAGGTATTTGTGGAATGTTGTTGCGAGTGTGGGCACCATCCTTATTGGTATCACGAGTTTCGAATCCTATGCCGCTAGCGGCGCGAGCGAGCAAGAGACATGTGTGACCGTTCTTAAGCCGCTTGTTATTCAGGTCGAGTTTCCCGGTACCTCACGAAACATCAGCACCGGGTCTGTTAAGGAAAGATATCTTGATGACCTGAATGAGTACATCAGAGAAATGTCACACAACAGAGTGTGCATCAAAGGGGAGGTTACCAAAAAATGGTACAAGTTGCCTAACCCCATTGCCAGCTATTGGATTCCGTGGCAGAACCTGCAAGCAAAGAAATCGAACCTTAGCAGTCTTGTTTTTGATTCACTCAATGCTGTTGATGATGAATTCGACGTATCGAAATATGACTTTGTCATTATTGCGCTGGCCGCAACCTTCAAAGAATGGGGCAACAACGGCGTTGCGGCTTACCCGGGGATGCTCGGCTGGACGTCCGATGAGAGTTTGTTTACATGGACTGGGCGCAAGGTCAATCGTGGAATCGTGGTGTACGCCTCCACAGTGGGTCTCGGCCATGTGTTTCACGATGTGGCTCATGTTCTTGGCGGTGTCAAGGACGGGAAACGCGTCCTGCCCTGCCTGTATGATCAGGACATGGAATCACAATCAGCGGCGCACGACGTGTCCTCTGCCTCTAAGGCGTTTAGGGACTCTCAGATTCACATGGGGCGGTGGGATCCCATGTCATGCAATTACTGTAATCAAACGCCAGGTCCGCCAGGGGTAACATCGTGGACCAAATTGAAACTTGGCTGGGTGGAGCCTTCAAGAATTCGCGTGGTAAGCCTTGGCGAAAAGGCCCAGGTTACTCTGGGGCCACTCGAGGATGCATCATCCCAGATTATGGTGATCAAGATCCCCCTGACAGATTCGACCTATTATCTCGTCGAAAATCGGCAATACATTGGACATGATAAGTACTTGCCGGAAACGGGCGTTCTTATTATGTATGCCGACGACAAGATTGCGGAAAGCCGCCATGGCCAGAGCCAGGTACGGCTTATGAATGCCAACCCAACCGTGACGCATCTGGAAGGTGCCGCGTACGATGTCGGCAAGAACGCTTCTTTCGCCGATATCCAGAATGGTGTTCAGGTCAAACTTCTAAAGAAAAACGGAAAGTCATATGACATTCTTGTAGAGCATGCACCACGCTGACTTTCGGTCCATGCAGTCCGCGCAAGAGTGGTCTGTACCCATGTAATCAGAAAAAAGTGATGCCGAACTCATAAATTGTTCCGCATGTTCAGGTGAATGTTGGGCTCCACGTCTCATGCACAAGGGGACGGTTACGAACCGGTAGTCTCGGTGGAGAATTACTTGTGAACTTAATAATCAAGAGGGATAGAAATGAATCAGCACAAATTGAAAACCCTGTTTATTACTGGAATAGCCTTACTGCTGCTCGGCGGCTGCGCAACCACTGCCAACGTCACTCAGGGTGGCGTTTACGACACCAACACGGGCATTGTCACCAAACCCAGCAAATACCCGGTCAGTGAAACCATGGATAAAATGGAAGCTGCTGCCAAGTCTGTCGGCGCGAATATATTCAGCCGGATTGACTGGCAGGAACTGTCGAAGAAAGTGAATGTGGACATTCCGCCCAACCAGCTGCTCATTTTTGGACGCGGCAAAGGCGGTCCGTACATTATCAAGGAAGCGCCGCTGGCTGCCCTGGACATCCCCTTCAAAGCCGTGGCCTGGCAGGATTCCACGGGCAAGGTCTGGCTGAGTTACACCAATGGAACCTACATCAGCCAACGGTATGCGATTGGTAGCGCGGCAGCATCTGCCAAGGACATTGATGCAACGATTGAGAAAATTACCGCCGAAGCCCTGAAATAGCCAGAAACGCTGACCAGATTCCGGTTGCCGGAACAGAGTGCGCTGACGGCAACAAGACGGAGGAACTTTAAGTCTCTCCGTCTTGTTGCCCTTGCAACCATAGGGAAGCGGCAGATTACTGCCTTACGCGCAGGGCTTGGCCCGTTTCCACCAACCGGCACGACTCCTATATAGTCTCGCTATGGAACTGCCGATAAACCAGCACTGATGGCCACCACCCATGCCTCGCCGGGCGCGAAGCTGTTGCGGCTCTGGCAACGGCTGTCACCTTGGCCCGGCGGTCGTTGGCTGTACGGCCGCATTCTCGGTCGCATGGTGCCCTACACCGGAAGTATTTCGCCCCGCATCCGTGAACTGCGGATCGGCTATGCGCGCATCGAATTACGCGACCGGCGGCGCGTACGAAACCACCTCAACTCCATTCACGCCATCGCCCTCGCCAATCTCGGCGAAGTGACCAGTGGACTGGCCATGCTCACCGGTCTGCCAGCCAACACGCGCGGCATTGCGATAAAAATCTCCACCGAATACTTCAAGAAGGCGCGCGGTCTGCTGGTGGCGGAGACGCGCTGCGAGCTGCCGAAGGTAGCGGGCGCGGACATCGAATATGTGGTGCAGGCCGACATCCGCGATCGCGACGGCGATCTGGTGGCGCGCACCACGGCCTGCTGGCGGCTGGGCCCGGTATGAGCCCAACCGAGAGTGGGTTGCTGGTGACGGCCTTTACCCGCCAGCTGGGTATCAAGGCACCTATCATTTGTGGCGCGATGTATCCCTGCACCAATCCGGAGCTGGTGGCGGCGGTTTCCGAGGCCGGCGGCATCGGCATCATTCAGCCGATTTCCCTCACCTATGTGTACCGGCAGGATTTCCGTGCCGGCGTGCGGCGCATTCGCGGCCTCACGCGCAAACCGATCGGCATGAACGTGCTCATCGAGAAATCCTCAAAGTCTTATCAAGAGAAGATGACGCGCTGGCTGGACATCGCGCTGGAGGAGGGTGTGCGCTTCATCATCACCTCGCTCGGCAAACCCGACTGGGTGGTCAAACGCGTGCACGCGGCCGGCGGTCTGGTGTACCACGATGTGACGGAGCGCAAGTGGGCCGAGAAGGGCATCGACAGCGGCGTGGATGGACTGATTGCTGTTAACCACCGTGCCGGTGGGCACGCCGGCACCTTGAGCGCGCAAGAACTCTACACCATGCTTGCCGGCTACCAGCTGCCGTTGATATGCGCCGGCGGTATCGGCAGCGAGCAAGATTTTGTCGCCGCGCTGCGCATGGGCTATGCCGGTGTGCAAATGGGCACGCGCTTCATCGCCACCAACGAGTGCGGCGCGAGTGCGGCTTACAAACGCGCGATCGTGGCGGCGCAGGAACAGGATATCGTCCTGAGCGAGCGCATCACCGGTGTGCCGGTGGCGGTCATCGCCACGCCCACGGTACGGCGCCTCGGCCTGAAGGCCGGATTCCTGGCACGCTGGTTGTTGCGCGGGCGCAGGACCAAGCACCTGATGCGCACGCTCTACACGTTGCGCTCCCTGTGGCAGCTGAAGCGTGCCTCGCTGGACGTCTCTGGCGACAACGACTACTGGCAGGCAGGCAAGAGCGTGGCCGGCATTCATGCCATCGAACCGGCCGGGGAGATCGTCCGGCACTACGCTGCGGCGGCACGACAAGCGTAACCGGCGACAGCATGATCCCAATGAAACAACGCCAGAGCAAACCGGCCGACACGGTCGTTGTTCTCGACTTTGAAACCAGCGGCCTGTCGCCGGACAGGGGCGACCGTGCTATCGAAGTCGGCGCGGTGCGGGTGGAGGCGGGAAAGATCATCGATCGCTTTCAGTCGCTGATGAATCCCGGCATACGCATCAGTGGATTCATCGAAGACTACACTGGTATCACCAATAACATGTTGCGCGCCGCCCCGACCTGCAAGATGGTGATGGCCAGGCTTGCCGATTTTATCCAAGACAGCGATTTGGTGGCGCACAATGCTTCCTTCGATCAACGTTTTCTCGATGCCGAGTGCCGGCGTATCCGGCGGCGCTATGCGGGTGCGTTCGCCTGTTCCATGCTGGCGGCACGTCGCGTGTACCCGGACGCGCCCAACCACAAATTAGGAACCCTGGTCACGTTCAATCGACTGCCCATGAGCGGCACGTTCCACCGGGCGCTGGCGGATGCGGAGATGACTGCGCATTTGTGGCTCGGCATGTTGAAGGACATCCGCGACCAATATCGTATTCGCCACATTCCATTTTCGCTCATGCAGGAACTGACCCGCGTGCCCAGGGTAGCGGCAGGGCAGTTTCTGATGCAATGCGACAAGGCGGGACCAGAGTGAGCGCATTTTTAAAGTCTATGTTTACCGCTGGTTCGGTACAAAACAAAGATGGCCCTCATAGGCCCCAATAGTGCCAATGATCCTGCTCACGAACACGCTCAATGCATGGGGCACGTCCGGTTTCGAAAGCGCCCTCAAAGGTGAAATCGAGCAGCTCGATACCGGGTTGCTGCCTTTGCAGCAAGGCTTGTCAACGAGCAGCCATGTGACCGATAGCCCACGCAAGGTGATCATCCTCCGGGTTTCTGACGATGAAGGTTTCATGCGTGTACGGGCCGGCATTTTTTATTCAGGCATTATCGCCGGCTGCAGTTGCGCAGACGATCCAACTCCTGTAGACGAACTGAACGAGTACTGCGAAGTACGGATTGAGATTAACAAACAGACCGCAGAAGCGAGGGTCACTTTAGTGGAGTGATTGGCCGCCGGCACGGTGCATGTTCCCGGTTATTGCGCTGCGTCATCCGGGTGAAGTGGGAATCGATCCCGGTGGCAAGGCTTGACTGCGCGCCAATTTAATCACCCCCCTGATTCTGTGTGCATTCCGGGGCTTCTGTTGTCTTGGATCACTCCCCTTGGGTTCACAGCAGAAACATGGCTTAATTACGCAGGAACAGACCGTTTCAACGGCTTTTGATGCTCCCGGACGGGCTTACCGCCATTATGTTTCTGAAAGGATGATGACCGGAAATGAAAAAGATTCTGCTGATCAACCCCGCGTTTAAAGGGAGCCTCCACTCCAACATCAAGGTGCTGGCTATTCCGCCATTGAATCTGGCCATGATCGCCCGGTATACGCCTGAGCAGTACGAAGTGGAAATCGTCGATGAGGGAGTGGAAGATCTCGATTTCGACACGTCGGCCGACCTGGTCGGCATTACCTGCATGACGCCGCTTGCTCCGCGTGCCTATGAGCTCGCCACGCATTTCCGCAAGCGCGGCATTCCGGTGGTCATGGGCGGCATTCATGCCTCGTACATGCCGGAGGAGGCCCTGCGTTACGTGGATGCCGTGGTCATCGGCGAGGCCGAAACCACCTGGCCGACATTGCTGGGTGACTTCGCGCAGGGCCGGATGCAGAAGATATACAAAGTGTGCGAGCAGCCGGACATCGAAACGCTGTTGCCCCCGCGCCGCGACCTGTTGCGCGGAAAGTATTTCGTGGAAACCGTGCAGACCGGCCGCGGCTGCCCGATCAACTGCAACTTCTGCTCGGTCACGGCCTTCAACGGGCCGCGTTATCGCCTGCGCAACATTGACAGCGTGATCGAGGAAATCAAGTCGATCAAATCAAAGCGCATCTTTATTGTCGACGACAACATCGTCGGTTCCGGAAACAAGTATATCAAGCGCGCCAAGGAGCTGTTTACACGGTTGAAGGAATGCGACAAGGAATGGGGTGCGCAAACCTGCCTCAATATCGTCGAGCATGATGACCTGCTCAAAACCGCCCGCGACAGCGGCTGCCGGGCCTTGCTGATCGGCTTTGAATCGATTGATGCCGGCTCGCTCACCGCCATGCACAAGCCGGTGAACCTGCGCCCCAACACCAAGAATTTCAGCGACGCCATCAAGAAGATCCACGACCACGGCATCGCCATTGTCGGCTGCTTTATTTTCGGCGCCGATACGCAGGACAAGGACGTGTTCCGGCGCACTGTTGATTTCGCACTGGCGAACGATATCGACGCTATTCAGATGACGCTGGAGACGCCATTGCCGGGGACCGCTTTCTACAAACAGATGGTCGAAGAGAACCGTCTGCTGCTCACCGACTTTCCGAATGATTGGCGGCACTACAACATCTTCGAACCGGTTTTTCATATGAAAAGTTTTACTCCGCGCGAGGCCTACGAGGGACTGCTCAATGCCTACAGCGAGATGTCATCTTTCAAGACTTCTCTGAAGCGCGGCCTGAAAACGTTCTGGAATACCCGCAGCCTGTTCAGTACCGGCATTGCGTTTTCCTGGAACTATCACGCCTACAAAACCATCCAGAAAACGGAAACGCCGCTGGCGCTGCGTAACCTGGCGCCGCCCAGGAGAATCAGGCAGCCGATTGTTGTGCGCTGAAATGTAACTTGCCGGCGACGGCGATCCAGACCTGCTGTAAACCGGAGAAAAAGCCGGAGCGATTTATTCCTGATCGCTTTGGTACTTTATTTGTTCTATCCCTGGATCCCAGGCAGGCTGAGATCGCCCATGCGGCTCCCGGGCAAGCTGATGTCCGGGAACCGTGCACGTAACGGTCGGTGATAAGGTTCGACGGCCAGAAAGCAAATAGACAAGACGATCAACAGCGTTATGATTGAGTCCCCGGGGGGGGCTGGAGCAGAAGGAGCAGGCATGTCCCAGAAACGTCCGATTGTCGCCGTGGCCGGCTCTGCCGGAGCCGGGCTTTCGACGGTGCGGCACGCGTTCAAGACTATCTTCCGGCGGCTTGGGATTAATGCCGCCATTGTTCACGGAGATGCGTTTCGCCGCTATACCGAACCGGAGTTTGAAACACAGCTTGCCGCGGCACGCACCAGCGGCCGCAACCTCTCCTGGTTCGGCCCGGAGTGCAACCATTTCGCCGAGCTCGAGGAATTTTTCAGGAGCTACTCCGAGATCGGCCACGGCGTCGCGCGCGAATATGCCCACAATGCGGCGCGCGCTGCCGCGCTCGGGGTGCCGGTGGGGGAATTCACTACATGGCAGCCGCTTGCAGCCGGCAGCGATCTGTTGTTTTACGAGGGCCAGCACGGCGGTGTTGTGGCGCAGACCTGGACCCGGCGCAAGGTCGATGCGAGCCGTTTCCCGGCGGGCGTTGACCGGCGTATCAACGCCCGCGGCATCGATGTGGCCCAGCATGTCGATCTGCTGATCGGCGTGGTGCCGGCGATCAATCTTGAGTGGATCCAGAAAATTCATCGCGATTGCGCTCATGGCCAGTGCTCACCAGAGGAGGCGGTCGAGATCATCCTGCGTCGGATGGATGATTACATCCATTACATCGTCCCGCAGTTTGGGCTTACCGACATCAACATCCAGCGTATCCCGCTGGTGGATACGTCCAACCCCTTTATCGCCCGTGATGTGCCGACAGAGAGTGAATGTGCCTTCGTCGTGCATTTCCGCGATCGTGAGCGCCACGACTTTATCGACCTGCTGCGCCGCATCCCGGGCGCGCAGATGACGCGCGCGACGACCATGCTGGTCCCGGGTGGTGCGCTCGGCCATGCCCTGGAAGACATCTGTGCGCCGATTTTGGCCGGCCTTATCGCGCGGCAGCGCGATGTCAATCACTAGACGGTGATCAAGGCGAAGCGGCAAGACTCTCCGCGGATGGTGGCCGGCCATGCTCCTTGAGATGCGCACGCAGGTCGATACCGATCTTGAGGCCTATGAGCAGCAGTAAAGACCAGACCGGTGAATGAAAAAGCTGGATCAGCAGACCACCGAAGAGGATGGTGACATGCAGCGCGACGATGCGACTGTACGGCGCCTGCATCAGCATCTGTGGACTGGCCTGACGATATTCCCCTTGACCCAGATAGTTCCAGAAAAATGAGAACAGGTGGCTCGCGGCAAGCGCACCGATTCCCGGCCATAGCGAGAATTCCACGATCGCGCGGCGTGCCGTATCGATGGTCCACAAGCCATCGACAAGCGCCCTGTATGGTTCGCCTCCGAACAGGACAAACACAAAAAGGCCATGAATGGCCGTAAACAGGCCATAGTGGAAAGCGAAGAACGGAACCAGAACGAGCTTGCCGGCCCATTGCGCCGTATCGGTCGGGCGGGCAAACAGAATGCGCAGCAAGTTCAGCGCGCCGATGATGACGTTTTCCAGCCAGAACAGCACTACGATCGGAAATACAGCCCAGCCAAGCACGAGTACGCCATACAGGGGCAGCAGATTGGCGGCGATCAGCACCAGTGCCGTGGGCGAGAACCAGCCCGGACGGGAAGCACCCGTGACTCGACGCAGGCTGTTGGGGAGCGGGTCTTGCGGTTCGCTAATCATCCCGCGTACAGAGCCGATCGGCGGCGGCGCGGACATGTGGCCCGAGCAGCAAAACGATGGTGAGCGCCATCGGCCACGCGATCACAAACGCCCGGCTCCAGCGCAGCAGGAATCCGGCGTCGAACCCGGTGTTGATGAAGGTAATGACGCCGGTCATGAGAAACGCCAGAATGGCGGACATGAGAAAGCCGAAGACCCGGAAGTGGTGTTTCTTGGCGAACATGGAAGACAAGCGGGGTCCGGGCTGCCGAGGCGCGAATGGTATCAGGCAGGCGCACCGTTGGCGAACGGTGCCCGTTCTTTCTTCAGGTCTTTGCGTATGCTGAAGACTCACTGAACAGGCCAAACAAATTGAATGACAGACCTTGATAAGCTGGGTTGGCGGCCATTCTTCCAGCAGCAGCTGCGCGCCGAGGAGCACGTCACGTGTTACCCGGCACGCATTGCCCAGGTCCATCGCAATCACTGCCTTATCTGGAGCAGCCGGGGCGAACAGCGTCTGGATGTCGGAGTGTTCCCCGACCCCGGGGACCTGGCGGTCGGTGACTGGTTGCTGATGCCGATTGCCGGTGCAAGGCCGGTGCGCATGCTGGCTCGCCAAACCAGGCTGGCCCGCAAGGAATCCGGCCACGGGACCGATGCGCAGCTGATCGCTGCGAATGTCGATACCTTGTTTATCGTGACTTCCTGCAACGATGACTTCAATCTGGCGCGGATCGAGCGCTACCTGGCACTGGCTGCCGGTGCTGGCGTGACCCCGGTCATTGTCCTGACCAAGGCCGACCTGGTGGATGACGTGACCCCGTACACAGCCGCAGCCCGCCAGCTGCACCCCGAGGTGGCCATTGAGTGTGTCGACGCGCGCGATGCCGCGCAGTTGGCACTGCTGCGGCCGTGGTGCACGACGGGAAAAACTGTTGCCCTGGTGGGCTCCTCGGGCGTTGGCAAGTCGACCTTGATCAACAACCTGGCCGAGGCCCGGCAAGCCACCGCCGCGGTACGCGCCGGAGACGACAAAGGCCGGCATACCACGACCTCCCGTTCTCTGCATCCCCTCAAGGACGGTGGCATGCTGGTGGATACGCCCGGCATGCGCGAGTTCCAGCTTGCCGCGGGCGCACAGAATATCGAGGACGCCTTCCCGGAGTTGAACGCCTTGTTCGGCCGCTGCAAGTTTAACGATTGTCGCCACCAGGGTGAAGCGGGTTGCGCCATTCAGGCCGCCATGGCATCCGGTACCCTGGATGCCAGACGCTGGCAGAGTTATCTGACTTTGTGCGCCGAGCAGCAGAGCGCCAGTCCGTCGTCCGCGGTCAGGACCAGTGCTGCCCGTAGCGCCGCGCCGCGCCCCAAGCCTGTGCGCAAAGGGCCCAGACCGCCCCGCCAGACGGACGAGGACGAATAGGAGCGGAGCAAACAGTGCCGCGTATTCCAGTGGGTGAATTCTCTGTCTGGTCAGTAGCTTACAGTGCCCCGTTCAGAAAAGACTGAGCAAGAGCAGCGTTGCCGATTGAAAATAATATTCACAGACGGCAAATTTCTAACATCAAATCATTTTTGTGAGATCGCGTGACAAGATGAGTGAAGATACCCTCAGGCAGGAAGCGGATCTCCCCGTCCACAGCGCCGGTATTCGT
>Ga0315270_10000642_pt1 | contig 19039 bp, 11 predicted proteins | sample C1_bottom_MG_FD_204932 | JGI IMG/M metagenome (GOLD analysis project Ga0315270, IMG submission 204932) | Sediment microbial communities from Yellowstone Lake, YNP, Wyoming, USA - C1_bottom | ecosystem: Environmental > Aquatic > Freshwater > Lake > Sediment | place: USA: Wyoming | collected...
ACTTATAGCACTTGTCGCGAATGTCCAATCAGCAAGCACAAAAGATGTCAATGTTATTTTAGAGTTTGCTACGTTTGATGACATATCAGTAAGAGTTGCATTTGATGAACCAACGTAAGACCATAACCCAGGACCTGTTGCTCCACCAGTATTACCGAGCAAGAAAGTAACAAGATACCAAGCCTGATGCTTTGCCAATGCTGTTCCATCAACAGTGTTCAAATAGACACGGTTTGTATCAAACTGCCAGCTTAGTTCGTATGCCATAAGTTATCCCTATTACAGATTGACAACAGCTATAGTAATGCTTGTTAGCACACCAGAGGTGTAGATCAAAGTCTTTGTTGTTGTTCTCTTTGCAACACCGTTCAAATAGTCTGTGACGACAACTGATGTCAAAACGCCGAGTGTGTATGATAATGTTGTTTCTTGGTTCTTTATTGTCTGACCAACATCAGCCCACTTAGTAACAATACTAAGACCACTTCCACCGTATTGTAAGGCAAGGTTGTTTGCAGGACTTAGCATCGACCCAGAACCAAAAGTATGATTATGAGCATCTACGACATTGAATGCTGCAGTCAAAGCAACAGCCCATTGTGGTCCAGTTGTTACTAGAGGAACGGGTAAGTCAATACCCATATACGTCGTTGGGTTTGCCACTGCACCTCCTTAGTAATCAAGACGAATACGGAAGATGCTCTCGGTATCAGGAGCCTTAGTGATTGGCTTATTGACCTTGCCCACTGCAAGCAAGTTATCATTGGCGTCGTAAAGTCCAACAGTGGTGATGTATGTACGAGACTGAAGCACGTTGGATCCGGACGTCACTCTGATACGCTGTGATGCATCAACGTATGTTGGATTGCTTGAGTAGTTGAACTCAGTGTTTGTTGCACGGCAGAAATACACTGTCGAGTACAGGTTTGTCTGGTTGTGGAAGTTCAACTTTTGAACGTGTCTGCGAAGACCATATGCCAAACTGTCAATTGATGTTGATGACAAAGAAGTTGTCAAACGGGTTTCTGTTACAAGTGCATTGCGATAACCACCTGGGACCCAGTATTCTGAACCTGACCATGGAAGATCAACACCTGATGCCGGAATAACAATAACACCAGCGTTATACCAGACCTGAGCAACTTCTGTGGTTCCCGACAAAAGTGGTGCATAATCTCCACCAACTGTTTGCTTGAATGATGTTGCTGCTCCATTGTCTGATGCTGTGACACAAGCAACTGCTGGCGTTTCTCCTGCACCACCTGACAACACTATTGAGACTGAACCCTTCTTCAACTCGTCCTTCATCAATCCACGCTTGATTAGAAGGAAGAATGCTTCATTCTTTGCAACAGCGTTGATTGTGAAGCGAGCATCAGGACTTCCAAGTAGCATTGATGCCATTTCACGATAGACCTTTGTCTTTTCATCAATAGAACCACTGGCTAAGCCTGGTACTATGAATGATGAACTTTGACTATAACCGAATGTCACGTCGAACAAAGCAGTTGATGCCTGACTTGATGGAGCACTGTCAAACACAGTTTGCCAATAGCCACCAAGGTAAGGTGCCGCACTTGCCGTGGCTATGTTTGTGAATGTCTTCACATTTGTCTCGCCAGAGCCAGAGAACAATGTAGCAGATACGGTCACCACCTCGTTGATGGATGAAACGAGTGAGGCAACATCGTGTGCTAGGTCAAAAGTCTTGAAAGACATCTTTATTTCTCCTTAGGCGAACTCTTCGATGGTAACACCGATTGAGATGTTCATACCAGACTGCTGGCCAGTCACGATAACACTTGCTGGGATCTGGCGTGGTGCGACTTGTCCTGTTGCCAAGACATCAAAAATCTCTGTGGTAAGCGTCTGCACACGCACATTAAACTTGCACTCTGTTCCACCTGCAGAAGTCTTGCCAGTACCTGGGATGATGTACCGAGCACGACCATACGGAGTGATAGAAATGGGAGTGACATTCGAGATGAAGAGCAGGTCGTTATCAAGTTCAACCTGGTAATTCACATCGATGATTTCTGCTGGCAGAATGGTCTGTGACTTTGGCACAGCCTGACTTACGATGACATCAACACCGCCACCCACGCTGTCAGTCTGCTCCTTGAGTGATAGAGCAGTTGGCTTGGCCACCATTGTCGGGAGGAACTGAAGACGAGCATTACGGATGGTTACCAGAGGATACTTTAGAGCAATACCCTCGTTGGTTGGAGCCTCAAAGACAGGAGTATCAAGGATCTTGATGTCCTTACTATCTGAACCTGTCAGAGAGTTCCAGTAGCGATAGTCGATCTCGTCATCTGCCGGACGCCACCTTACGATGGCAAATGTTCCATCGTTGCGTGCTAGGCGCTCGCGACCCTCGTCCGTAAGGACTGCGTCAATAAAAATCTCGCCTGAGTTATCCTGAAATCCCATAATGGTGTTCTCCCTGTGCAGAACTAAGTAGGCCGCAAACTACAAAACCTACTAGCCGTTGTTCGTATCCTGTGTTCCGCCCCATGAACCAAAGTTGAACAATGGCAGGTTTGGTGTTTCTTGGTATTGCTCTGGCTGGTTATTGATGCCTAGAACCACCGGAATGTCTATTCGTTGTCCATTATCTAGGCTTTCAATTCTTGCTATGTAGTTATTTCCATTCAACATTTTCTGAGCAAGCCTGTCCTGACCCGTGAAACCTATGGTTGCAGGGATCCATTCGTGCTTTTCCCTATCAAAACGGGTGTTGAAGATGACTTCTGTCCTGTCCCTTATCTCAGGATAAGTCCTAAACGGACCTGTATCATAGTCCAAATCTACACCAGCACAGGAAACGAACTCGACAGGGAACTCACCATCCCTCTGCCAATACTTATTGACCCTGGCTGCCAACTGATCAGACAACGCCGAAACTTCTCCGTGTCTTGTCTCACACAGAGCAGCGTAAATGTATTTGTGGTTGTACGCTACATCAACGTCAAGATACCTTGAGTTTGACGGTGAATACTCAACAAATGTCTCAACTCTTTCATTTTCACGAGCGTGCAACTTTGTTCCAGTTATGTCATCCTGCTCGTGGTCGTATTCAGTGCTTACGCGAAGTAATGTTCCCTGACGAAGTTCGTCATTGACTTCCTGAATTTGTACCCAATCTGAAACCTCAACATTGTTCTCATCAACCAACTTACGCCACAATGTCATCTTGTTGATGTCTCGTTGCGGGTTGTATGGGAACTTGAATGTGACCTCAATGGCTGGAACTGGAGATCCCAGTTCATCCCTGTATCCTGAGATGGGCCTGACAACAAGTTCATCTGGCGGGTTGGGCTTCTGGTAGTCAAGAGCACGAGCATACGCCCACTCCTTACTCCATTCACTTCCAAAGTAACTTACATCATACGGAGTGATGTTGATGTTGATGTTTGCTGCAGCAACTGTGGGATCTTTTCCAAGAACGCCAACTTCCTTAGGACGAGACCAACGTAAAACTCCACGAATACGATAGCGATACGACACACCATACTTTATTTCTGCGTCATTGATGCTATCGTATTCACGACCAGCAACATAGAAAGTATCAACTTTCTTGAATGAGCCATCTATCTGCTCAAACTTCTCGATGACATACCCAATGTACTCCAATGGCTTTACTAAGTCAGCAGCCACAGGGTTGCCCGGGATAGCCACGTCCCTCTTGTAGTGCTGCATACCAGCGGCAGCATAGGCTACAAGGTTGCCGGCGAACGGCACCAGAGCGATGGCGTTCTCAGCGTGATGTGGCTCAGTCATTGCATTGACGTGTGCATTATCATAAAGATTGCCAAGGTCAGTATGAAGTAACTTGACCTTTACTGACTGGACTGGAACTGGAACAGGCGGAGGTGGCACGGCTGCTGGTATAGTTTCGAAGATCCTTGCGATTGTCGATGTTCTGCCGATTGCTGTTCTTCCACGTAGTGAAAGACCTGGCGAAGATGGATTTGCCGCCTTGATGCCTGGACCGTTTGTGTTGCTCGGCGCAGACATAGCAAACTGACCGTCAAACAGGTTGTTCTTTTGAAGTCTTGCATTGGGTGAGAGGTATTGATCTCCTCCCATAACAACATTCAAACCAAAGATAGAACTCTTCCAGTGCCACAGAGCAGAATTGACTGCGCTAAATGAAAGACCTGCGTGAGATGTATCTGCCAAAAAATCATCTTCATCAATCAATGATGTCTTTTGATCATTTTGTGGTTTGACTTGATCTTCTTTTACTTCAGATGTTGCTTCAATAATGCCAGAGAATACATGGCCATTGGCAAGGTTATTTGCATTTGACGGGAAGTTATCTGGTTGCATATGTGTTGGGACCATAAGCATTCCGTTCTGTGCTGAACTAACTGTCTCGTATGACCCAAATCCAAATGGAGAAAGTTTTGTAAATACAGAACGAGCATTTGGGTCTTGACCCTTCAATCTATCCTTGCGATACTTGTCAGGATCCTTGATGTCAGGTGCTGTGTTCCACCACAGTTGTATGTATCGTGGGATGTCGGCCAGATCTCTATTTCCCTGTTGCATACCGTCAGTGGCTTCTTCATTCTGCTCCCAGAAATTATAAACTGGCTCTGCCTGCAGCATAAAGTCATGGAACAATGTCTCGTATGGAGCAATACCAGACTGTTGAGACAACTTCACATCTGCAACAGGAAGTTTTGGCGGTGGATTATGAATGGGAGATGGCGGGCTATTTGATGCAGGTGGAGAATAACCAGTTGTGGGCGGTGGTGCAGGAGGATTATGATCGACAATGATCGGGCCACCAGCGCCACCTCCACCTCCTGCTGTGGTTGTCCCATCAACTCTGTCTTCTCCTACATCATCTCTTCCTGCTACGTTGTTCATTTATGCTGCTCCTACGTATAGTGGTGATCCGTCCGGATTTTGATTGCTTGGATCATACCCAGGTCCTGTATCTGGTGCTGCTTCAACAGGTGCAGGAGGTGGTGGAGGTGGTGGAGGCGGCGGCGGGGGCGGAGGTGCAGGAGCAGGTGGTGTGCTTGCCTTCACAGACTTTACCTTGTCAGGACCAAAGTCAGAGTAAATGCGAACGACGCGTATCAACTTACTTATGCCATCAAATGTTGTCAAATCAACAACACTGTCGTCCATTTTACCAAGTCTTGCTATAAACTGGAATGGGTCTTCTGCTGTTGCATCCGTTTGTTTATCTGGATCTGGAACTGCAATCTCTGAAGGTTTTGCGCTTGTTGCTGAACCTTCAAGACTTGTTCCTGTAGTCAAACTTGTACCTGGCTTGGATGCAAGTTGGCTCATATTATGTGCAACTGCCTTCAGGTCAATAGTCGCTGTGTCAGGGTCTATTGCACTTGCTATAACATGGAACAGTGATGTCGTTGAGTAGTCTGTTCCTGCACGATCAAACACACCGTTATCTCGTGGATCACGCCCGTCAAAGTAATAAGTGATGCCGGTGTCTTGGAAGATTTCGAGTATAGTCTGTGAAACACCAAACTGAGAAATTGAGTTCTCTACACCACGAATTATCTCTGTGATGTCATCTGGTATTACAAGTTTTCCCGCCTGTGCCATTGATGTAAGGAACTCGTGCTGCGCATTCAGGTATGAGAACTTGCGTGTCAAAGATCTATTATCACCACGGTTTATAGATGCACGAATGTTTGTAGCAGCCAAAATCCAGTCATACATTGGGTCTGTTATAAGGTATTGAGCATACGCTGGCCATGGACTAATGGTTGATGGATAAGTCTTGTAGATTGGAGTTGGCTGAGCATCCCACGTTGCTGCTGGTGTCCAGCCAATAATCTGCCGTGTGTCAGGATCCATCTTTTGTATGATGTCGCTGATTTGCATAAACGTAAATGTGGTGTATGCAACAGCCTTGGATGTTCCAGAGAATAGTTTGCCGTCCATCTGACTACGGTATTGGAATGCCTGTAGAGTGTAGATGTAGTATTCGTCAGGTAGTAACGTATCGTCAAAATACAATTGAACTAGTGCGTCATCGAAATCTTCAAGATAAGACAATGCGTGAAGTTTTGCGTAATCAAGATACTTCGTTGTATCACTCTTTATCCTAGCGTTGTCGATGTTTATTTGCGTATCTGTTTGAGAAAATGCTGCGTGTCTTTTGACAATGTATCCTGACGCGTCCGCTATTTTCTTCCACCCAATGATCACACCAATCTTGCCATCCATCTCATAGTCAAGAGTGAATAGTAAATAAGGAACGCGTCTTGTAAAATCAAGCACAGCAAACTCTTGCTCAGCAACATTCTGCTTTACTTGATCAGATGACGGAAGGAATGACATAATGTCAGCAGCAACATTTCCAGATCCACCGAGCCCGTTGAATGAAAGCACTACATGGCCTAGTTGAGCCTTGTTGATTGGGTCTTGACTTTCAAAGTTTATTCCACCTTGGTTTTCTGCATCGAGCAGATCAACATAAACCTTGATGTTGAAAACCAAGTCACTTGCATAAGTGTCAGAAATGTTGATTGGGTTGAATGTTGTTCCTCTTCCTGCATTGAACTGAGCAATGATGACAAATGGATTGTCAGGTGGTGAGAAACCTGCATTCTTTGCTCTTGATGTAAAGTCAGTGACGCGTTCTGCAAGCAACTTTATGCTAGCAAGAGACTGAGCACACTGAGCATTTCTTGTTTCGTTTGTTGGATTTGCTTTTGGAGAAGCAGGTGCAGGAAGGCGACCAGCCATTGCTCTAAGTGGAGATGTTTGAGAAGCACCTGCTGGAACTGGTTGCACACTTGGAGGTGGTGGCCTTACTCTTCCATTCGATACCTTCAAGTATCCTGCCACCCATAATACTTCATCTATAAACCAGTCTTCTAACGCTGGAGGTTGTTTCTGCAAACTGTCTGCGATAGCATTGATTATTTCTGCATCATTTGTAGGTGCTACAAATACAACCTTATTTACTTGAGGCTGCATTATTGGTGGTGGTAAAACAGGTGGTGTTGGTCGTGGAGCAGGAGCGGGCGACCCGCCTCCTCCAGGTGTAGTGATTGCATCTCCTGAGAGTTCTTGTCTTGTAGGACTGTCGTCAGCGTTCTTCATCATCTTTTATTGGTCCTTACTTGGCACTACATCAACTCTTGGAACTGTCCGCTGGCTGTTTGGCTTTGAGAAGTCTGGCTGCATACTGATTGAACTTTTCGGCGTCTTCCTCATTCCCTTTGAGAACATCATTGGAACCATAGACTGTGATAGCGTTTGCTTTTCATCGTCTGTCAAAATAGATAGCCACTTATGTTCAAAGATAGATGATGTTATTTTGATACCCTTATATGTCCATGCAGACTTTGAACCTTCTGGGGAGACTGCTCTGATGCGATAGAAGTAAGAGTTTCCGAAGTCTATCTGAGTATCCATGAAGCAGTGCTGACCTGTGATTATTGCTTGGTCTATCTTTTGGGTATTCGCAAATGCAGGATCCTGAACTTTACCGGAGAACCTGCTTGATTCACGATACACCTTCCTAAATGACTTGAACACCAACTTTGAGAACTCTTCTTGGTTCTTGAGATTCAATCTCGCCGCGGCGTAGTTATTAACATCTGAACGCTCTATCTCCCAGTGATCTACAATTCCCGTGTTCTTTTGCGTATCCCAGTTTAGCATTACGTAGAATGGTTTGAGATAGACATCAGGTGTGCGAAGTGTAAAGTTTTCTGGCGCTGAGACATTGAAGCCAACAAACACCTCAATTGGGGTTGTAAAGTTGCTTAGGAATGCTCCAGTTTGTACTGCTTGAATACGATAGAGGTACGTCTGGTTGAGACTTAGATATGGTGGTCTAAAGTTAGGAGCGGGTGTCGTTGAAACAGTATCGTCAAGTTGAGAGCCTGTAATAAGTGAGAATACCTGCCATGTATCTTCTTCCTTTTTCTTGCGTTGAACAGAATACATTGTCCTAACGTGAGAGTTTAGCAAAGCAGCCTGATCACCAATCAACTCCTCTGCTGCAACATCAAGATTTGCTTCATTCCACTTGATGGAAACTCCTGTGATGTTGTAGTCTGCGTCTGTGACGAGTGATGCTGATACTCCAAGTGGAGCATTGATAAATGGACGACGAGACAAAAGCAATGGACTAGATACAGCATACGGCGAACGATTTCCATAACGATCTTCACCATAGATCCTGTATTGATAAATGTGATCAAACTGAACTGCTGGGTCTATGAACCTGATCTGCTGTGTTGCACGATTTACAAAAACACCATTCCACTTATAGATGTCGCCAGAGTTGTCTGACATTACTTCACCTAGGAACTTACGAGCCTTCACAACATTTGTAAGACCAAACTGAACTCTTGGTGGAGAAGTTGGAATAGAGAAACTATCTTGTCCTATTGTTAGATCACGACGCTCAAGTTGAAGTTTTTCAACATTGCTATCATCGCAAGAGAATGTAATGACCATCAACTTTGATGCTGCGTCATTCTCGACCAGTATAGCAGGCTTTTGCAAGTAAGTGTATTGTTGCTGTAGGTCTGGCACATATGCATCGACCTGCATTGGACTTTCTGACTTGTTTCCAAAAATATCAACAGCATAAACTCTATATGTATAGAAGTTTCCTTGCTTGACACCGATGTCTATGAACTCTGCTCCGCCAAATGCTGCGTTTGCGCACTCACCCAGCAATAGATAGTTGTTGCTAGAGATGCTTCTATTGTAGTGTCTAACAGAATAACCATCTGTGTCTGCGATGGTAATAGCAGAAGACGATAGAGTTCTGTTTAGGTCGTATTCATAGCGATACACTTCAAACTTTTCAATGAGTTGATCGCCTGCTGTGATAGAAAGAGAGATGGATGTCTGCTCAATGTGTGGAACAACTGTCGAAGGACGTTCAGGAACTCTCATTGCTTCAACTGTCACCGTTGCGATCTCTGACCTTTGGCTCTGGATCATATTGTCATCAACCGTAGTGATGAAATACTTGTACCCTTTGCCATATGAAACTGACTGATCAACAAATGTGTATTCAACTCTGTCCTGTATTCTTCTGCCCTTGAGTTTGTCTGTTGTCAAGAATGCTATCTCTTGAAAATCAAGTTTGTTTCCTGCCTCAACAACTGTCATCGTCTTCGACACAAACTCACGAACTTGAACATTTTGAGAATAACCAAGTCTAAGGCCTGTATTCAAGTTATCGCCAACACCAATGGGCTGAGGATAAATCTGAATGTCAAACCCAGAGTTTGGATTTCTTTGCATATTAGCAAGAACATTGATGTTCTCTAGCACAGACGCATCAAGATGTTGCAATCCAGTGGGTATCTGACTATCGGTAAATGATGGATTTGCAGGCTGCCCAGCAAGAGCAGGAGGATTTGAAACACCTTGTCCGCCGTCTGCTGACTGTCGTAGATTTGTGTATGGGTCTATGAAGTTGAGGTTGTCAATAGCATTGACAACATTATTTTCTGTGTGCCGTATCTCAGCGACGCTTGCGTTATCTTGGTTCTTTCTTCCGCGATAAGCCAATAGCCTGTCAATGCCAGCAGATGATAGTGTAGCAAGAGGACGCGTGAAAATAGGCTTGTCAATAGCAGCCCTAAAGATCCTGATTGAGCGTATCTTTCCTGTTGAAGATGACGGAAGATTGAATAGAAGAACAGCACTAAAATTATCAACGACTGATGATCTTGCGTCAATGTCGATTGTTACAGTCTCAAGTTCAGGCACAACCTGATTTACTATTCTTGTTTGTGCTCCGGCCTCTCTAATAGGAAGAGCCATCAATCTACTGTTGAGTACAAACAACTGAGCCTGTCTTTGCAGTTGTGCTCTAATGTTTGGATCTTGAACATTCAAGAATGATTGTGCTGCAGCCTTTGATACATCTTTCTGATTTGTATTTACGTCTGACTCGGTGTATTGACCTTGCTTTGATCGTGCATCTTGATCTGCTTCAGCCGTTGTATCCAGCAAAGCCTGTTGCGTTGCTAGTATTTGTTGGCGAGCGATAGCAGCAAGATTATTTGCTGACAGTGCAAGAGACTTTACACCTGCAGCGGCAATGACCATGTGCTCAACATTTGATGTAGAGTCAGTTGGACTATTGTTTTCTATCGAATCAGGTGTTATGAACTTACGCGCAGACGAGTCAGTTGCAACATTTGTAAATGTTGTTTGTGTTTCCACAGGCTTGACGTGCGTTTTTTCTATGAATGTTGGCATTATGGTGTGTAGTTATGCAACCTCAAGTCGTTTAGGAAAGCAATGCTTCCTGATGAGTCAATGTTATGAAGAACTTCTTCATAAGAACCTGAACCTATCACTGTCCCTGTTTCATCAACGTGTATCGCACCACTTTGATACATTGTAATAAGGAAACCCTCAGTCTGTGTTTCTGCAGGATAACTTGCTGCGTCATACCTCATCTCAAGAACTTCCAATGACGGATTGAACCTACGAACTCCAACACGCTGTGCTTTTGAAACCTGGTCATCTCCATAATACTTCATCACGACAGCCTGCTTCATTTGGACATTGGCACCGGTAAGTGATGGTATCAACTGTGGTAGAGGGTAGTTCTGACCCACTCCAGGGGGCGCTGAATACATCGGATTTATCACATTGGTTGTATCCTCAGCCTTTAGGTTGAGGCCCTTGTAGCCCATTGTGGCTTCCCTGATGAGCGGAGTTTCTGTAAGTTGCTGCTTTCTGGCTTCTAGTTCTCCTGCATCCAATGACGCAGAGTTCCAGACGAATGGATCGTAATCAACTTCGTCATCAAATGGTATCCAATAAACGAACTGCAAATCGCCCTTCAAGAGAAGGCTTTTGCCTGTATCCGTCAGGACCATGTCTATTACTCGTTCTTTTGGGTCTAGAAAGCCTGGCATAACTCCTCAACTAAGTAGAGTGTTGTTCTTGTTTATTGTTATGGAAGTCCTGGGAAGTAGTAAGATGACGATCCTGTTGCCTGCGCTGCTATTGTTTCTTCCCATCTCCTGAGCATTGTCTTGGTGTAACCTTGCCTATTCAGGAAGTCTATCATAGCATTTGCATTAGGAACTGTCGTCTGTATTCCAACTGTACTATTGAACAAATCATTGGATGCAGAAACATCTACTTGCTCAGCAGTTCCTGTTCCTGCAACCATGTACGAGTCAGGAATGTATGGAGTTCCTGATGGTCGTGTCACATCTGATCCTGGGTATGCAAGATACCATGTTGGATGACTTGGGTCTGTAACACCCTCACTTACGAGTTGATCGTAGAGGTTTCCTGTGATGAACGTAAGAACTGCGTAATCTGGTAGAGCATTTACATCACTTGTGATGCCTATTGCACGACCGTATTCAGGTGTTTGATTGACATAGATAAAGTTTATTCCTGTGTCCCAAGCAGCGCTTCCTGACTGGATGTATGTCCTATTCAATCCCTCCTTCGACTGTACGTAACTTGACTTAAGGAACCGCTTATTCTTGCTCATCAGTTGTTCGTGTGTTGATAGTCTGAGGTTTGTAAGTAACTCAAGACGGACCTGGCGAACCCAAATACCTGATTCATTGAGTGCGCTGTATCCAGTCACAGCATCAAAGTTAGTAGCCTTTGTTCCAAACAAGAAGTTCCAAGTGCCAACACACTCAGTTCCCATAAGTCCTGGGCGTGTTCCCACTATTTCAACTCTCGGAGACGACAAGATGTATTGTGTGTTGTTCGCTGTTGCTGCTGCCGTATCAACCCAATCTACGACCTTGACAGCAACAACATCATTTAGCATAGAATAAACTGGTTGTATTGACGCCGGTCCGAGTTGAGCACCAACTGTATTAAACTCATCTGCTGCCGGTGCTGGACCGACAAATGCTGTTGCTGCGACCTGAGATGTGTCTCCCTTGTTTAAGGAGAATAGAACACCTGAAGCAAATGCTATTGACATACTAACTGAAACGTCTAGCACTCCTTGAGTCTGCCCAAAGTTTGTTATGGCGACAGGACTCATTATTGCTCTTTCAGTAGCATGGTCCCACGATAGTTGAGAATACTTTGATGATGTTGCATCAAATACCCAAACCCTATGTTTGTCATCAACAACTGGTGCATAATGTTGCGTATCGGCTGTGACAAATTCAACTATTCCAGCATCAGATACAAGCGTCCATGTTGGAGATGCTGGGTCCATCTTGTATCTGAACGTGCTCATCAGTCCTGTTGTATTGTCAATGAACGTCGTCCAACCAATCTTGTGGATCGTTCCTGTTTGATCTGGTATTGCATCAAAGAATGACCAGTGAATAGTTCCCAGATTAACTGGCTCTGTTCCGACGTATGACGCTAGTTTCGTATAGATTATTCCATCAGGATTTGTTGCACCCATTGTCCATGTTAATCCATCTGTAGAATACCATGTAACGCCTGTATAAAAATAAGAGGTTGATGGGCCACTTCTAAGGCGGGCTGTTGCTACAAATCTTGTTCCATTCCACACAACATCGCTAAATGTTGTGTTGTCGGTCATTGGAGTTGTTATCATCGTCCAACTTGCGCCGTCTGTTGATGTTAAAATGTATCGAGTGGTTGTTACAGCAACAAATCTTCCATTTCCAAAGCATACTGAAACAAGAGGACTTGTGTAACCAATGTAAGGTGCTGTCCAAGTTGTCCCATCAGAACTATACATTATTTTAGCAATACCATTTGAGTATGCTTTATCTGATCCAACTGCCACCCACACTCCATTGCCGTAAGCAACACTCGAGAAAATGTCGCCATCATTTCCTATTCTGCTATGTGTCCATGTTGTCATTGCTGCATTACTCTTCCACGAACCAACTGTAGAAGTAGATGTGCCAACAGCAACAAGATAACCACTTCCTGCAATACCACCAGAGGCAATAGAGTTCAAAGAAACATTTGGACGCCATGCTCTCATAGAATAAGTATCATTATACTGGATGTGAGTGGTTGAGTTATCGTCATGGGGCAGCGGAAGAATACTTGCTGATACTGACATTCTTACTTCTATGTTTGGCAGGTCAGGCATTTCTCTATCAAAATAGAAATAGGTAACGCCTCCGTCTCCTAGAGTTGCTGCAGCAGTACTAGAAAGTGTTGTCCATACTCCACCATTTGACCTGTAGTCAAATTTTGCGCTAAAGTCACGAGTTCTTGAATACGAGTCAATGAATGAAACTTTTATCTGTGATGTCACTCTAGAGTTTGCGTCAGTAACACTTATCGGGTTTGTCGTTGTAACAAAATCAAAGTCGTCAGTAGTATAAGCATCACTTGGAGCCCAGCTTGTTATTTGTGTTGGAACTCCCGTTGTTCTAGGGATCAAATCAACACTCTTTGCCCAGTTGATGCTATTTCCAAATATAGTTGGAGGTGTAGCATTCATTATAGCAGAGCCAGCAGTATAAACTTTGCCAGATGCTGCATAACAAACAGCATTTGCTGTTTGCCAAGTGCCTGTCATTGAACCTGTCCACCAGGTTTTTCCATCATCTAGTGTAGTAGCCCAATAGTTTGATGCAGCAGCAAAGTATTGATTTGGTGCTGCATTTACGACCTCAGAAATAAAGATCGCTGGTGCTGATCCCGTCACTAGTTGAGAGTCTGCACCTGTCTTAATGAATGTAAGTCCCCCGTCAGAACTTGTGGAAGGAGCATCTTGTCCCATCAAGATCATCCTTGTCACATTTCTTGATCCAACAGATGGGAACAAATGCTCGCCCCATGCTATAACTTTACCAGTTACTTGATCCAATGCTCCTGTAAATACTCCTGTGAATGCTGTACCACCTGTCTTTTCTCCACCAGCAATGTAAAGTCTATCATCTATCACAGTAGAGTAGTGTCGTGTTACACCACTTGGCAAAACAGTGGCACCAGGAAGGCCGCCAAATGTGTAAGTAATATCTTCACTTCCTGGCGTTGCCCAATACCCCATGTAAAGAGCATTTGTCACATAACTTGCACTGCTTCCACCTGCAAAAAGAATACGCTCCTTTGAACCGCCACCAATAGCAGGATCACCTGTTGTTATTGTATAGTAGTTTAATGATGTGTCAATAACAGGAGAAGCGATAGGACCTATTATTGGAACTTGGTTTGAGTTGAGAACAAGACCACCATTTGTTGGATCTAGTTTGAATGTGCCGGCTGATTCATCAACTTCATAATTTACGTACCAACTGCCTGAACCGATACCAATACCAATTTGTAGATTTCCACCCATCACGTGCATTGCTTTTGTTGATGGTCTTATGAAAACTCTGCCACCAAATCCTGGAGGCAGTGCCAATCCTCCGTGGTCATTATTTCTTGAATACTGCCATGGGACGAGTCCACCTCGACCTGACACCCATCCACCTGGCGCTGGCGATCCTAATGGTATTGTGAGATTTGTTCTGCCATTCTCTAGACCACACAGATCCAAACGATAGTCTAACATCCATGGAACCTGAGCACCAGACACAGGGACGTCAGCCATTGGATTAAGTCCCGGAACTAGATAGTTGCCAAGTGCTCCACTAACGTCACGGACTATTCCCCACGTTGGACTCTTGTAGAATTCTCCTCCATCTACAGTACCAAGCCAACTGTATGGATGTGTTGGTGCTCCTGGTGTTTGACCTGATGCGTTGCCCAATAGTATAGAAACATCTCTCGGGTTCTTATCTGGTGCGCCGTCCCAGAAGATTGTGCGCATATCAATGTCTCTGTCAAACTCGTGATAAGCACTATCAATGTCTGCAGTAGTTAGGGAGTCAATAAGCCCATCTTCTACACCATGACCATCCCATAGCAAATACGAGTTTTTAAGCAATGACGGAACATTGTAATAATCATTACCAAATTGTTGTGCAACTCCTGTTAGCGTTGCGCTTGTTCTGAGTGGAAATGCTAAGTGACCATTCCATAGTGGGTGTGCAGTTTCAAAACTTGTGTTTGGACTACGTAATGCGACCTGGATGTTCTTTAGACCACGCTTTGCATTGGTCACTTCACTTGAGCCAGATACTCTGTAATCGTGAATGAACTCAACCCAAGCCTTGATGTTTTTGATTGTGCCAGTTGTTGAAACAGGGACATTTATTGAGACAGGGCTGTACGTCGTATTGTTTAGATAAGCACCTGATACATCTGAAACAAGTGGGACCCAAGAGTGTAAGAAAACTTCATCTCCCGGTGAGGGAGCACTTGATAACCTGGAGAACTGTAGTGTTAGATCATACGATGTTGCTGCTCCAAATGTGACGCCTGTCACAGACGCTGTAGCGCCTGCTGTGGTGTAGATCAAGTTTGCTGCCATCGCAGTTGTAAATGTTCCAGTTGTAGTATAACCTGCAGCACCAGTAACAAATGTTTGCCAGTCAGTTATTGTTATACCACTTACTGAAACAGTTGCCACTGTTCCTATCTTTGCTTTGTATGGTGACAGGCGAAGCAAGATGTTTCCTGGCGTTGTAGGTGCCGAGCCCGATGATGCAGACGGAGCAGTTAATGGCACGTTGTTATACACATCATTAATGTCTGCGATGTGCTTATAGACGTTGTAGTTGAGTCTATTGTATCCAGGATTTGTTAGACCAATGCCTTGGTACTTGGCGTAGTAGAGATCTTTCCACGCCATCTCGACATCAAATGTTGCAGAAAATGCACCACTTGAAATAAGGTGCCATGTTGATGGAACTGGTGACGGCACATCTGCTAATGCCAACTCTATTCTTTGATACTCAAGAGGTTCTGTTCCACTAAAGAATGCATTCAACTCATTTACTTCGATTGAGTTTGCTGATGTCTGGGGAGGGACGCTATGAATGATTGTTGAACTTACGAAGTTGTCTGCTGAGTTGTATTGAGATGGCACTGCTGCTGTATTACGAAGCAATGTCTGCTCGCTAGTGAGTTTGCCTGTTCCCACGACTGTGCCTGGCGTCTGCATTAGAGCGCCACTTACCTGATATACTCCCACATTGTCTGCCATTGTTTGTCCTTATGCTCTACTATACTTTATATCGACGTCAATGCTCAAAGCACGACCGGGAGTTCCAGAAAAACCAGCGTAACAAACATAGCCCCATCCAATAGGCAGAACCCAGAACGAGATATCTATTACCTTTTGTTGCTCACCTGCAACGAAGATAGGACTAATCACAGCAGAAGCGAATGTTCCATCTGCAAAAACACGTTGAATAATAACTTCTAGTGTGTTACCATCGAGGACAGGTGAAGACAATGTTATTGTTGCTGTTGTTGGCTGCGCTGAGAAGTTATCTGCAAACCATGACCACTTAAGATAAGGAGAAACGAATGAGTAGTCAGGAACTCCGTTGAGACCCTTTGTAAGAGCAAATGATGTTGTATTTGAAAAAACATCATTTGCAGACCAATGGAAGTATAGTTTAGTGAAGTCCAAACTCGAGACTAGGCCTTCCCTATGATCACGTCTATACTTTATAACGCCACCAAGTTGTGACTGTGTTTCCTGTCTATCTGAAGTATAGAGCGCAGTCTTTTCAACAGTCTGTGCAATACCATCAAAGGCTGCAGTTCCTGAGTTCGCGAAGTTTATTGCTTTCTTTGGTGTATAATACTTTGGCATAGAGTGGTATAACTAGTAAGTCTTGAAGGTTATTTTAGACAGGTATTAGTATCTGCAATGCACCTGTTGTTTCTGCATAAATCACATCGCTTGTTCCAAGAGTAAAGTACATCGCACCTGAATCACCAGCATTGTAAAGCGCACGAGTTGTCGAATCATGGCTTGAAACAATAAATTCAATGTGCCCGTCGTCTATGATTCTAAACGAACTTGTATAATCTACAGTGGTGTTGATTGTAGATAACACTTGGGTAGTTTTACCAAAATCTGCGTTCAGTGGAAGCCACCCAATAGCGTTAGCAGATGTCAAACCGGAACCAACTATCGTCAATACAGTGTTGCAGAATTGAGAACCAACAGGGTGATTAAGTTCGAACAAGGTTGCTATTGCATCGACATCATTTGAGTGTTTTGTCAATTGTAGATTGTATGCGAATGGTGCTCCTGGTGCGTATGAACTCACTTCAACAAAGTAGTTGGTGGCAGGTGCCAATGACGTGCTTAAATACGACCAGGCGTCGCTGCCTCCATTCAAAGAATCAACGGGTGCGCTTGGCCATCCATTCATTGCATTAATAGCATCATCGTTGTACATTGATATGAAGTTGTTGGTGTATAGCCACAATTTGCTGTCAAATGTCGGTGATGGTGAAACTGAGTGTGAATTGAATGGCACGTCAGTTGCTTCTCTAACAGTAATTTCGTACTCACCACCTGTTGTCGAGTTAATGCGCCAGTATTGTGATATAAAGCCTGTGTTGGTTAGTTCTCCAGGACCATTTGGGTATGTGAAAGTTTGTCCATTCGCTACATACGCACTATTTGTTGTAAGGTCACCTGCAAATGACGAGTAGAAAACAGGAAGTGGTGGTAACCCAGCACTGATTCGTATAAACAGATGAGGTAGTATGAAATGCGAGCCTGATCCGTACCACATCCTTAACACCCACCAAACATCTTCAAGTTTTGTTAGATTGAACCCGGCATCACCGTTCTTTGAACCTATGTAATCTATGGCAGGTGACTCAAAAAGAGTTGTTGGCATCATCCATGTAGATGATACAAATGACTGTGATGGAATGATTATTGTGTTTGTATTAAGAACAGAAAATGCTATTGATGGGTCGTGACCTAATCGAGCAGCGAATGCGTATTCTGGGCTGACGACTACTGCTGGTTCAAGATCAAAATATGTGTTGTAGTAGTTGTCCTGAGGCATCCACGGCGAGTTTCCATCACCGTAGTAAGTGTAAATACCACCAAATACTAGTTGGACCTTTGTTATCTTATCAAGATTATTTCCTACTATTTGTAAACTTTCTGATCCATAAAATGCACGGAAATCAGAAAGAATTCCATAACTCTGAAGACGAAAGTTTTCTGTTGATGTTGCATTTACATACACTCCATTCATACTTCCAACGTTTGGAACAATCTCTGGTGTGGGTGCAACTCCACCTGCAGTGACAATACCAACTGCTGCCGAAAAGTCTCCATTAGAAACTGTTATAGTCACATCTGCCATAGATTATCCCGGTTAGAAGTCCTGCGCATTGTGAATGTAGAAACTTGCTGACATCGTGTATTGTTCATTGATCAACTCATCACAAACTCTAATGGAGAACGGTCCAATAGTATTTGGACCTCCATACCAGATGTATAAACCAAGTGACTCAATGTATAACACGTTGCTGCTTCCTGATACCTCCCATAACATTGTTATTGGTTGATCTGACATATCAGTGACAACGTCTACATCGCTAAAGCCAATGTGCTGCGCAACTTGTACATCTACTCCTGGATGAGGTATCAGCCACGCATTTGAAACAGTTTGCAATGCCACAGTGGGAAATGCAATCCAGTACGGTAGTCTGTTCACACCCACGTCAAAGTACAGATGATAATCATTTGGAGCACTTGGTTCTATCTCTGCCCCTTTGATGTACGGAGCACCATCAAGTGTGTACACTCCCACGTCCTCAGTTGATGTTGCTTGTCCTGGGACACTAACAAGTCCTGGATTTGTATCGCCTAATGTTTGAACAGTCGCAACATCTGTGTCAGATGACGTCCAAAATGATGTCTTAGTTGCATCTCTACCTGAGCCGTCAAGACTCCTCAATGTCGCTGTCATCTGAAGTGATGACCCAGCATTTATGGTGTATTGGTTCATGGATTTGCCTCAATCTCTAACCATGCAATGTTGGAAATAGCAGGACCACTTGGACCCACAATAGTGATTACACCTTCTGGTACAATGACTGGATTGTGTCGTCTGTAGGTGTATTGAACCTTGGGGCGCTCTAGCATATGACTCTCTACAACAAACTCTGCACCCTTGAAGTTGGCACGAGCAGGAAGCAACTTACTGATCATATCTACAAATGATCTGTCGAAGAAATCCATGAAGTCTGCGAATGCTCT
>Ga0315270_10000644_pt1 | contig 18982 bp, 18 predicted proteins | sample C1_bottom_MG_FD_204932 | JGI IMG/M metagenome (GOLD analysis project Ga0315270, IMG submission 204932) | Sediment microbial communities from Yellowstone Lake, YNP, Wyoming, USA - C1_bottom | ecosystem: Environmental > Aquatic > Freshwater > Lake > Sediment | place: USA: Wyoming | collected...
ACAACGGTCTGTCGGCGATGAAGATCTCCGGGGCCACCGCGCCGGGCGTATCCAGCGGTGAAGCTATCGCTGCGATGGAATCCATCGCACAAAAATTACCGCCGGGCATCGGTTTCGAGTGGTCCGGTATCTCGTCGGAGGAAAAACTTTCCGGACAACAAGCGCCTCTGCTATTTGGCGTGTCGCTTCTGGTTGTGTTCCTGGTGCTCGCTGCCTTGTATGAGAGCTGGTCGATACCGCTTGCGGTGATGCTGGCGGTGCCACTTGGCGCCTTCGGTGCGCTGGTCGCCGTTGAACTGCGCGGCCTGCCCAACGATGTTTATTTCAAGGTCGGGCTGATCGCCATCATCGGTCTCGCTGCCAAAAATGCCATCCTGATTGTCGAATTTGCCCGCCGTCTTGAAGACGAGGGTCAAGAACGGCTTTCAGCAGTGCTCGAAGCCTGTCGCCTGCGTCTGCGTCCGATCCTGATGACTTCCATCGCCTTTGTTGCGGGCGTATTTCCGCTGGCTATTTCCACCGGCGCGGGAGCGGAAAGCCGCCGTGCGATCGGCACCGGGGTCATAGGCGGCATGATTGCCGCGACGCTGCTTGCGGTGTTTTTGGTGCCGGTGTTTTTCATGGTGGTGCGGCGTTTCTTTCCGGGACACGCGCGCAACACTGATTCTCCGGCACAGGAGAACAAGCATGAATAAGCAATACAAAAAATCGACATTGGCCCAACCAATGATGCAAGAGATAGCCAAATGATGGTCGAAGTTGAAAGCAGGACTGCCAGTGAACAAACACGCGCGCGCCTGCTGGATGCGGCGCGCGAGGTGTTTTCACAGCAAGGTTTTCAAGGCGCGACGGTGCGTGAGATCTGCCGCCGCGCCGAGGCGAATGTCGCCGCGGTGAATTACCACTTCGGCAACAAGGAAGGCCTGCTCGCCGAAGCCCTGAACTTTGCACCGCTTGCCGCGCTGCAGAAAGCCAATGTCAAAGCCGATGCATGTCCCAGGATACGCCTGCGCCTGTTTCTGCGCGACTTCATGCTGATGCTGCTGGATGAAAAAAATGCTTCGACACAATGCCGCATCATGGCGCGCGAACTGGCCGACCCCACCCCCGCGCTGGATCAGATCGTGAACGAGGCTATTGCGCCGCTGCATGAATTCCTGGGCAAACTGCTGCGCGAGATTGTCGGAGATAAGGTCAACGAAGCCGAGCTGCGCCGTTGCGTGTACAGCATCTTCGGGCAATGCCAGTTCTACCGCCATTCCCATCCGGTGCTGCAGCGCCTGCACCCCAAGCTGCGCTATGACCACAAGGAAATCGAAGCGATCGCGGAACACATCGCGGATTTTTCGCTGGCGGGGATCCAGCATCTGGACAAGAAACCGGGTTAGCAGGCAGCGGCTAACAACCCACATTGATTCCTCCGCTGAAGCAAGTTGATCTTTGCGGGTTAGGCGGAAAACCATGATCCCCTACTGTTATAACCCAAAAAAAGCGCAGTTGAATGATGCCAACCCTTCGATACGCCCGCTATGCGGGCTACTCAGGGCGAACGGACACCCCCTAGGATGGTGACCACCCCGTTCGTGCTGATAACCAATGACTTGCCGCGTTAGCGGCTTAGTCAGATGATGTCTAGTAGTTCCATCAGTGCCTTGCGCAGCAAGGTGTATCGAAGCATGAGCGGGGTGGCAACTGCGGTTTTTAGGATAACTGCAGTGTCGTGTCATAGTGCAAGACCCCCGTTACCGACCTGATTTTTCAATCGCACCGAAGTTATACGCTTGACTTAAGTGCTTGAGCGTATAAGATACCGCCATCATCATTTGAAGCTCAATTCAATGACTTCCCGTCTCCCGGAAAATTGCTTGTTGCTCTATGCCGATTTAATGCAAAAGTCGGCACTCCATGCGCCCGCATCGGGGGGTGCTTTTGTTTCAAAAATCATCAAAGGTAAAACCTATTGGTATCACCAAACCGATACGGCAGCAGGGAGGAAGCAGGCGTACATGGGACTGGAGTCCGCTGAGCTGCTCGCGGAAATCGCCGAACGCAAAGGGGCGATGGCTCGCCACCGCGAATTGCTGGCAGAAAGGCGGCGCCTGGTCGCGATGCTGGGCGTTGCGGGCGCGCATCTGGAAAAGGGGCGTGTTGCAAAAATCATCGGGAAACTTTCCGATGCCGGTCTTTTTAACGCTGGCGGGGTGATGGTGGGTTCGTTTGCGTTTGCCTGTTACGGGAATATGCTTGGGGTTAAAACTGCCAGCTCTTTAAGCAGAACCGAGGATATTGATTTCTCGTTGGCGCGGACGATAGCCGTCGCCTTTAATCGAAACATGAGAGAGGTATTGCTGGATGCAGAGCCTGAACTGCGCACCCCCATTCAGATTAACCCGAGGATCATCCCCTTTGAAATGGTCACGCCTGACGGATTTAAAGTCGAGTTCCTGACTACCAAGCTCGCTGCCTCTGATAATTCGCCCGTTAACATCGAGCGCTTTAATGTGCATGCGCAGCCGCTCGAATTTATGGATTATTTATTGGATGAAGCACAAAGCGCGGTGGTGCTAAACGGGGCTGGCATTCTTGTGACAGTACCTGATCCTGCGCGCTTCGCCCTGCATAAGCTGGCAGTAGCGCAACTGCGTCCCATTGGGCTGCAGGCCAAGATACGCAAGGACATTGCGCAGGCTTCTGTGTTACTCGACATCTTGTCCCAGGACAATCCCGGCGCACTGATTTTTGCAATGGATGCGGTATTCAAGCGCGATGATGCACTGCCACATTTCGTGTGTAATGGCATTGCAAGGCTGGATCGTTCACTACGCGAAAAGGTGACCGAAGCATATGGCAGAAATATTCCCGTAGTTACGCTTGATACAAAGACCGGGCGTTACGTGACTCACCCTAAAGGGCGCTTCTAAAAACCCAGATTTCATCCCAACTGCGGGAGGTGGGTGTTGCGTATGGAAGATGCGTGCAATTTTGCTAGGCCTGGCCCCGTGCTTGGCCCTACTCCGTCGTTCACCGGGATTATGGGGAAACCGTGGTCTGTCCCCGATTGTTCAACATTGGCCCAACCAATGATGCAAGAGATAGCCAAATGATGATCGAAGTGGAAAGCAGGACTGCCAGTGAACAGACACGCGCGCGTCTTTTGGATGCCGCGCGCGAGGTGTTTTCACAGCAAGGTTTTCAGGGCGCGACAGTGCGTGAGATCTGCCGCCGTGCCGAGGCGAATGTCGCTGCGGTGAATTACCATTTCGGTAACAAGGAGGGCCTGCTTGCCGAAGCCCTGAACTTTGCACCGCTTGCGGCGCTGCAGAAGGCCAATGTCAAAGCCGATGCCTGTCCCAGGATACGCTTGCGCCTGTTCCTGCGCGACTTCATGCTGATGCTGCTGGATGAAAAGAACGCCTCGGCACAATGCCGCATCATGGCGCGCGAACTGGCCGACCCCACCCCCGCGCTGGACCAGATCGTCAACGAGGCGATTGCGCCGCTGCATGAATTCCTGGGCAAGCTGTTGCGCGAGATCGTCGGCGACAAGGTCAGCGAGGCCGAGCTGCGCCGCTGCGTGTACAGCATCTTCGGGCAAAGTCAGTTCTACCGCCACTCCCACCCGGTACTGCAGCGACTGCACCCAAAGCTGCGCTATGACCACAAGGAAATCGAAGCGATCGCAGATCACATCGCGGATTTTTCACTGGCGGGGATCAAGCATCTGGACAAGAAAGCGGGTTAGCAGGTAGCGGCTAACAAGGTGGGCGGGAAACCGTGGTCTCCCGATTGTTACTTCCTAACAAATTACTTCGATTGGAAGGATTGCAGTGTTTTAATTACCACGTTATCTACCCGCGTAACATCTGAAACAAATGACGAGAGGGACTGAACTTGCTTCTTTGAAAAAAGATATTTTAGTTCCACGCTGTCCGTCAATTTTCTATACACAATATAATCTGCAGCCCATTTTCCAGGATCCTTAACCAAAACTCGTGTTCCACTGGACATGACAAAGCTATACATCGTACCAATTGAAAGTTGGTCTTTGCCATAGTCATATTGATACATGTCCAATCCATTTCTACTTTCCACAAGAAAGGGAACATTTTTTAGCCCACCATCTTTTGGTTGTACCTTGCTAAGTTCAAATGCCGCCATCCCCTGACTAGGCAGCTTAATATATGAAACAACCGCCCAGACTACCTCATCACCTTCAGATAACTCATTGACCATCAATGGGACGCCATCTGGTAGCCTTAAGTTGAACATAAAACTCTCTATTGAGAACTTTGGATTAAATGCTTTTGGCACCACAAACAAGCAATTCTTCTTTACAACATCATCAGTTGAACCTTCGCTCACATCAACGTGAAATGTATTGCCCACCCGTTGGACGTTATGTGGCAAAGGGTCTGGGCGTGTTACCCAAAAAACCAGCCACCCGATCATAAGTGCTGCTACGATCAGGTAAATGGCTTTATGGCTGACTTTCATTGGCAACAGCATGAACTAAATTGAACTAAATTGGGACAGACCACGTTTTCCCGCCACAACTGATGCACTCTTGCGCGACGCCGCACCCGTCACGATTCCCATCGCGCCCAACAACAGCGCAGCACAGCCGATCTTCGTTCTCATTTTTCTCCCCTATTCGAGTTATTGTCCCGCACCCTATCCCGCCCTCCCCTTTGCGTCAATACCGGTTTATGGAAATTTGATTTCGCGGCAAGCGCCTGTTGGCTATTTTCGAGTAAAGGCAGCGCTTCTGGCTTTGAATTACAATCACGCTCATCTATCCAGCCGGAATGAAATCATGCAGCAACTTATCCTGACCCGCCCCGACGACTGGCATCTGCATCTGCGCGAGGGCGCACTGATGAAAGCGGTGTTGCCGGACACCGCGCGGCAATTTGCGCGTGCTATCGTGATGCCCAATCTCAAGCCGCCGGTCACCACCACTGAACAGGCACAAGCCTATCGCGGAAGCATCCGCGCCGCGTTGCCAGCGGGGGCGAAGTTCGAACCTTTAATGACCCTGTACCTGACCGACAACACCACTGCTGAAGAAATCAAGCGCGCGAAACAAAGCGGCATCGTGCATGCGGTCAAGTACTATCCGGCGGGAGCGACCACCAACTCTGATGCGGGCGTGACCGACATTCGCAAGGCCTATCCGGCGCTCGAAGAGATGCAGCGTTGCGGAATGCCGCTGCTGGTGCATGGCGAGGCGACAGATCCAAGCGTGGATGTGTTCGACCGCGAGGCGGTGTTCATCGAGCGCGTGATGATCCCGCTGTTGCGCGACCTGCCTCGACTGCGCGTGGTGTTCGAGCACATCACCACAAGAGATGCAGTGCAGTTCGTGACGGGTGAGCCGGATCATATCGCTGCGACCATCACCGTGCATCACCTGCTATACAACCGCAACGCGATGTTCAGCGGCGGCTTGCGCCCGCATTACTACTGCCTGCCGGTGATGAAGCGTGAAGTGCACCGCGAAGCGCTGGGCAAGGCGGCCATCAGCGGCAACCCGAAATTCTTCCTCGGCACCGACAGTGCGCCGCATGCGCAACACACCAAGGAAACGGCGTGCGGCTGTGCCGGTTGTTACACCGCACATACTGCTATGGAACTGTATGCGGAAGCGTTCGAACAGTTGAACGCATTGGACAAGCTGGAAGGTTTCGCCAGTTTTTACGGTGCGGATTATTACCGTTTGCCGCGCAACACAGACAAGGTCACGCTGCAAAAAGAAAGCTGGCGGGTGCCCGATAGCCTGGCGTTCGGTGAACATAAACTGGTGCCATTGCGTGCCGGAGAAAACGTGGCGTGGAAGTACAAGAGTTGATCATGGAAGCGACGGAAAATAGCAGCGAGATATTCCACGCCAAGGTGAATCTGGAAACCGCGCAGATCGCCTGGAAGGAATTACAGCGATTTTTTGCCAGCGGTTCTGCACTCAATGTTTCATCCGGTCTGGACTTGGTCGAAGTCGCGTACCAGATGTCGCAGGACAACGCGGTGCAGATCCGGCAATGGATGATGGCAGGAAAATTCGGCAAGGTCACCGACGAGCAGGCAGCGGCATGGATCGAGGCCGACTTGCAGGTTTGGGCGGTTGTCGTAAGCCCGTGGGTATTGGTGCAGATCGCACACTCACTGCAGTAAGCGTCATTTGATCGGAGTACCTATGGTATCTGCACACAGCTGGTTCTACTGGGCGTTGCTCTCCGCAGTCTTTGCGGCAATGACGGCCATCTTCGCCAAGATCGGACTGGAAGGTATCGATTCGGATTACGCTACGCTGATCCGCACCGCAGTGATCTTGCTGGTCCTGACTAGCTTCGTTTATTACACCGGAAAGTGGAGCAATCCCTTTGCGTTGAATCCAAAAACATGGCTGTTCCTGTCGCTATCCGGGCTGGCTACTGGCGCGTCCTGGGTTTGTTATTTTCGCGCACTGCAGTCGGGCGAAGCCTCGAAAGTCGCGCCGGTGGACAAGTTCAGTTTGGTGTTGGTCGCTATCTTTGCGGTGATTTTTCTGAACGAACGCCCCAGCCTGCGAGAGTGGGCGGGGATACTGATGGTTGGTGTGGGAGTGGTGATTTTAAGTTTTAGAAGATAGCGCTGAGTTTTAACATTTGGCGCCAAATAATCACGAGCCGGAATTTTGTTGCGTCATTGCTGATGATGACTGTCGCTATCCATGCACGTTTCAGGCGGCAGTTATTTGCGCTTCATCGCCGCTTCAATCTGTTGGCACAGTGTTTTTAAAATCTTGATGCGCGTGAAATTCTTGTCGTTGGCTTCCACCAGTGTCCATGGTGCGATCTCGGTGCTGGTGCGGTCTACCATGTCGCATACCGCGGTTTCATATTCGTTCCATTTCTTGCGGTTGCGCCAATCTTCCTCGGTGATCTTGAAGCGCTTGAAGCCTGTTCTTTCGCGTTCCTTGAAGCGGCGCAGTTGCTCTTCCTTGGTGATGGTCAGCCAGAATTTCACCAGTACGGTGTTGTGCTTGATCAACTGTTCCTCGAAGTCGTTGATCTCGCTATAGGCGCGCATCCAGTCTGTTTCCGAACAAAATTTTTCCACGCGCTCGACCAGCACCCGTCCGTACCACGAACGATCGAAGATCATCACGCGGCCATTGCGCGGGATGTGTCGCCAGAATCGCCATAGGTAAGGCTGGGCACGCTCTTCCTCGGTGGGTGCGGCTACTGGGATTATGCGGTAATAGCGCGCATCCAGTGCGCCGGTGATGCGGCGGATCGCACCGCCCTTGCCCGCCGCGTCCGAGCCCTCGAACAGCGCGATGACCGACATATTATGGAAATGTTCGTCGCGCGTGAGCAGGTTGAGTTTGCCCTGGTATTTTTCCAGTTCGTCATCGAACTTCTTCCTGGCGATCTTCTGCGACATGTCCAATTTGTCGAGTACATTCAGGCTGTCGATCGGCGCTTGCAGCGGCGGAGCGTTGGCGGGCACGGCTAGTGCGGGATGCTTCAAGCGCTTGCGCAGTGCTTCCAGCAATATCTTGCCGGTAGTCAGGTTGCGATAGCGCGGATCCACACCTTCGACCACGATCCACGGCGCTTCCGCGGTGCTTGTGGCGCGCAAAGCGTGTTCTGAAACCCTGCGGAATTTGTCGTAGAGCTTGAAGCGCTGCCAGTCCAGATCAGTGACGCGCCAGCGCGTTTTCGGGTCTTTCTCAAGGCTCTTTAGCCGATTGCGCTGCGCTTCCTTGGAAAGATGGAACCAGAACTTGATGATCAATGCGCCTTCGTTGGTGAGCATGGTCTCGAAATGGTTGATATCGTCAATGCTTTGGTTCAACTCGGAGGCTTTGGTCTTGCCCATCACGCGTTGCACTATCGGGGAGGTATACCAAGAACCGAAGAAAACGCCGATCTTGCCCTTGGGAGGCAGTGCACGCCAGAAGCGCCACATCGGCGGACGATCGCGCTCTTCGTCCGATTGTTCTCCCATCGCATGGGCAACGATATGGCGTGGATCCATCCAGGCGTTGAGCAGATTGATGGTTTCGCCCTTGCCTGCGCCATCTACGCCGCCGACCAGAATGATGACCTGAAACTTGGCCTTCTGCGCCAGATCGAATTGAGCGTTGAGCAGATCTTCACGGAGCTGCGGAACTTCGACCTCATAAGCAGCCTTGTCTATTTTGTGACCCAGTTCGGCCGATTCAAACATGAGGTTCCCCCTATAAGAAATCCGGCGTGATGACCAGGCGCAGGGTAACTTGTGATGAGCCATCGCGTTGGCTGAACCACCATATCGAGCCCTTTTTGATGCTTAGCGTTGTGTCCTCGCAGCCGATCAAATGTGACGCGACTTCGCCCAGGGTCGGTTGATGCCCGACCACCAGCACAGTGCCGCCTGCATCCGGCCAGCGCGCCGCGTGCAATACGGCCAGAGCGGAGGCGCCTGGCGCAATTGTAGGTGCAATGGTGAAATGCTCTGTGAGCGCGGCTACGGTCTGCTGGGTACGGGTCGCCGGGCTGACCAGAATGCGGCAATCACCCGGCAAATGCTGGCGCAAAAATGTGGCGACTTTGCCGGCCTGTTTGAAGCCCTTGGCGGTGAGTGCACGCGCATGATCGGGTATGCCATCTTGGGCTTCAGCGTGCCGCCATAGAATCAGATCCATTGCACCCCCGAATGTTGCAATTCATTTACAAGCGTATACTGTATATACTATTTATATTACTCTAATACGAAGGACATGATATGACAACCAAAAAGACCGCTGTAAAGACAGTTAAAAAGGCACCTGTGAGGAAGGTTCACGTTTTGGCAAAGCTGATCGCAAAGCCATCGGCCAAGTCGATGGCCATGGCATCGGTTCGCGCAGCTCCGAAATCGGTCGAGAAAAAAACAAAAAAGGAACATAAGGTGAAGGTCATACGCGACAGCTTTACCATGCCACAAAGCGAATATCAGAAGATCGCCGAGATTAAGGCGACTTGCCTGAAAGCAAAGATGCATGTGAAGAAAAGTGAAGTGTTGAGAGCGGGACTTAAACTGTTAGCAGAGTTGAACGCAGTGCAATTAAAGCGCACCCTCAACAGTCTGGAAAAAATCAAAACAGGTCGCCCGAAGAAACACTAGAGCCAACCCCATGCAAACCGTTAATAAAATTCATATTCGGCCTGCATCCTGAAGGTTTGATCAGGCGCAGCGTCGCTTGCACCGAACAGCCAAGCGGCGTTGTATTTGATAGCATGTTTATTACCGAGCGCAAACTTGCCAAAGACTGCGGGGCCGATACGGTGGTTCTGGTTATCTATCGTTTCCCAGTAGTTCCAATTCCCCATCTCGCCGAAACCTTGAGCGCCAAATTCCAGGGTAGGCCGCCAGCGGTATTTAACCTGCCACTGGTAGCCGATTTGGGTGATGTAGGGACTGTCGCCATCATTATGGTGGCCAAACTTTCGCTCGAACAGCAAATTGCCGTTCAGCTGTAATTTGCCGAATTCGGTTTGAAACAACGGGCCGAATTTGAATTCATACGGTTTGTTCGAGTCGTTTACTGGCGCCTCGAATTCAGTGATTAGACCGGCATCCAACGGATACCTCCCGGTTTCAGTGAGCTGAAATTTGTTTTCCCATTCAGCTATGGTCAGATTGTCGCTGCCTTTGCTTTCGCGCTTCAAATAAATCTCTGTAAACCATGATTCCGTCGCGCCATAACCAAAGCCCAAACTGGTTGCCTGCGTCAGTGAGCCGTCATGCTCTGTGGCGGAACCGTGTTTGAAATCAATTTCCTTTTCGCCAAAATTAACGGTGGGGGTGTAGACATAATCTGCCGGGCCGGCAAAGGCAATATCGGTAGTTATTGCGCTGATGCAAAAAAATAAAGCGTGGTACTTGCATTTCATTTTATGGCGCTTACAGTTGAATGAATCGATTTGCGTGAACGGTTAGCCCATTTCATGCCTGCGCCGATGGCGGCCAGCGCGGTGAGGTAAAACAGGATCTGCATCCCGGCAGGGCGTGCGTCATAGCCAACCAGAATGTGCAGCAACGTGCCGGGCAGCCCGTTTTCAGGCAGCACCGAAGATGTATCCCACAGCGGCGAGGAGAGGCTGGGCAGCAGATCGGCCTGTATCAGAAAGTGCGCGGCCTGCGAGGCCATGCCGGCTGCCAGCAGCAAGACAAGGATTCCGGTAGCAGCAAAAAACCAGCGCATCGGTACGCGCAGCAATCCGGCGTACATCAAGTAACCGACCACGATGCCGGAAAGCATGCCCACCATGCCGCCAAGCATCATCGAAGAGGTTCCACTCTCGTTTGATGCGGCGATGCCATAGAGGAACAACACGGTTTCGGAGCCTTCCCTTAGTACCGCGAGCCCGACGATGACCAAAAGTATCGAACATGCACTGCTTCCGTCGGTGATGTTTCTCCCTACAGACTTTGCATTGGCAGCGAGCGCTGCACCATGTGAAGACATCCAGATATTGTGCCATGCCAGCATCAGTACGGCGATGCCGAGCATGATGGCGTTGAAGATCTCTTGGCCTACACCGCTGGCCAGAGAACCGATCACGTCGGTAAATGCAGCCACTAGGCCGGAACCAACCAGACCTAGAAATACCCCTGCCGTAAGCCAGCGCTTACTGTTGGGCACTCTGCGCGTCGCAGCAGCGAGTATCCCGATGATGAGGGCAGCTTCCAATATTTCCCGAAAAACGATGATGGCGGTTCCAAACATAATTTTCTCCTGATTTGCTTATTGGCCTATTGGGCGATGATCACACCCTGGGCAGTGGCTTCATTAAACTCGCCGGAGAATGGGTAGCGTCCCGGCGAGAGAGGGCCGATGAAAATCGTGGCAGAGCTGTGGCCGGCAATCACCTTCTCCCGGTTTAGTGCATGGCTCTCGAATTCCTCTGGAGTGACATCCTTATTTTCTACAGTAAGCTTTATCTTCGTATCAGACGGAATGGTTATTTCGGCAGGCTGAAAGCGATGCTCACTAATAGCCAGCTTGAAGTTGGTGCGCTGCGAACCGGTATCGACTGCGTATGCTGCAACTGGAAGTAAAAGGGCGATAAACAGTAAGCCGTTCATGAGAATCTCCTTAATAAATAATGACAATGTTTGCGAATGATAATCGTTCTCATTTGTAATTGCAACAAGTTTCTGGCATGATGATTTTTAATAATCTGGAAGGTAAAGGTATGCACCAACCTGAACATCTCAAGAATGCAGGACTTAAATCCACCTTACCGCGGCTCAAAGTGCTCGAACTACTTGAAAGCGCTGAGGGTCAGCATCTGACTGCCGAAGCCATCTATCGGAAACTGCAAGATGCGGGAGATGAGATCGGGCTGGCTACAGTCTATCGCGCCCTCACCCAATTCGAAGCGGCGGGGCTGGTCACGCGGCACCACTTCGAGGGAGGCCAAGCGGTCTTTGAACTGGAGCGAGGCCTGCATCATGACCATATCGTTTGCGTGCATTGCGGGCGAGTCGAGGAATTTATCGACAATGTCATTGAGAAACGTCAGAGCGCGATCGCAGAGAAGCATGGATTCACGCTGCGAGATCACAGCATGACGCTTTATGGGGAATGCAACGGTCCCGATTGTTCGGGGGGGAAAAGCAAAAGATAAGATATTGGCGGGAAACCGCCTTACTCGGAGAATTGCTTGAGTAATTCGATTTGAGCATTTATGCGCGCAGCTGGACGTGCACTTTTGCGCCGGTAATACCCATCTTCATTCATGTCCCAAGCTTGGCTGTTGTCCTGAAGATAAATCTTCAAACCCTCGTCGAGAACGCGCTTCTTGAGTTTTTTGTCAAGCACCGGAAAGCAAACCTCAATACGTCGGAAAAAATTCCTGTCCATCCAATCTGCGCTGGAGAGATAGACATCATGCTTCATATTGTTGCGGAAATAGAAGATACGGCTATGTTCCAAAAAGCGTCCTACTACCGAGCGGACCTTGATATTATCCGATAGTCCTTTGACACCAGGGCGCAATGCACATACACCACGTACGATCAGATCTATTTTTACGCCGGCCTGTGACGCTTCATAAAGCGCGTTGATGGTTTGCGGTTCCAGCAATGCATTCATCTTGGCGATGATATGAGCGCGCTTTCCTGACTTTGCGAGAAAGGTTTCACTCTGGATGGAACGCAATACTTCGCTATGCATTGAAAAAGGAGACTGCCACAAATAATTCAAAGCGCGAGCCTTGCCGAGACTGGTAAGCTGGCTGAAAACCTCATTGACGTCCGCACACATCTTTTCATTGCAGGTAAACAACCCAAAATCGGTATACAGCCGCGCAGTACGGGGATGATAGTTGCCAGTGCCCAGATGCACATAGCGGCGCAGCATGCCATCTTCGCGGCGAACCACCATCAGCATCTTGGCGTGGGTCTTGTGTCCGACCACACCGTACACTACATGAGCGCCAACCTCTTCCAGCCGAGTCGCCCAGTTGATGTTTGCTTCCTCGTCAAAACGCGCCAACAGTTCCACTACAACCGTCACTTCCTTGCCGCGTTTTGCCGCAGCGATCAACGCCTCCATCAGGGCGGAGTCCACACCGGTGCGATATACGGTCTGCTTGATGGCGACAACATTGGGGTCGCTCGCAGCCTGCTGGATAAAATCGATGACTGGCTTGAAAGACTGAAAAGGGTGATGCAACAGCAAATCGCTCTTGCGCATCAACTTAAACAAATCTGAGCCCTTTTTCTGGAGTACACCGGGTATGGTGGGTACAAAAGAGGGAAACTTCAAATCGTCTCGCGCCACTAGATCGGGAATACCCATCAAGCGAACCAGATTCACCGGGCCATGCACGCGATACAAATCTTCCGGAGCAAGATTGAATTCTTTGAGCAGCAACTCAGCGATCTGTGGTGAACAATTATCGGCAATCTCCAGTCGTACGGCATCGCCGAAATGGCGCTGCGGCAGCTCGCCTTGTAGAGAAAGGCGAAGGTTCTTCATTTCTTCCTCATCCACAAACAGGTCACTGTTACGAGTCACGCGAAACTGGAAACAACCCAGCACCGTCATGCCGGAAAAAAGTTCGCCGACATGGGCATGAAGAACCGAGGAAAGAAATACGAAACCGTGCTCGCAACCACTGATTTCTGGCGGCAGTGGGATGGTTCGAGGCACTACGCGGGGGGCCTGCACGATGGCGCGGGTCGAATTGCGCCCGAAGGCATCCTTGCCCTGCAACTCCAAGGCAAAATTCAGGCTTTTGTTTAGTACGCGCGGAAAGGGATGTGCTGGATCGAGGCCCATGGGGGTCAAAACCGGCATCACTTCGCGAAAAAAGAAATCCTTAACCCAAGTTTGTTGAGCTGCGTTCCACTGGGTGCGACGCAGAAATTTGATACCTTGCCCGGAGAGAGCGGGAATGATGTCTTTGTTGAATAGCTGGTATTGATGTTCTATCAATTGATGAGCCTGTTCGCGAACAAGCTGATGGGTTTGCTGCGGGGTCAAACCATCCGCACTGGTGGTTTTGCCACCGAGCTTGATTTGCTCCTTCAGCCCCGCCACCCGTATTTCGAAGAATTCATCCAGATTGCTGCTGACGATACACAGATATCTCAGCCGTTCCAGAAGTGGAATGGTCGGATCCTCTGCCTGCGCCAGCACACGTCGATTGAACTCGAGCTGGCCGAGTTCGCGGTTCAGAAATTGCTGCGGGGCAAATCTTTTGATCAAGTTGTAACCTATTGATTTTTTGGTGGCACATACCCTTCGGGCATTTGTACACCATCGCCAAAGAAATATTTTTCCATCATCGTGGCAAGAAATTTGCGCGCTGACGCATCGGCAAGATTAAGGCGATTTTCGTTAACCTGCATGGTCTGGAATTTAAGCCAACCTTGCCAAGCTTCCTTGGAAACGTTCTCAAATATGCGTTGACCCAATGTTCCGGGATAGGGGAGGCGATCCAAACCTTCTGCTTCGCGCCCCAGCTTTATGCAATTAACCATTCTTGTCATACCGTGAATCTCCGAGTGTTTTAATATAGTAAGGAATTATGACATTTAGATGAATATCGTGCGCGGGCATCTAGGCCGACCAGCTCACCAAGCCGCTATAGGCTGTACCCAGCACCACCAGTCCGAAAACGATTCGGTACCAGGCGAACACCGAAAAATCATGGTTGCTGATGTAACGCAGTAGCCAGCGCACGCACAGGAAAGCGCTTACGAACGAGGCGACCGAACCAACGATAAAGATCCCCCAGTCGTCCGTATGGAACTGGTCACGGTATTTAACCAACTCATAAACCGTTGCGGCGGTCAGCGTCGGGACAGCGAGGAAAAAAGAAAATTCGGTTGCCGCCTTGCGCGATAAACCGAAAAACAGTCCGCCAATAATGGTCGCGCCGGAACGCGATGTGCCGGGAATCAGCGCCAGTGCCTGTGCAAGCCCCATCTTCAGTGCGTCCCGCCAGCGCATGTCTTCTACCGATTCCACGGAGATCTTGTGGATGCGCTTTTCTGCCCACAAAATAAAAATGCCGCCAACAATGAAGGCGAGCGCCACCGGAACGGGCGAAAACAAATGCGCCTTGATCGTCTTGCCGAACAGCAGGCCAAGAATCGCCAGAGGTAAAAAAGCGATAAACAGATTTGCGATGAAGCGTTGCGCGGCCTCCTGCTTTTGCAGCAAACCGCCGACAACCGTGCCAAACTTGGCGCGGTATTCCCAGCACACTGCGAGTATCGCTGCGAACTGGATCACGATCTCGAACACCTTGCCGCGCTCGTTGTTGAAATCGAGCAGGTCACCAGCCAGAATCAAATGGCCGGTGCTGGAGATGGGCAGGAATTCGGTGAGGCCTTCGACGATGCCGAGGGTGGCGGCTTTAATTAATAATGCGATGTCCATGTTATTTCGTTGTTCCCGCCCTTCGACAAGCTCAGGGTAAACCGAGCCACGCTCGAGCGGAAATCCAGTTATTAAATAGATGAATGCTGCAATTTATCGGCAAGCACCGCAATACGACGATTCACACCACGCCTTTCCTGTTCGCTCATTCCCACCCAGCGTGTGATCTCGTCGAAAGTTCGCAGGCAGCTGCGGCATACCTCATCGCCCAACACCGTGGTGCAATGGCCGACGCAGGGTGATTCGGATGTGATCTCGGCGGGAAGCTGTTGGAGCGGCGTTTGCATGGGGTGCGATTATATCCGTTGCTTTTCTTTGGCTGAGAGAGTTGCAAACAAATGAATCTCGATGCAGCTCGCATTGTATTTCAGAACGTGAGCGGCTAAGCCTTGCGATAAATACTCGCACCTTCCTTCACAAACTCTTCCGACTTTGCGGCCATGCCTTTTTCCAGTGCGTCCTGTTCGGTCAACCCTTCCTTGGCAGCATAGTCGCGCACGTCCTGCGTGATTTTCATCGAGCAGAAATGCGGGCCGCACATGGAACAGAAATGGGCGACCTTTGAGGATTCCTTGGGCAAGGTTTCGTCGTGGAATTCGCGCGCCTTGTCCGGGTCGAGGCCTAGGTTGAACTGGTCGTCCCAGCGGAATTCGAAGCGCGCTTTGCTTAGTGCGTTGTCGCGCACTTGCGCACCGGGGTGGCCCTTGGCAAGGTCGGCGGCGTGGGCGGCGATCTTGTAGGTGATGATGCCTTCCTTTACGTCGTCCTTGTCCGGCAATCCCAAATGTTCTTTCGGCGTGACGTAACAAAGCATCGCGGTGCCGTACCAGCCTATCATCGCTGCACCAATTGCAGAAGTGATGTGGTCGTAGCCGGGGGCGATATCCATTGTCAGAGGTCCTAGCGTGTAGAACGGCGCTTCGTGGCACCACTTGAGTTGCAGATCCATGTTCTCCTTGATCATGTGCATCGGCACATGGCCGGGGCCTTCGATCATGGTCTGCACGTCGTGCTTCCAAGCCACTTTGGTGAGCTCGCCGAGGGTCTTTAATTCGCCCAGTTGCGCTTCATCGTTGGCGTCGTAGATCGAGCCGGGGCGCAGGCCGTCGCCCAGGCTGAAGGACACGTCGTATGCTTTCATGATCTCGCAGATGTCCTCGAAATGCGTGTACAGGAAACTTTCCTTGTGGTGCGCGAGGCACCATTTCGCCATGATGGAGCCGCCGCGCGAAACAATCCCGGTCAGGCGTTTTGCGGTCATCGGCACATAGCGCAGCAGTACGCCGGCATGGATGGTGAAGTAGTCCACGCCCTGCTCGGCCTGTTCGATCAGCGTGTCGCGGTAGATCTCCCAGGTCAGGTCCTCGGCTTTGCCGTTCACTTTTTCCAGCGCCTGATAGATCGGTACCGTGCCGATCGGCACGGGCGAGTTGCGGATGATCCACTCGCGCGTCTCGTGGATGTGCTTGCCGGTGGAGAGGTCCATCACGTTGTCTCCGCCCCAACGGATCGCCCAGGTCATCTTCTCGACTTCTTCCTGAATGCTGGAACCCAGCGCGGAGTTGCCAATGTTGGCGTTGATCTTGACCAGAAAGTTGCGCCCGATGATCATCGGCTCGACTTCGGGATGATTGATGTTGGCCGGGATGATGGCGCGGCCACGGGCGATCTCGTCGCGCACGAATTCGGGGGTGATGAACTTGGGGATGGCAGCGCCGAAACGTTCGCCGTGGTGCTGGGATCTCAGCAATTCGGATAGGCCTTCAGTCTTCTGGTTTTCTCGTATCGCGATGTATTCCATCTCCGGTGTGATGATGCCCTGACGCGCATAGTGCATCTGCGTGACGTTGGTGCCCACTTTCGCCCGGCGCGGCGCACGTTGGAGATTGAAGCGCAACTCGGCCAGTTCGGGATCGGCCAGGCGCTGCTTGCCATACTGCGAGCTTGGCTCGGTGAGTTGCTCGGTGTCGTTGCGTTCGGTGATCCAGCCTTCTCGCATGGCGGGCAAGCCTGAACGGATGTCGATCTTCACAGCTGGGTCGGTGTAGGGGCCGGAGCAGTCGTATACATAGATCGGAGGATTCTTTTCTGCGCCCATTCCGGCAGGGGTATCGGCCTGCGAGATTTCACGCATCGGCACGCGGATGTCGGGGCGCGAACCTTCGACATATATCTTGCGCGAATTCGGCAATGGTTTGATCGCTGCCGCATCGACGTGCGCAGCCTTATTCAGGAATTTGGGATTTGCATTCATGATGATGCTCCATTAATAACGGGGAGCACCGGAGGATGCTTCCCTTCGCGGCATTATCCGCACAGGTTCAAAGGGTGTGTCTCACTCCGGCCAATCTTTTGGGATTGTGGCGGAGACCCCTAGCGAGGCAGCAAGGTAAAGCAAAGGGACGGTAAAAGCAAGCGCGTGACAAGTATCATTGAGAGACCGGGGTAGCCTTGCTATACTGCCAAGTCGAATGCTCAATTAATGATGCCGGATCTGGGAGAGGAGTAATGTTAGATATGGAACAGGCACGCTTTAACATGATAGAGCAGCAGATTCGTCCATGCGAAGTGCTGGAGGGTCGGATACTGGAATTGCTCAAGCACGTTCGTCGCGAACATTTTGTGCCCGAGAATAAACGCGATATGGCGTTCATGGATATGGAGATCCCGTTAGGTTATGGCGCATCCATGTGGCAACCCAAGCTGGAAGCGCGTACGGTGCAAGAATTACAGCTTAGCCGTCGCGACAAGGTGCTGGAAGTGGGCACTGGCAGCGGCTATTTGACCGCGCTGTTGTCTGCGCTGGCGGGACAGGTGACCTCGGTTGAGATCGTGCCGGAATTGAGCGCGATGGCCAGGAAACATTTTCAAGGTTACCACTCTGAAAATGTCACTCTGGAAATCGGTGATGCGGCAAAGGGCTGGGGCGGCAGTGAAAAATATGATGTGATCGTGCTGACTGGTTCGACGCCGGTGTTGCCGGCAACATTTCAGAACAGCCTGAATGTTGGAGGGAGATTGTTTGCAATCGTCGGTGATGCGCCAGTGATGGAAGCCAAATTGATTACCCGTGTTGCGCAAGACACTTACGAGACCGTCAATATCATGGAGGCTTGCGTCGCGCCGCTGCAAAATGCGCTGCAGCCCCAGCGCTTCGTATTTTGAAGATCACGGGCATTGCGCTTTACGGCGACAAGTTGTATATTAGATATTTCTAATATACAGGTCGGGGAAACGAGATGAAACTAAAACCGATTTTTGGAACAATATTTTTCGCTTCAACCTTGCTAGCTACAAGCGGCGGAGCTCAGGCTGCCGATTTGCTGCAAACTTTTCACGCTGCGCAAGCAAGTGATCCGGTATTCGCCGCCGCGCGTGCCACGCAACAGGCAGGCCAGGAAAAATTGGTGCAGGGGCGCTCGTTGTTGATGCCCACAATCAATCTCAACGCTAACTCCTCATACAACAATTTTGCTGTTGATTATTACCCGGTCGGAATTGCGAACACCGAAATAAGCTACAACAGCCACGGCTTTGGTTTGACTTTGGTGCAGCCTTTGTATCGCCAGCAAAACTGGATGAACTATAGCGAATCAGAATTGCAGGCAGCGCAAGCTGGGTTGCAATTCCAAATTGCTGAACAGGATTTGATGCTACGCGTGGCACAAGCCTACTTTGACGTACTTATCGCGCAAGACAGCGTGGGGTTGGTCAATGCGCAGAAGATCGCCATCTCAGAACAGCTCCAACAAGCGAAGCGCAACTTTGAGGTAGGCAGCGCTACCATTACCGACACCCTCGAAGCGCAAGCACGGTATGACCTGACCGGTGCACAGGAAATCGCCGCGCAGAACAATCTGGCAATCAAACGCAACGCCTTGCAGCAACTGATCAATGTAATGCCAGGCGATCTTAGTACCCTTGGAAAAGCATTCAAGTTGGATCAACCCCAACCCGCAGATATACAAAAATGGGTTGACCAAGCGCAATCAAGCAATATGCAACTAGCTATTGCACAAGCAAGCGCCGAGATTGCAGACAAAGAAGTGGCGCGCAACCGTGGCGGACATTACCCGA
>Ga0315270_10000645_pt1 | contig 18981 bp, 9 predicted proteins | sample C1_bottom_MG_FD_204932 | JGI IMG/M metagenome (GOLD analysis project Ga0315270, IMG submission 204932) | Sediment microbial communities from Yellowstone Lake, YNP, Wyoming, USA - C1_bottom | ecosystem: Environmental > Aquatic > Freshwater > Lake > Sediment | place: USA: Wyoming | collected...
CTCTCAATTCTGGAGTCTGCGCTCCAGATCGGCAATGGCTCCGTGCCATTTGGGAGCTACAATGCCATTCCCCTCTTCCCATAGGTCTTTGAGTTCGGATTTGGTCTTGATGGCGGTCACTGCCTGACGGGCGAGGGTAACGAATTCGGGTGTAAACGATGTGGAGTGCTGTCGCGCCCATGCCTCAAGTTGCTCGGGAAAGTGTGAATCGGGATGTCCAAGCCAAAAGGCTACAATTTCAGCCGCGGCCAGCGCTTCGCTTGCCACATCGGCCTCCAGATAGGGCTCAATACGCCGGCGACCTAGCAGTAGCCTCCCGATGAACGACGGCTGCGGTGGAATCCGCTCCTCCCTGGCCCGAGTCAATGCGACCCGAACCGCTTCGGAGTCGCCGCTTTCGCACAAGGTACCGACCCAATCAAGTGCGGTGTCGTTTTGAAAACTGCCTGCATCCCAAGCGCCCATCAGTAAATCCTTTCTGGTGCAAGTATGCTATGTGCGATCATATGCCCAGCAGGTCTAGTCCTGAAAAGGACATGGACGATGGTAAATCATTTCAAAGTGGTGAATGCGACAGAACACGCTGTTGCGGAGTGTTCCTCTGGGACAACCAGCGTGACGGCAAGAGGCTTCTGCGATCTCCGGCCCCAGTGCGTCGTAGAAGCGCCGAAACGATGCGAGCGCACTTTCTTGTGCTTTTCGAGCAATCTCGGCTTGCTCCTCGGAACTGCGTGGAGGGGAGTGGCCTGGGGACCATGGCTGCTGCTCGATATGGGCGATCTCGCCACGGGAGAGGTTCAGCCAAAGGCTCAGGGCGTGCTCTCTTGAGACGCCAACTTGGTGACGTGGGGCTCCCTCGGACTCGATGTTCTCCCACACTACAAGTCCACTCTCGAATACCGCCAGGGTCCAGCCGCTTTCGTGAGTCAGCCAAGCATCAGGATGCTCTGGGTCGTGCTCTTCAAGCTGTGCCAAAAGCTCGCGCATACGGCGCTCGTTTGGCGCGTCTTCGGAGTCACCCCACCGCGCTGTTACGCTGTATGTCATCGTGCTTCCGAGTAACGCAAGGGTCAGCGACTGGAGCCGTCCGCTGATGAGGTTGGATTTGTCTGTGAGCGAATCGGCTGGCTTCCGTTCGCTGGTCCGTCTTGGACCATCTTCCCTTCCTTGTTGATGCGAATGTCTTTCGAATCGATCACCTTCACCCCTTTCAATCGCTCAGCCCACAGATTGCGCAGCTTGCGAGGGGCCTCAATCTGTCCCTGCACAGTAAGAATTGCAACGGTAGCCCTCATGGACTGGCCGATCGCATTCGCCATTTCGGAATGCAGCTGGCGCCCGAAGGGTGCCGCCGGTTCCAAAATGGCATCCCAGTCGGAAAGCAAGCTACGCTCTGGTAAGGAGTTTCCTGGCGCCACCACAAAGAAAACGCCAGTGTTGGTCAAGGTCGTCCAGTTGGCAAACGATCCACCATCTGGCAATGAGGGCAGAAAAAGAGCCGCTCGATCGGGCATAGTGCCGGAGATTTCCCGCATCATCAGAAGGCTCAGGGACGTGATGAGTTTGATGCCATCGGCATGGAACTTGCCGCCTGCGATTTCAACTCCCTGAAACTCCGGATCGCCGTTCTGCTTCTTCCGCAGAGCTTCCTCAAACACTCGTTTGGTGAGATTCGTTAAACCTAGTTTGAGCGCTTGGTAGGCGCCGCCCAGCACGATGTCCAGGTAGGACTGATCCATCACGCGGGAGGAGTTGAGCACGAGCACATCCTTTCTCTTGCCGTCTTGCTGCCGGAGTGTCAAAGCCGTCTCGAACACGTCATTCTGTATGAAAAGCAGCGCGTTGCTCGGGACACCCAGAAAAATGGCGTCGGCGACTCTGGGCAGTTTTTCATCTGGATTCGGAAAGCCAGCCTCATACACCTCGGCGATTTTCATCGATTCGATCACGTCCGCATAAAGCGGGGTGAACTCTGGGCCCATTTTGGTTGTGAAGACCGTCCACTGGTCGTTCCACGCCGCGCCGTTAGTGGACGTGAAGAGGGCCAGATAATTCTCCAGTGCCAGACGATTTTGGCGTTGGTATTCTGGGGGTAGATCCTTCCATCGCGACCAGAGCCGGTCCAGGTGTGGTTTCAGCGCTGGCTCTCGGGATGCAGCAACGGAGAGAAAAGGTAACAGGCACAGACTCACCAGCAGGACACTCCGCGATCGCTTTTTCATTTCCTTTGCTTGGTTCAACAGGTGATGGGCGTCATTGCTCTCACGGACTGATTCAAGCAGAACGGGGAGTGCTCGGCAAGGAGCGCCCGCCACTGCCCGGAATGGTGGTCAGTGATTGGGCGCCCGCGGTAGCGGGCGGTTTCACGAGCGTGAACGGGTTGACTTCGTCGTGGGCATTGGTGGTTCGTAGAGCGTTAGTGAGCTGGCGTTGGTCGCTGCGAACCTTTTCCGCGCTTTACCGCGCAAGGGGCTCTGAGGTACGATTGCGGCCGGGCAACCGCTGGTTGAGTGCACCCGCATCCTCAGCCCCTCCGGCAGCCCCCGCGGAAGAGCGACAGCCTCGCCGCGATGTCGGTGCCATGATAAGAGCGAAGCGATGACAAAGATACTTCCCGAGACCGGATTCATGCCAGGAGCGAGAAACAGGGCGTGGGTTTCCTGCGGTGTGGCGGTGCTGCTTGCGGCAGCGCACTCTGCCTTAGGGACCTTCACCGCTGGGCTGCCCCTGGACGCCCTTCCGGACATTCGCCTCACTCGGGAGCTCTGCGACAGGGCGTTGAGCGAGCCGAAGGTGCAACCCCTGGCAAGCGAGACCCTCCAAGCCCGCGTCCAACGCATCCAGCGCCTGGCCGCCGAAGGCGATCCGGTTGGAGAGCTTGGACTGGCCGGCTTGTATGCCAAGGGTTTCGGGGTTCCCAGGAACCTGCCGGAAGCGGCGAAGTGGTGCCAAAAAGCTGCCGCAGCAGGTGTGCCGCTGGCGCAGACCTGGCTGGGTGAGATGTATGACGCCGGCGAGGCGGTTCCTGCTGACCCGACGCAAGCGGTTAAATGGTACGAAAAGGCGGCAGCCAAGGGTTTTCCCCCTGCTCAGTTTGATTTGGCTGTATCCATGACCTTTGGTGCGGGGACGTCCACGAATTATGCAGAGGCCCTGAAGCTCTTTAAGGAGGCCGCCGAAGCGGGACACGCCCCGTCCGCCTACCAAGTCGGAGTCGCGTACAAGAAGGGACGCGGTGTTGTAACCAACGACGTCGAGGCCCTCAAATGGTTCCTTCGAGCTGCGGAGAAGAACTTTCCTATGGCCCAAGGAGCGGTGGCGGCGTATTACGTCGACCACGGACAGGATCAAACCGCCCGCCCGTACGCGGAGCGTGGGACCAGCCAGGGGGACGCTCTGAGCGAAACGATTTGGGGCATGTTTCTGATGGACGGGAAGGTCGTGCCCAGAAATTGGCCAGAAGGAGCCCGCCAAGTCGAGAAGGCCGCAATACAAGGGTTCCCTTTCGGAGCGGCGAAATGGGGCTGGTGCTTGCTCACAGGCACCGGCGTGGCGACCAACATCACTGAGGCAATAAAGTGGGTCCGCTATGCCGCAGACCATAATGATGCCCTTGCACAAAACTCGTTAGGTGTCTGCTATGATGACGCCACTGGGGTTGAAGTTGACCATGACAAAGCGCATGAACTTTTCCTGAAGGCGTCGGCTCAAGGCAGCCGCCCCGCCATGTTGAACCTGGGTCGCCAATACGACAAAGGATACGGTGTCCGAACCAACGCCGTGGAGGCGTTCGCTTGGACCAAACGAGCGGCTGAACTCGGTGAGAGCCAGGCGCAATACGTTCTGGGCCTTCGGTTGGTGCTCGGCCAGGGAACCGCCGCCAATCCTGCCGAGGCGGCACAATGGTTCCGCAAGGCCGCCGAGCAAGACCACCTGCAGGCGATGACCAGTCTGGCCGACCTACTGGCGGTGGGCACGGGTGTGCCGACAGACGTTGAGGAAGCGGTGCAATGGTACCAGAAGGCGGCCGACAAGGGTTCCGTAGTCGCCGAAGTGCGACTGGCGGTGCGCTACGCCAGCGGCGCCGGCGTTACCAACGATCCCGCCAGGGCCATCAAGCTGTTAACCCAGGCGGCGGGACAAAACAGCTTGGATGCCATGATCTGGCTGGCGCTGCTCTACCTGAGTGGCAACCAGACCTGGCAGGATCATGAGTTGGGCGTCCACTACCTTCAGCAAGCCGCGGACCGGGGCCACCCGGATGCGGAATACCTCGCAGGAGAAAGCGCTGAGGGATTCGGCGGAGGGCCGGCCGATCCAAAAGTGGCCATGGCTTGGTATGAGAGGGCCGCCCGCCAGGGACATCGCGACGCGCAGTTCAAAACCGGGGTCGGGTATCTCCAGGGCCGGGGCGTGCCGCGCGACCCGGAGTTGGCCGTGCGCTGGCTCACGGCCGCGGCGAACCAGGACCAGCTCTATGCCTGCGGCCAGTTGGCCCGGCTTCGTCAGGAGGGCACCGGCACGCCTCGGGACGCGACCGAGGCGTTAGGCTGGTTCAAGCGGGGCGCCGAGCTGGGCGACCCCTCCGCGCAAATGGATTTGGCCCGGTGCTACCGCTTCGGGCGAGGCACCCGGCAAGACGAATCGCTCGTCTCTTACTGGTGCGGCCGGGCGGCCACCAACGGTTGGCCGGAGGCGCAGCGCTCTATGGGCCTGATCTACCTGATGAAAACCAACTCCTCGCCTGAGGACATCCAGGAGGGCTTCAAGTGGCTGCGGGCGGCAGCGGAAAGGGGTGATGCTGAGGCCCAATCCCGGATGGGCCTCAACTTGGTTTCGGGAAAGCTTTTGCCCCGAGATCCCATCGCGGCGAATAGATGGTTTGCGAGGGCCGCCGCCCAAGGAGTTGCAACGGCGCAGAATGCTCGGGGCTATTCGTTAGCCAACGGCATTGGCGCCGAAACTAATCTGGTAGAGGCATATAAATGGCTTTCCCTGGCATTTGCCCAGCAGGACCCCCAGGCTCGCGTAAACTTTCCGGCGCTGAAGAGCAGGCTCACCGCTGAGCAGATTGAAGATGCTGAGCGCCAGGCGGCGGCTTTCAAGCCGAAGCTCGAAATAGAGATGCGTTGCCCGTCTCTCAGGCTGAGGGAATTACTAGCGACCATAACGCCGGCTCCTGGTCATTAAGATTTCTGCAGGGAGACCGCCCGGCATGAGCCGCACGCAGTCGGTCGCGTTTCGGTTCTTTTAGCCTTTAGCCTTATGCCTTGAGTCTACTGACTGACTTTGTCTTTGCCCGAAGCGAGGTGGCAGGGCGGCGGACGAGGAGCAGGGGCGTGACAGCCCAGCATCCAATAAACACACCACCAGTATTCGTTGCGGGGCTGGCGCGATGGCCGCGGTCGGGGTGGTTGGAGTCTGGAGGGATCACGGGGAGCTTGGGGTTTCGGGTTGAAGGAAGGGTCTCAGTGTTGGTTCAATGTGCCCGTGGCAGTGATGGATCTAAATGACGGGAGCGAGAGCGGGCATGGAGATGCTAACCCCATGGCTTGAGTCGCTCGCTGTTGCCGGTATTGCGCTCTTCGCATTTCTGCTGGGGCGTTGGTCTTCACGGCTGCCTAAGCCTTATTGGCTGGTCGGTTACCTGCTGCCACTGGGGCTCATTTTGCTCTATTGTGTGGCGGCTTTTCAGCCGGGGGTTGCGATGGTTCCGCCGTTGTCGTGGATGACCGTCGGGCGCAGCAGGTTCGTGTGTTTCAATTTTGTCACGACGATGGTGCTAAGTGCGCCGCTGGCCCGTTTGCCGCAGCGGCGCACTCGGATGGTGGTGTGCGCGCTGATTGTTGTGTTAACCGCAATGTCTGTCGTGCCTTTCGCCGCACCGGCGTTCAACCGCAGCTATCTGGCTGGGCTCAAGACTCGGGTAGATGGTGATGGCGTTTGTCGGCAGAGCAAGGATTACACCTGCGGGCCCGCGGCGGCAGTAACTGTCTTGCGCAGGCTTGGGCTGCCGGCTGAGGAGGGAGAGATTGCGATTTTGTCGTACACGAGTGCCATTACAGGGACTGAGCCAGATGTGTTGGCCAAGGCATTGCAGAAGCGCTACGGTGACGACGGTTTGGTGGCGGAATATCGCGGATTCAGGACCATGGATGAGTTGAGGGATGCCGGGCTGACTGTGGCGGTAATGAAGTTCAATGCCTTGCAGGACCATTGCGTTGCGATCCTGGGGGTGGAGACGAACCGAGTGCTGGTGGGAGACCCCCTCAGCGGGTTTGGCTCCTGCTCGATTGAGGATTTCGAGGAGAAGTGGTTGTTCGTTGGCATCGTGCTGAAGCGGGGCGCTGCGGGGGGCAAGGTGGCAAAGCACGAATCGGGCTGGGATCTTGTTTCGAGCAAGGATCTGAGTTCGCCCGATAGCGAATGGGTCGCCACAGTATTCGAGATGTGCAGTTACGATACGACCGGGTATTGGCCGCAAGTATCGTTACGGCGCCCGGGCGAGAAGTTGGGCCGGGTGGGAAATGTGCTGAGCGGAGGTCCTGGGGATGGCATGGCGGCAAGCTGGGTTTCGCCGACGAATCTAGTGGTGACGTATTGCGTAAGCTCACCCGGGGAGTCTTATCCGCCAGGGAGGACGAACCTGTTTGGAGTTGCGATTGAGTTGAGGCGGGTGTCTGTGGTGGAGTTCCAAGCTGGGGAGAATGGAGCCGGGGCGGCCAGATGATGAAACGGCGCTGGAAAATCCTAGCAGGGTTGCCGGTGCTGGCGATAATTGGCGTTTGGCTGCTTTCCCGACCGAGTCCCGCGCTGCGGGACCTGAATAAAACCCGGGGTGCCTTGCGGCGCGAGGGTTTCAAGCTCGACCTCCGCGAGTTTGATTTCGCCTTGTCGCCTGAACTGAGCCAGCGCGCGGCATTGCTTGCAAGGACTACCCGGACCGAGTTGACGAACCGGCTGCATCCAGATCCGATTGCGGGTGGGATGCGGGATTTCCCGCCGCCAGTGACAGCCGTGGGCGACAGGAGCACGGTGGCGACCTGGAAGCTCGAGAGCCTGAAGAGCTATCGGGGCGAGGCCCTATGGCCGGATCTGCGGGAGGGGCTGAATGCGAGTGAGGCCCGGCTGGAGACGGCGATGCAGGCGGCGGTGTCCGGGCCGATTCGCTTCGAGCCGATCGGCAGTCGCTTGCCCAATCCGCTCCTGCCGTACTTGGCTGACCTGAAGAATCTGGCAACCACGTTCGGAGTTGCGGCCGTGCTGGCGCTGCACGACAGGAAGCAGGACGCCGCCTGGACGAACCTGCTTGCCGTTACTTGCCTGGCGACCGCCTACAGTCCTGAACCGATTGAGGTTTCGCAGCTCGTGCGGTTCGGCTGTATGGGCATTGCCTTCGATGCAACCTGGAGCGCCTTGCAGGCGCCGGGTTGGACGGAGGTTCAACTGGCGGCGTTGCAGCGGCGTTGGGAAGCGCTGGAGTTGTGGAGCGGCCTGCCTGAAACTGCGGCGTATTCCCGCGCCAATATGGCGGGGCTTATCCAACTGGAGCGCCGCGAACCGATTTTCGACGGGATGCCGTTTTCGGAGGTGGTCCGCCATCCGAGGGATGCGTGGGCGGCGGTGGAGAGGTATTGGAGCCGGAGCAAGTATCGGCATCAGGGCAGCTACGAAGATGAACAGGCCGTTTTGTTGTATTATCGGGACAGGGAGCTCGAGTTGAGGCGCGCCTTGCAAGCCGGGACATGGGCAGAGATGCGGCAGCTTCCGGGAGTGACTAATTTTGTGCCGTTCGTCTCAACAAATTCCTCGAGGGCGTTGGCGATGATGAACATGCGGCAAATGAGCTTGAGCTTCCAGGGACATGGTGTTGGGGTGCCGGGCCGGGCTGCGGAAGCGGAGACGCGGCGGCGCCTGGTGGTCACCGCGCTGGCTCTGGAGCGGTACCGGCTCCGGCACGAACGTTATCCTGTCAGTCTGGCAGGCCTGACACCCGAGTTCCTCAAGGCTCCGCCGCTGGATTTCATGGACGGGCAATCGCTCCGTTATCGACTGACAGGCGACGGGCATTTCCTGCTGTACTCCGTTGGGCTGGATTGCGTGGATAACGATGGGCAGATGCGGAGGCCGGGCGGGCGCGGAATGCGTTCCGACTCACCGATGGAGGCTTTCGGGTTTGGTCTGGGTACAGATCTGGTTTGGCCGAAGCCGGCATCTGACGCCGAGATTGGGCGCTTCCTGGAGGAACAGAAGCACGCGGAGGAGGTTCGGGCGAGGGACGCAGAAGACGCTCAGGCCGAGGCGTGGTGGGGTATTACAACCCGGCGCCAGTCAAATGTTGAGAAAGCGCTCGCCGAAGCTCCAGCGGCGGTGACAAATGAGCCTATTTATGGGGGACGCCGGCTGAGCGAGGTGCTTTCGAGCCGTCCCGGCGCAAATGAACTTTCGCTTTTTGAGTTGCTGACTCTAAAGCAGGTTGTCACTGGGGCGGAGCCAGAAACCGTGGTGTTTGAGTTGCCGATCCGGTATGAGGCCGTGACGAACGTGGGGGAGGTTGGTTTATGCATTGATCGCTACAGGCCGGATTTTGAGGAGGGCTGGGGAGTTGGCCATTGCGAGTGCGTCCGGGCCGTTAACGGCGACTGCCGGCTGGTGTGGAGCACGATTTATGAGACCCCCGGCAAGCACGCGCTACTGGCGGTCCTGGAGCTGAGGGACAAGGGGCAAGGCAGCGAGGCGCTATTCGGCCCGGTGACGCCGGTTGTGGTGACCAACCTGTGCCAGTTTACTCCGGAGTCAGCCGTGTTTGATCCGGAGTCGGGCGCGAAATTTTACGCGAGGCTGCCGGAGTCGAAAGGCACATACGAGATTGAGCTGAAGTCACCGGCTGGCGACAGCCTAAGGACCATCACGGGGACTACCAGCAACGGATTCTTCGAGGTGCGGTGGGATCTGAAGGATGACAGGGGACGGCGCTGCACCAATGACTCTTACGACAGCGTATTTCACGTTACGCTGCCAGACTCTGGCAGGTCACAGACGCTGAGGGGGCCGTGAAGTGGTGAGTCGGCACCCCAGCTTTCCTAGTTTTTCAATAGTCTGGTTACTTCGGAGGAAAGGATGGGTGAAACAACCACCGCCGTGGCCTTGTTGTTTCCGAAGTCGGCGAGAATCTCCAGTTCTGCAATGGGAGTAATGAATTCAGAAGGCGTGTCGCCGGTTCCCTTGCTTGTTGGCATTTCGCCGAAGTTGCCTTCCCCGTAATAAGGGGTGACTTTGGTGATGAGAAATTTCTCAGCGGTGGCCAAACACTTAATGCGCGCAAAGTAGTTGTCCTCGTCCGCCTGAGGCACCACGACAGCTTTCTGCCTTCGGAAGCACTCGATAATCTGTTCTGGACTGGCGGTTTGTTGAAGCTTGTAGCGGTCAAGCTCAGGCCAGTTCAGGATGAAGGCCCGAACCTGTTCATGGCTTCCCAATTCAATCCAGAAGCCCTCAGCATCGCCATTATCGGCTGAGCCGTAAAACGAAACGCCATCGAGCTGCCGGGAGAGAAAAACGCCGCGTCCGCACAGGTGGTTGGTGACATCTCGGCCTGTTTCATCATATCTGCAATGGCTGGTCGTCAGGTTCTTCAGCTTGACCTGCTGCGGGTCGAGTCCGAACCGAGGCAACTCGGTCCATGCTCGCCGGATAATGTCGGCATCGCCAGGAATACCCGTTCCCGCCCCCCTGTCAGGATGCGGTATCCAATAGCCGATTGTTGCCCAGCCAGGTCTGACGGAGAAAATAGAGGGGATCGGACCGGGATAATGTGGACCTCTATCATCCCAGATGAAAAAGTCTTTCCGGGGAGGCTCGGGGATGCCCTTGGTCTGGAGTGAGGCGAGGACGATTGCGTTTGAAATCACCGAGGCTGGGAAGACGCGCAGCCCATGTCTTCGATAGACCCACAAGCTGCCTGGCAAGCCATTCGTTGGAGCCTGCCAGATGACTTGGGCCTTTACGGAGAGGTGGGGCGAAAAATCCTCCAGCTTCGTTGCTGCGGCTGAAAGGGAAATCGTCCCCGCCAGAATCGCTGAGAAGATTGAGAATGCATTCATACGGGCACCCGATTTGATTCTCAATTTAGTGGTGCAGCGCAATTGGCGAAAGCGTAAATGGGGCGCGGTCGGGGCCAGGGGGGCCAGGGACCAGCCTGTACTGTCGTGGCCTCTTGCGGGCGTTTGGGAGAACGTTTTCCAGCGTCTGGCTGCACCGGAGTGCCTTGACCGGGCTTCCTAGCACGGGTGACAGGTGTGCCGCGGGCCATGCAGCGACAGCCCCAGGGTTTGGATCTGGCGGACTGGGGCTTTCGGGGCTTTCAGTCGCGCGCTGGACTCGCTGGACTTTCCGCGCTTTTTCTGGTTTGATGGTGGATAAGGCTGCGGAATGAGTGTTGCTGCCACGTATTTGTGTCAGACGTCGAAGCGGGCCGGAGCCCGCGGTTGTTGTCCGCTGTGCCGATGTTTCAACTAGGTTTCCTGCGGATCGAAGCGTTTGTGAAAACTCGAATTCTCCTTGGTGCGTCCACGTACACAACTGCGCTTTGCCCAGCAAGAGTTGCAACACACAGGCAGAACGGATATGCAGCGGGTCGGGAGCGTGATTGTGATAGCCCTGTCGGCGCTGACGTTCTGGCCGGCGGTGGATTACTGGCTACACGTGGGGAAGTGATCGGGACAAATGGCTACATGGGTAAATGCAGCAAGCGACAAGCGCCGATTTGACTATCACCAACCTCCATTGCAGGACGGACGCGGAGCGCCGCGCTGCAACTGAGCCGGACCGCCGCGTCAGGGGAAAAGCCTGGCTCGGTAGAACCGAACTGTGGAGTTGCGGTCGGATGGGCCTTCAAAGCGGACGATGCCATCAGTTCCCGCACTGGCGGTCGCCGCGATGGTCCAGTCGGTCAGGTTCGTGGAGGTCTCGATAGCGAAGCGCTCGCCGGGAACTGCAAGGAATTCCAGACGCAGCCCGCCCTTCGTCGGGTGAGCTACCAGACGGAGTGAGAGGCGGGTGGCGAGATTCCAGGAGTCCCGATAATGCTCAATTGCCGCCGTGGGTTGGAATCTGGCCGCGGCCTGGTCACCTCTCAGCAGGGATTGCCTCGCCAGCGAGAGTTTGGGAGCGGATACACCAGCGTATGCGGCATCCTGGATAGCCACCGCCGCCAGCAGCCTGTCAACTTTCAGGATGCGGGCGATGAGGCCTCGCACCAGGGTATCGTCGGGATTTGAGGGGCGGTGGTCGTTGAGCAGCGCTGTCAGAGCAAGGGCAGCAGCCTGTTCCTCCTGGAAGTCGCCCGCGCCCCACCTTCTGTCCAGGTGCGTGCCGTCCACCCAGAATCGCGGATCGAGCGAGGCGCGGAGGTGCACGATGGCATCGGCCAATGGCTGCCGATCTCCGGGGCGGCGACTGGTGTTACGGAGGGCGACCAGTTGCGAGAGGACATTGGATTTTACGCCTTGCGCATCCAAAACTGTGACTGGGAAAACACACGTATTTGTGTTGCCGGAGACATCGGCGGCAGTGCAAAGCACGTGAGTGGTTCCAATTGGAAATAGGCTGCCTGACGGCGGCAAGCACGTCACGGCTACGGAGGCCGAGCAAAGGTCAAAGGCTTCGGGGGCGAAGAAAACCGTGGCGCCGGCCTCGTTGGTGAATTCGACGATCAGATTTGGCGGGCAGGTGATTGCTGGAGGCGTGGTATCCACGACGACGACGGTTCGGGGGGCGGTGCTGACGCTGCCGAAGGAGTTGGTGGCGGTGTAGGTGAGGAAGTAGGTGCCCGGGGTGTTCGTATCGACTGCGCCCACAGCGGGAACAAAGATAACCAGGTTGGTACCGGCGGTGGTTACATCTGTCTCACCATAAGAGCCCAGTCCCCAGCCAACCACGCTGCCATCGGCCCGCAGGGCGAGGCTGTGGTAGGCTCCGGCGGAGATGGCAACGACGTTGCTCAGGCCAGCAGGTGGAGTTGCCTCGCCATAGAAGTTATCGCCCCAGGCGGTCACAGTACCGTCCGCCTTCAGCGCAAGGCTATGGTAGTAGCCGGCCGCGACCGAAACAACGTTGCTGAGACCATCGGGGACAGAGACCTGACCCTCGCCGTTATAACCCCAGCCAACAACCGTTCCGTCTGATTTCAGGGCCACGCCGAAGTCAGCGCCGGTTGCGATGGCGATGACGTTGCTGAGGTCGGCAGGTGGGACAGCCCCAGCAAAATACGGCCATAGCCAGCCGAAGTAGGGCTGCGGGTAACCCCAACTGGCAACTGTGCCGTCAGATTTGAGTGCCAAACTGCTGTCGAAACCTGCAGAGATGGCTACGACATTGCCTAACCCACTGGGCACTTTTGCTTGGGCGAAATTTAGTCCATCATAAGAGATGGGAGTGGTTGCACCAAGTCCCCAGCCGACCACGGTTCCGTCGGATTGCAGGGCCAGACTGAAACCCCAACCTGCTGAGACAGCGACCACGTTGCTTAGGCCAAGGGGGACGTCTGTTTCCCCAAAGGAGTCATCGCCCCAGCCCACTACGGTGCCATCCGTTTTGAGCGCCAGGCAGTGAATGTAGCCCGCCACCACGGCGGCTACGTCGGCCAGGTCCGAGGGAGGGACGGGCGCGTTGCCCCACACGGCAACGGTGCCCTCGGACTTCAGCGCCATGCTGTAGTATTGACCTGCCGCGACGCCCGTTAGCGGGGCGAGGAGGAATGCGCCCGGTTCCTGGAAGGGGCTGTGGCATTCGTTGGTCAGCGGGTTGGGCCCGCGCAAAACAATGGGCGGAAGTTGAACGGTTGAGGAGGGAAGGCGGAAGGTCACATCCCGGCCGGCCGAATGACCGGCGCTGTTCGTGGCTGCGACGCGGTAGTGATAAGTGAGACCGGGCGTCAATCCGGTTAGCACGGCGCGAAATGGGACATTTGTAAGCCCAGAGCCCACCGTGCGGGGCGCGGTGGCGTTGCCATGGAGGATGTTCGTTCCCCATTCGAACCAGGCTACCGTTTCGCTGCCATTGGGATTGACTGCCGCATGCAAAAACTCGGTGCCGTTGGCCTGCGTGGGAGGCAATGTGGTTACAAAAGGCGAGTTGATTGTGGTAATCACCGTGCGATTGGTGACGGTCTGGTTCCCGCTGGGGTCAGCCACGAGGTAGGTCAAGGTGCTGGTTCCGATGGTGCTTGTATCCACAGTCCCCGAGACTGTGATTTGGCTCGTGAGGTCTCCGGCGCAGGCATCAGAGGCGGTCGCGCCCGGATCGGTGAAACTTGTGTTGACTGGGACAAGTAGTGGGTTCTCTCCGCGCAACGCGAGCGTGGGCGGGGCCGTATCCACCACTACAACCGTCCGAGCGGCCGAACCGGTGCCGCCCAGGGAATTTGTGGCCGTATATGTCAGGCAGTAGCTGCCCGGGATGTTTGCGTTGACCGTGCCGGTGACCCGAATGCTTCCGGCGAAGTCAGAGGGAAGGTTGGTCTCTCCGTAAACGTTGTCGCCCCAGGCAACCAGCGTCCCGCTTGCCTGTACTGCCAGCGCGTGATAAGCGCCAGCCGCAATGGCGGTGACGTTGACGAGGTTGGTGGCACCGCTCACCTGCCCATAATAGTCAAAACCCCACCCGACGACAGTGGCGTCGTTCTTCAGGGCCAAGCTATAAAAGTTGCCCGCCGCAATCGCCACAATGTTACTCAAGCCGACGGGTACGCTGGTTTGACCCCACCCGAAAACTGTTCCATCTCTCCTCAGTGCCAAGCTGTGGTTCCATCCTGCCGCAATGGCCAACACGTTTGTCAGATTGGCCGGCACGGCAGTTTGACCATCGGCGTTGTAACCCCAGGCGGCAACTGTACCATCACGTTTCAGCGCGAGAGCGTGGAAGCTGCCTGCGGCGATCGCAACGACGTTGGTCAATCCGGAGGGCACATCCACGTCTCCCTGGTAATCAAAACCCCACGCGACAACCGTTCCATTGCCTCTCAAAGCCAGGCTGTATTTGTCCCCCGCCGCGATTGCCACCACATTGCTCAGCCCGGGCGGGCTGATAGTTGAACCCAATGCGTCGGCCCCCCACCCAACTACCATCCCATTGCTTCGAAGTGCCAGACCGTGCTCAGCACCAGCGGCGATGGCCACGACATCGGTCAGGTCTGTGGGGACGCCCGTTGCTCCCCACCCGAAACCCCAAGCGACGGGCGAGTGGCCGTAATTCAGCGCAAGACTATAGTCCAGCCCCGCCGCGATGGCGAGCGGCTGCGCCATACTGCTGGCGCCAGGGTCGGCGAAATGGACATGGCATTCATTTGTCAGAGAGTTGGGCCCCCGCAGACTGATGCGCGGCGATTGGTAGATGGTGTCGCGGGTGCTTGATGTGCCTGCAATGTTGGTGGCGACAAGCCGGTAGTGATAAGCGATGCCCGGTGTCAATTGGTCCAATGCTGTGGTTACTTGGACGCCTGTTGTTGCGGCATCGAGGGGGTGTGGCGGTGTGGCGTTGCCGTAGGCAGGGCTCGTGCCCCACTCAAACCAAGCGGCTGTCGATGATCCGTTGGGATTTACGGTTCCACTGAAGGCAACGAGATTGTTGGTGCCCTGGGCTGGGAGGGTAAGGACGCTTGGTGGCGAGACTACCGTGAGGTGGGCCTGCGCCGAGCAGGAATTTCCAAAGGCATTTACGGCGGTTACGGTGTAGTCTCCTTCTTGGGCCGGTTGCACGTGGCTGAGTGTGAGGGTTGAGCTTGTGGCACCGGGTAGGTTGGTGCCGGAGAACTGCCACTGGTAAGTCAAGGGAGAGTTGTCGAGCACCGAAACCGTGAACACCGCATCGCTGTCGAGCGTCGCCTGCACGTCAGCGGGCGGGCGAAGCATTTCGGGGAAGTCCAGCGCCGCCACACTGACGCTATCCAGTTTGCCAGCCGCAATGGCTCTGACGCCGGTTAAGCCGATCCATCGTGGAGATTCCCCCAGTTGGTTGTCGCCCCAGGTTACGAGAGTGCCGTCGCTTCTGAGGGCCATGCTGTGCATGTAACCCGCAGCAATGGCTATCACGTTAGTCGCTGATGGAGGCGCATCGGTTTGGCTGTGGTCGTTTGCTCCCCAGCCGACCACCGTGCCGTCTTGCTTTAGGGCAAGTGAATGGTTGTATCCACTAGCGAGGGAAACAGCGTTCGTGAGGCCGGCGGGGACGTTGCACTGCCCGCTGGAATTGTCGCCCCATGCAATGATCACGCCGTTAGTTCGGAGTGCCAGGCAAAAGCCGTTACCGGCCTCCACTGCCATGACTCCGCTCAAGCCGGCGGGCGCGCTCGCGATGGCCCCCCAGGTGACTACTGTCCCGATTCGCAGGAGAGCTACCCCGTGATCTTGGCCCCCTGCCACAGCCGCCACGTTCGTCAAGCCTGCAGGAGGGACTACGTCCGGCCCGAAGCCACCCCATTCCGCGAGGGTGCCGTCTTGTCTCAACGCGAGGCTGTATTCCTGACCAGCGGAAATGGCGACGACGTTCGAGAGCCCAGGCGGCACGTCTAATTGTCCCATATAGTTCATGCCCCATGCAGCCACCGTTCCGTTTCTCCGAAGGGCTAACACGTGGTCGCGGCCGGCCGCCAGGGCAACCACCCCGCTTAGGCCGCTTGGAACGTTGAGTTCGCCACTCCAGTATTGGCCCCAAGCTAGGACCTGCGCTGGGTTCAGTACCGTGAGAGACGCGGGCGGGCTGATTACACTGCCCAGGCCATTCGTGACCGCGAGTGTGTACGCGCCGGCCTGGCTCGCGAGGATGTTCGAAAGAATGAGTGAGGGACTGGCCGCCGAGGGCAGGTCGGCACCGTTGAACTGCCACCGTAGGCTCAGCGGGTTTTGGCCGTAGGCCTGTGCATCATATTGGACCTTACCTCCCAGCAGTACCAGGGCGCTGTCCGGGCAGATGGTTGCGGATGGAGAAAGGAGGATTTCCAGTTGCGCGACGTGGCTGGTGGTGCTGCCCCCGGAGTTGGACACGACCACTCGAAATTCTCCCGCATCGGACCCTCGAACGGATGGAAGGTTTAGTTGCGCGTTCGTCGCGCCTGGCAGATTAGTCCCTCCAAGCTCCCACTGATACGCGAATGGTTGGTTTCCAACACATGAAACAGCAAAACTAGCGGGGGCTCCCAAGTGTGCGGAAACGTCTGCTGGTTGAGCGGTGATAAAGGGCTTCGTGGTGACAGCGAGGTTGTATGAGAGTGCAGCCGAACAGCCGACGACTCCAGAGAGTGAATCCGGGACAGTGTTCACACCGTAACCGGCCCAACCCCAGGCGACGAGCGACCCGTCCGCCCTGATGGCTAGATTGTGGTATGCACCGGCGGTGATTGCTACCACGTTCGAGAGTCCTGGAGGTGCGATGTTCTGATTGGCAATGTCCCCGAACGCCCAGTTCGTTCCCCAGCAGACCGCGGTTCCGTCGCTTCTCAGGGCCATGCTGTGGTAGTTGCCACCCGCTACCGCCACGGCATTGGTTAGGTCGGGCGGCGGATTACACTGCCCGTAATCGTTGCGCCCCCACCCCACGACTGTGCCGTCGTGTTTGATCGCGAGGCTGTGGTATGTGCCTGCTGCGACTGCGAGGACGTTTGTCAGACCAGCAGGCACCGCCGTCTGGCCACGACTATTATCGCCCCAGGCTATGATGGTTCCGTTCGATCTGAGTCCGACCGTGTGAGAATAACCACTGGATATGGCCTGCAATCCGGTAAGCCCAGAAATTGATCCATATCGGCCCCAGGTGACGGCTGTGCCGTCGCTCCTCAGTGCGACGCTCGTCTGGGTTCCTGCTGCGATGGCGATTATATTGGACAGGCCTGGCGGTGGCGTCGCGGCGTTAAACCATGTTTGGCCCCAGCCAACTACGGTTCCGTCTGCTCTGAGCGCCAGGGCGTGGTCGTAGCCGGCGGCCACACTGACGACGCTTCTCAGGTCGGCGGGTACGCTACATTGCCCGAAGGAATTGTCTCCCCAGCCGACCACAACGCCCTGCGGCGGCGAGGCTTGCAGGCTCAGCACGAGTCCTACGCCCGCGCAGGAGAGCAGCGCCACAAGGCGAACCATGCTGCTTTTTCCGGTGATGGGGAGACCTGCATACAGGTTGCCCAACCTGCACGTCGCGCGATTTCCGTTCATGACTGGCGCTATTTTCGCACAAAAGAGAGTATGTATTCAAGTAATGTTCTCGTCCTAAAATGTACGGGTGGCCTGACCGCAACAATGCGGGCTACCGCACTCAGAGAGAGAGGCGCAGCCCCCGCCCGAACGCGATCTGGGAGGCGTTGGAATTGCTCGGGACGCTGGTTTCGTGGCGTGCGCTCGGGGCCGCCCTGTGGTGGGCGTGAGCTTCGCGGCTGTCGAATGCGCTTGGTCGGCAAGGGAGCCGACTGGCCGACGGCTCGCCTGGGTCGCCGTTTTACTTTGACATGATTACATCTGCCCGGTTTGATATGGTCTGGTTAGAGTGAGTTATGAACGGCTTGGCGGAAGGAATTTCCGGCCGTGGCAAATCCAGTGCCTGGCCGTGTTTGCTGATTGAACCAACACTGCTTCCTGAGCGGAGGGCGCTGGGGCTGGGGTTGGCACTTCTGTTGGCTGTGACCATGCCTATGTCGGCGCAGTGGGTTGCGGTGGATCCCGCGTTCCCGAGTGGCAGCGGACCCAACGCCTTCGTCCGGACGGTGGCGGTTCAAGCCGACGGGCAGATTCTCGTTGGCGGGACCTTCACCAATATCAGCGGGTCGCTACGCCCCTATATCGCGCGGCTTGGCACCAATGGGGTCGTTGATGCGGGCTTTGTCACCCAACTCAGCGCTGAGGCGACTCGTGTTCAGCCACTGTTGGATGGACGCATTCTGATCTCCGGCTCCTTCTCGAATGCCAACGGCGTGGCTTGCCCGGGCTTGGCTCGACTGCAAGCGGATGGGACGTTGGATTCGAGCTTCGTTCCGCCAAGTGGTTTGAGTGCGAGTGGCTCGGTTGCCTGTCTGGCGGGTTCCAATGGCTTGGTATGGGTGACTGGAACCTTCACAAACCTGGGCGGGCTGCCTCGCAATCGTTTGGCGCGGTTGCTGCCCGACGGAACGGTGGACCCGGCTTTTCAATCCCCGTTTGCGGCCACTAACACTGTTGCCCTGGTGGCCCTGCAAGCGGACGGCAAGCCATTCATATCCGGAACATTTTCCAACCTGGCCGGCGCGTTGGTGACGAACCTGGTCCGGCTGAACGTCGACGGCACAGTTGATGCCTCGTTTGTGGCCAGGCTGGCGCCCGGTGAGCGCGTCATCCGCGGGCTACTCATGCCGGATGGGGGACTGGTGGCGGCGGTCGCTGGCTACGCCGATTATGGCATAGCCATTACCACACCCCACCTGGTGCGATTTAATTCCGATGGGTCGTTGGATCCGGCGTTCAATGTGACTTTTGAATCTCCTGGGTTCCTGTGGAACAGCACGGTTTACGCGCTGGCGCTGCAGCCGGATGGCAGGATTCTTGTGAGCGGCACTTTTCTCCGGGTGAACGGTGTTTCGCGGGGGAAGATTGCCCGGCTGGCGCAGGACGGCACTCTCGACTTCTGCTTTGACGTGGCTATGGGCGGAGAGTGGTCGCCGCTCGCCGTGGCGCCGGGACTGGATGGGAGCGTGGTGGTCGGCGGCTCGTTTAGCGGGTTGCAGGGGCAGTCTCATCCTTACTTGCTCCGGCTACTGCCATCAGCCGGCTGCGCGCAGGGCATCGTCGAGATGGCTGTGCCTACAATGCAGTTCCGCGAGGATGCGTTGCGCGCAATTATCCCGGTAGTGCGCCACGGCGGGGCGGACCTGGAGCAAAGCGTGGCCTTCACCACGCACGACGGCTCAGCTCACGCAGGCACGGATTACGCGGCGACGAGCGGGATAGTGCGCTTTGCCCGTGGCGA
>Ga0315270_10000646_pt1 | contig 18971 bp, 22 predicted proteins | sample C1_bottom_MG_FD_204932 | JGI IMG/M metagenome (GOLD analysis project Ga0315270, IMG submission 204932) | Sediment microbial communities from Yellowstone Lake, YNP, Wyoming, USA - C1_bottom | ecosystem: Environmental > Aquatic > Freshwater > Lake > Sediment | place: USA: Wyoming | collected...
CAAAGACAATTTAGCTTGTTTAATGGTAACATATCCTTCGACTCACGGTGTTTTTGAAAGTGCCATCAAAGAAATAACACAAATCATTCACGACAACGGTGGCCAAGTTTATATGGACGGTGCCAATATGAATGCTCAAGTAGGATTAACGAATCCTGCAACCATTGGCGCAGACGTTTGCCACCTGAATTTGCACAAAACATTTGCCATTCCACACGGTGGCGGTGGACCTGGTGTAGGGCCAATATGTGTTGCCAAGCAGTTAGTTCCATTTTTACCAACAAATCCTATAATTGCCACAGGTGGTTCAAATCCCATCACAGCCATTTCGGCAGCACCTTGGGGCTCAGCATTGGTTTGCTTGATTTCGTACGGTTACATTTCGATGTTGGGAGCAGAAGGATTAACCAATGCTACAACATACGCAATTTTGAACGCAAACTATATTAAAGAGAAACTAAAAGGTCATTTTCATACTTTATATTCCGGAGAAATGGGCCGTGCGGCTCACGAAATGATCTTAGATTGTCATCCTTTCAAGAAAAACGGAATTGATGTAACTGATATTTCAAAACGATTAATGGATTATGGTTTTCACGCACCAACGGTCTCGTTTCCTGTTCACGACACCATGATGGTTGAACCAACTGAAAGCGAAAATCTAGAAGAATTAGACCGTTTTTGCGATGCTATGATTTCGATTCGTAAAGAAATTGAAGCTTCAAATGTAGAAGACAAAAATAATGTTTTGAAAAATGCTCCACATACTTTAGGCATGCTTACTGCCGATGTTTGGATTTTTCCATACACCAGAGAGCAAGCCGCTTTCCCATTGGATTATATTGCTGAAAACAAATTTTGGCCAACGGTTCGCAGAGCAGATGATGCTTATGGTGACAGAAACTTGGTTTGCAGTTGTGCTCCAATTGAAGCTTATATAGAAAACTAATATACAATTGAAATGTCTCGAGAAATCGGGACATTTTTATTTATAAAACTATGAGAGATATACAAACCCGCGAAGATTTGAACTTATTGATGAGTGAATTCTATTTGAAATTACTTGCTGATAGCAAAATTAATTATTTATTTACAGAAGTAGCGAAAATAGATTTAGAACCTCATTTACTAGACTTAGTCGATTTTTGGGAACAAATTCTCTTTGATAGAGGCAGTTATCAAAAAAATGTGCTCCAAATTCACACGAACTTAAACCAACTATCCAAACTTTCTGAAGTACATTTTGCTATTTGGCTCAACTATTTCAACACCACAATAGACGAAAATTTCGCAGGGCAAACTGCCGAAAATATGAAAACCAGAGCACTCTCAATTGCAACAGTAATGAAAATAAAATTATAACTTTATTGTTATTTTATTTAACAAATTATCAGTATTTAGCCTAAAAGCAAACTATTTAATAATTATATGCACGCATAGTAAATTTTATCTAAAAATCTCATTTTTTATCTCTAAATTAGCCTAATATTATATATTTATTACCAATGAAAATAAAAATAACTGGAGTAGGGAGTTATATTCCCGAAGTAAAAGTCGCCAATATTGATTTTGACAAACACGTATTTTTAAATGAAGACGGCAGTCCTTTTGCCTATCCAAATGAAGTTGTAATAGGAAAATTTAAAAGCATTACCGGAATAGAACAAAGACGCTATGCAGCGCCAGAGCAATGTTCCTCTGATTTGGCTTTTTTAGCTTCACAAAAAGCGATTGAAAATGCAGGAATCGATCCAGAAACCTTAGATTATATCATTTTTGCACACAATTTTGGAGATGTTAAATACGGAACACATCAATCCGATATGATTCCAAGTTTGGCCACACGTGTCAAACATAAATTGCAAATAAAAAATCCAAAATGCGTTGCTTTTGACATCCTTTTTGGTTGTCCAGGTTGGATAGAAGGTGTTCTTCAAGCCAATGCTTTTATCAAATCAGGAATGGCAAAACGCTGCTTGGTGATTGGTTCCGAAACCCTTTCCAGAGTAGTTGATGATCACGATCGCGATTCTATGATTTATTCTGACGGTGCCGGAGCAACTATTATTGAATCCTCAGACGATGAAAGTGGTCTGTTATCCTACGAAAGTGCCACATATGCATATAATGAAGCCGGTTATTTGTTTTTTGGAAAATCATACAATCCAGATTTAGATCCAGATATTAAATATATAAAAATGTTTGGGCGAAAAATATATGAATTCGCATTAAACGAAGTTCCTGCAGCGATGAAAAGCTGTCTTGACAAAAGCGGATTGGATATTGATGATGTGAAAAAAATCCTCATTCATCAAGCCAATGAAAAAATGGACGAAGCCATTATTCACCGTTTTTACAAATTATATGGCAAATCAGTTCCAAAAGATATTATGCCAATGAGCATTCACGAATTGGGAAACAGCAGTGTGGCGACCGTTCCTACTCTTTTCGATTTATTGATTAACGGAAAAATCGAAAATCAGGAAATACATAAAGGAGATGTTATTATCTTTGCATCCGTTGGCGCAGGAATGAATGTCAACGCATTTGTTTATAGATATTAATTTCATTTGAAGCAATTTCCCGCTATACGTTTCAATCCACGCCCAAAAGCGTGGGATTTTCACTGCTATCGGGGCTAAAAAACCAATATGTACGAAAAAACATTTCCGAATAAGAGATTCAAACATACTTTAGAATTTTTAAAAAAACACATTTCCACAACCGAAACCATCTTTGATTTAGGTGTGGAAAATCCTTTTTCTAAAATAATGAAAGCCGAAGGTTTTCAGGTAAAAAATACCACAGGAGAAGATTTAGACAACAATCAAACGGCATTACAAAACGAAAAATATACTGTTTTTACTGCTTTTGAAATTTTTGAACATTTATTAAATCCATATACCATATTAGAAAATGTAAAATCTGATAAATTGCTTATTTCAATTCCTTTGAGATTGTGGTTTTCACCAGCGTATCGCAGCAAAACAGATATGTGGGACAGACATTACCACGAATTTGAAGATTGGCAATTGGACTGGCTTTTAGAAAAAACAGGTTGGAAAATTATCGATAGCCAAAAATTTACCCATCCTGTGAAGAAAATTGGATTCAGGCCTTTATTGCGATTTTTTACACCAAGGTATTACATTGTTTACGCTGAAAGAGTAAAATAGTTTTCAGTCGCAGTTTTCAGTTTAAAGCTTATGAAATATTACATCGTCATTCCGGCACACAACGAAGAAGATTTTATTGCATTAACTTTGCAATCCTTGATTTCGCAAACGCTTCTGCCTAAAAAAGTAGTTGTTGTCAACGATAATTCTACAGATAAAACTGCCGAAATTGTTTTGCTTTTCGCCAAAGAAAATCCATTTATTACATTAGTAAACAAAACTTCCGAGGCGATACATTTGCCGGGAAGCAAAGTCATTCAAGCATTTCATAAAGGTTTTGAAACCTTGGATAATGATTATGACGTAATAGTAAAACTGGATGCTGATTTAATTTTACCTGACAATTATTTTGAACGAATTGCTTCTGTTTTCGAAAAAGATTCAAAGGCGGGAATGGCTGGCGGATTTGCCTACATCGAAAAAAATGGCCATTGGATTTTAGAAAACCTAACAGACAAAGACCATATTCGGGGAGCTTTTAAAGCCTATAGAAAAGCTTTTTTCGTACAAATGGGAAACTTAAAACCTGCAATGGGTTGGGACACCGTTGACGAATTGTTAGCCAAATTTTATGGTTGGAAAGTAATAACGGATTCTTCATTAATCGTAAAACATCTGAAACCAACTGGCGCTAACTACAACAAAACCGCTCGTTACAAACAAGGAGAAGCATTTTATACTTTGGGTTATGGATTTATAATAACTGCTATTGCTTCGGCAAAACTGGCAATGATGAAAAAGAAACCCTTACTCTTTTTTGATTATATCAAAGGCTTTTTGAAAGCCAAATTAGCAAAAACCCCATTGTTGGTTACAAATGAACAAGCGAAATTTATCAGAAAATATCGTTTACAAAAAATGAAAGAGAAAATTTTTTAGCGTTCCCTTCTTTAAAAAGTGGATAACTCACAACTTATAACTATTTTTGACAATATTTAAAAACTATGATGCTCATTCGCTATTTATCTCAGATAGGAAAATACTTTTTGATGTGGAAAGAAATTTTCAGCAAACAGACTAAATGGTCTGTAATGAGAGGACTTATCTTCAAGGAAATTGATGATTTAATTATCGATTCACTTGGAATTGTGGCTTTTATTTCCTTTTTCGTAGGTGGTGTTGTATCTATTCAAACTGCATTAAACCTGAACAATCCATTAATCCCTAAAAATCTTATTGGTTTTGCCACTCGGGAATCCGTAATATTAGAGTTTGCCCCAACATTTATCTCCGTTATTATGGCCGGTAAAATGGGTTCATTCATAACATCAAGTATTGGATCGATGCGTGTTACAGAACAAATTGATGCTCTAGAGGTAATGGGTGTAAATTCGTTGAATTACCTTGTATTTCCAAAACTTATTGCCGTACTGCTTTATCCATTTGTAATAGGAATTAGTATGTTTTTAGGCGTTTTTGGTGGTTATATAGCTACAGTTTATGGTGGTTTTGGAACGAGTACAGATTTCATTGAGGGTGTTCAAATTAATTTTATTCCGTTTCATGTTACTTATGCCTTTATCAAGACTTTTATTTTTGGTATATTACTAGCTTCTATTCCAGCTTTTCATGGCTATTATATGAAAGGTGGTGCTCTTGAGGTTGGGAAAGCCAGTACCGTTGCGTTTGTTTGGACATCGGTTATGATTATTTTGATGAATTATATTCTAACGCAATTACTCTTGACTTAATGATAGAAATAAAAAACATAGAGAAATCATTTGGCGGCACCAAAATTCTTAAAGGTATTTCTACTATTTTCGAAACTGGAAAAACTAATTTGATTATTGGGCAAAGTGGTTCCGGGAAAACCGTTTTGTTAAAATCACTGCTCGGAATTTTCACTCCCGAAGTAGGAACAATTTCTTTTGACGGCCGAATTTATTCCGACCTTGATTCTGATGAAAAACGAGAATTGAGAACAGAAATTGGGATGCTTTTTCAAGGAAGTGCATTGTTTGATTCGATGACCGTTTCAGAAAATGTGGGATTTCCGTTAAGGATGTTTACCAATGATGACAAACATAAAATTCAGGATCGTGTAGATTTTGTTCTAAAAAGAGTAGCACTTGTTGATGCTCATCATAAATTACCTTCAGAAATTTCAGGAGGGATGCAAAAACGGGTTGCCATTGCACGTGCGATTGTGAACAATCCCAAATATCTTTTTTGCGATGAACCCAATTCAGGTTTAGACCCCAATACAGCAACTCTGATTGACAATCTTATCCGTGAAATTACCGAAGAATACAACATCACAACGGTAATCAACACCCACGATATGAACTCTGTGATGGAAATTGGCGAGAATATCCTGTTTCTGAAAAATGGAGTTAAAGCTTGGGAAGGCACAAAAGAAGAAATTTTCAGGACGGATAATGCTGCTATCGTTGAATTTGTTTACTCCTCAAATTTATTCAAAAAAGTCAGAGAAGCATATCTACGTGGATAATCTATTGATTTTCTGCTTAAATATTTTTTTGCGATATTCTGACCAATTTATCAAAACAACGCCTATTAGAATTATTAATAAAGCCAGTAATTGTTTTGGGGATATAGCTTCTTTGGCAAACATCCAACCTAAAAAAATTGCAATAACCGGATTTATGTAAACATAAGTTCCAACTTGAATTAATGAACGTTTGGTAATCAACCATACATAAGCTCCATAAGCCAAAATACCGAAAACACCCAAATAAGCGGTACTTAACCAAGATATTAAAGAGACATTCTTAATATGAAAATCTTCCAGTTCATTTGTAAAACCTGAAATCATCAAGCAAACAATCGCAGCGGAAATAAATTGCAATGCAACATTCATCATAGTAGGTAAAGATGTGGGATGATATCTCGAAAACAAGGAACCTAATCCCCATAATATTCCTCCAATAACTATGACGCAAATACCCAACACAAAATGGGTCGAAACCATTGAATTATTCCCTCCAAAAAGGATAAAAATTCCTGAAAATCCTATGATTAATCCTAAAAGTGAACTTATGTTGGAAAAATTTTCTTTCCATTTTGGATAGTCCAAAACTAAGAACCAAAAGGGTAAACTACAAACCAAAATAGAGGCAATTCCTGTGGGAACATACTGCTCAGCCCACATTATTGAACCTGTTCCCCCAACAAGCATTAGCGATCCGTATAGTGCGTTTTTTAAAATGTCTTGTTGTTTTGGCAGTTGTAAATTACCTTGTTTTTTAAGCAAAACAAGTAATAGCAATCCAGATATTACAAAACGCAATCCCATCAACATAAATGGAGGAATGGTTTTTAGTCCTAAAAAAATAAAGTAATAGGTGCTTCCCCATACAATGTAAATAGATGCAAAAGCTAAATAAATGAAGAGTTGATTTTCTTTTTTAGGCACTGCTTTCTCTTATTGAATTTGGGTTTTGATTTCCAGCAAGTGACTAAACTATTTCAAGCCACTTACTATTCCCTTAATTTCCTGCTCTTTACTTTTGGGGTAAATCAACAAAACATTGTCTTTGTCTACGATTATATAATCTTCAAGTCCATCAATGATTACCAATTTATCTTTAGATGTACTGATAATATTACTCGACGCGTTTTGCAATAAAACAGTTGCATTTACTACAGCATTATCGTTTTTGTCTTTTGGAAGTTTTTCGTGCAAGGAACCCCAAGTACCTAAATCATTCCAATCGAAAGTAGCGGGAAGAACATATACATTTTTGGCATTTTCCATCACGGCATAATCAATAGAAACATTTTCGGCCAAGGCATAATTTTTTTCAATAAATGATTTTTCTTCCGCTGTATTATAACTTTCAATTCCTTTATGAAACAAGGCATTCATTTGTGGCTGAAATTTTTCGAAAGCTTCAGTTATCGATTTTACACTCCAAATAAAAATACCGCCGTTCCAGAGGAAATTACCGCTTTTAAGAAACGCTTTTGCAGTTTCGTAATCTGGTTTTTCTCGAAATTGGGATACTTTTTTTATTGGATTAGCATCTGTTTTGTCAAATTCAATGTAACCAAAACCGGTGTTCGGAAATGTTGGTTGAATTCCGAGGGTCATCAACGCATTTTCATTGGCACAAAAATCGAAACATTGTTGTAGATTATTAGCAAAGGCTGTTTCATCTTCAATCCAGTGGTCACTTGGTGCAACAACCATCACTGCATCGGGATTTTGTTTTTGGATTTTTAGAGAAGCATATAAAATACAAGGTGCCGTATTTCTCATTGCTGGTTCCAGCAAAACTTGCTCTTGTTTTACCATTGGTAATTGTTCTAAAACTATCGAATTGTATTTCTCGTTAGTTAATATCAAAATATTCTCTACTGGAATTAATTTTGACAATCGGCTGAATGTTTTCTGGATCAGGGTTTCACCTGCACCCAACATATCGTGAAATTGTTTTGGAAATTCAGCTGTGCTTACAGGCCAAAATCGCGAACCTACTCCACCGGCCATTATAATTGCGTAATAATTTTTGTTCATAGTAATTGTTGATTGCTATTTGAAAGAAGCAATCCTGTTTTTTATTATTCCACAAAAATAGTAAATCATTTGGTGGAAAACAGAAAATAAAAATAGTAATCCAAAACACCTTAGGAATAAACAGACCGTAAAGTTGTTAATTATATCCTGTAACTACTGCTGTTTCCGCTGCAGCTACTCCAATTATAACTGCTGTAGTCAACGTTAACCCCACCAATAATGTTACAGTTTTCCAAGTAGAAAATTCTTTCACTTTAATTTCTTTAATTTTAGAAACCGTAATGTCTTTCTTGGTATTTCCTTCTAAAACAGTTAGAGTACTGTCAGTTACTTTTTCAAGTTTTGCTTTTACAAATTTAGTATCTTGTTTGATTTGGTAGTTTTTGCCAACAACTAATTGAGTTTCTTTTAAATCTATGGCTTTATAAGTATGACAACTTTGCAACAAAAAAGAAAAAACGAGTAAATAAATGATTGTGTTTTTCATAATTTTGAATTTATATTAATTGTTGTTAGAATTGAGAAATATTTACAATAGTAGTGAATTATTTATTAATAGTTAAATTAGGGCTATTTGTCTTACTTAGAAGCTATATCAAACCGATATATAGCCTCAATCTTAATGAAAGGACTGCTTGACAAATTAGTATTTAATTGTGTCCTGTTATCGCTAAATTTGAACAGAGTAGTTGCAAATGCAATTTTTTGGTCAATGGGATAAACTTCAAAACTGTTAGTGGAATATCCTATTTTTAGTCGAAGAAGTACCATTTTGTTGAGTGAATTATTTTGTAAGTAAGAGGAAAATTCCAAGGAATTATTTTCGGCATAAGAGGAACGTATGCCATCGGTGGTAAGTTTGAAGCTTTTTCCTCGAGCAACAAAATCGGTTCCAATTTTTGTTTTATTGGTTAAACTATAATTCAAATCGGCATTGTTAGGCAAATACAAATTCATTTCAAAACGAGAACTTGGACTCAAATAATAAAGCCCAATTAAAGGAGAAACAAACAAACCAAATGCTTCATTGCTGGCGTAAAGCCCGAATTTATAACTTAAGTTTTTACTTTTTTTATATTTCAAAACTGCCACACCCCCTATATAAAAATCTTCCATACTTAAATTTATATAATCAGAAGATATTTTGGGAAGAAGCAAATAAGTTCCGCTCCAACGCTCAGAATGAGTTATATTAATTCCTGCTTTTATTCGCGTTAAATATAGATTGTTGTAGTTTGAATCAGGGAATAACTGCAAGGTATTATTACTAAAATCTACACCCGTAATAATCGCATATTTTTCATTCAACTCAATTGGCAAAGTAAGATCGACATCAAAATTTGTAATTGTTGTCGTTTGAGAACCATTTTCATAACTAGTCGCCGCAGATTTCCCATAATTGATGGAGAATAAATCTATATACCCCTGTGAATTAGACCACTGTGAAAGGAATAAAAGTAATATGAATATTAGTTTTTTTACCATAGTGTAAATGTAATTGTTTTTAAATAATTGTTAAACAATGCATATCAATTAAAAAATGATTGAATTTTAGTGATTTTCCTCATTCAATTATCAACTTATTGTTTCCAGCAATCTACTAAAGACAGTTTCATTTATTGGCTTATTTCCTATATTGTAAGACTCAAATTTATTTACGTGATTATTGGCAATCATTTTAATGAGGAAGGAGGGCACCAATTTATCTATTATCAGAAATAGTTTGTTCATAAGTCCGGGAATAATAATTTCCTTTCGGTTTAAAAGCCCATTAATAGCTATTGGAGCAACTTCTTCAGGATTCATTATAGATTGACGTGCTAGCCAGTTATTAGCCTTATTAGTCTTTATTATTGTCTCGTTTGTATTCATACCGCCTGGACAAACTACACTTACATTTACACCCTGTGAACTCAATTCCCCTCGCAGACTTTTTGAAAAAGAATAAATATATGATTTAGTGGCACCATACACTTGTTTTTTTGCCAGATAAAAGAAGCAACTAAGACTTCCTACATTTAATATATGGGAAGGTTTATTTGCCTTCAACACACCAAGAAATAGGCTGGTAAGCAGTGTAGTTGTTATTACATTTAATTTTACTTGCTTTTGATAAAAATTAATATCTCCTTCACCAAAAAACATAGTGCTGCTTATCCCTACATTATTGATGAGCATATTAACAGAAAGATTTAGCTCTTCAACTTGGTTGTAAAGCATTGTGCAATTTTCTTCAATAGAAAGATCTTTTTCTATCGCTATTACATTAATAGCATATTTTTGGATTAATGTTTCGGCTAAAAAATGAAGCTTAGAATCTGGCAATGCCACAAGAATTAAATTCATTTTTCTGGACGCACATTCAGTTGCCAATGCTTTTCCAAATCCTTCACTGGCGCCGGTTATCAAAGTGTATAAATTTTTAGACATGATGTTGATTTTTAAGTTAAACAATTTATTAATATCTTTTTTTTTGCGAATAATTATTTATTGAGGCTTGGAAAATAAATACTGAAATTTTGTCAATAGTCCATTGGTGTTTTTAAACCTTCCTATTAACCGACCATATTCACTTAATAGAATTTTAAATGCATTGTCCGTATTAATATTATGAGTAATGCCATATACAGGCACAGATATTTCTTTTACGTAGGTTCCAAATAGATGATCATATATCATTAAAATTCCTCCATAATTTTTATCAATATATTCTGAATTACTTGCATGATGCACCCTATGATTTGACGGCGTGTTAAACATCCAATCCAGTATCCCTAGTTTTCCCACTTTCTCTGTATGTACCATAAAATTCCAAACAGCAGATATTGATTCGAAAAGCAAGATCATTTCCGGTGGAAAACCCAACAAACACAAAGGAGACCAAAACAAAAATCGATACAACAGATGCAGACAATTAATGCGAAAACCTACCGAAAGATTAAACTGTTCCGAAGAGTGATGGGTAATATGTGCCGCCCAAAACAATGTGATTTTATGCCCGATCCAGTGATATAAGTAATGAATGAAATCACAACTCAGAAAGCCTGCAATCCACAACCACCACGATAAATGAGGTTTAAAAATAGCTGAATGATATACCATAGAAAAAAAACCGAACGCCAACCCTTTTTCAAACAAACCAACCAATATAACTAACACCCCAAGTACAAAATTGGCCTTCATATCCTGAATTACATTTTTATCAGGTTTGTGCAACAGCATCAGAGTAAATTCTATGAAAAACACTGTAAATAATAGAACTGTCCCTATTGTATCGAAATTATCCATGATTCCTTCATTTATTTAATAAAACATTCTACACACTTAATTGCTTAGGTTGACTTTCCGACAGAAAGTTAATAGTTCGTTGGAGTCCTTCTTCCAAAGATGTAATTTGATATCCCAGTTCATTAATTGCTTTTTCACTCGAAAAAGTGTAATTATTAAAAAGATAGTCGATTGATTTTGTAGTGAAATAAGGTCTGTTGCCAATGGTTTTGTAGCTCAGCCATTGTAAAAGAGCCAATCCTTTAAATACCTTTTTTGAAAGTTGAATTATCCGGGAATGGCAGAAAGAAGTGGTTCTAATTTGACTAAAGAACTTTTGATAGGGTACGTTTATACCTCCCAAAATGTATTTCTCCCCACTTCTGCCGTGATTCATAGCCAAAATATGACCTTCTACCACATCATTTATAAACGCAAAACAAACTTGGTAGTTTCCTGGCGAGGGAATAAATGTGATTCCCTTTTTTATAAACAAATTAATCACTGCATTTGCCGTGAGCGAATGAGAAATATTTCCGGGACCATATACCTTTGACGGACTTACAACAACCGCATTCGTCCCCTTTGCTGCATATTGAAAGATTAAATCCTCACTTTCTTTTTTTGTTGAATCATAAGCATTGTCAATATCAATCATTCTAAGACTTTTTTCATCCAATGGTTCGCCCAGAGATGGACCAACAACACCACAAGTACTTGTAAAAACAGCTTTTTTCACACCCAATTGAACGATTGCATCAAGCACATTACGCGTTCCTTCAACATTCACATTGTAAAAATCATCGGATTCTTCGATACAAAGACCCACTTTGGCAGCCGTATGATAAACTTGCTGGCAGCCTTTCATAGCAATCAGCAAACTTCCTTTATCAAGGATGTCGCCTTTAAAAATTTTGATGTTTGCATGCTGTAATACTTTTTTTCCTGAATCTGAACGAACAATAGCATGAACTTCGTTCCCCATATCTGCAAGAGTATGAACGAGCCTGTTTCCCAAATATCCTGTTGCGCCTGTTACTAAAATTTTCATGATTTTGCAGTTTTAGAGTTAATTAAATTTAATCGGTAAAAATTGTATTCATAAGCCAGTGAAAAACCAATATGCAGCAATATGGCTGGCAAAACGGAGTTAAAATATATGCTAAAAAAACAAACAATAAGACCGAATGGAATGCAAGCCAAAGCTTCTTTTTTGCCGTTAAAAATGTGCACCAAAACATAAAGCGTGACATTTATTAAAACAGCTAATGGAATTCCAAACCAATGAATACAGTCGAAAAGTAAAAAACCTCTGAACCATAATTCATAAGAGAACAGGAATAAAGCCCTGACAATAAAGTAAGAATTGAAAAATTTTAATGATAATCGAGCAAAGCTTTCAGAAGAACTTTGACTTTTTTCATAAGCCTTTTTACTTTGTTCAAAAGCTATTGTTATAATTAAAATTAAAAGGAAAAAGTATAGCACTATAATAAAACTTACCGGCATTTTAATTTCAGTTAAAACTTGTAAAATTGATTGTTTCAAAACAATTACAGGAACAAGTCCAAGCCAAATTATCCCAATAATATGAGCACTGATTAGACCTTTTGGTTTTTGTGTAAAACCCCCATCATCATTGATTAATCTATGGATTCCTTTGATTTTACACATCCAGCTAAATCCAAATAATAACACATAACTGATGACATACAGTAAACTATTTGTTGCTTGCATAACAATTAATTAAAGGGTTCAAAATTATTTCTGCTGAGTAAAAAGTGTGTACAATCTTTATTTTAGTGCAAACACCTTCTTTGTAATAAAAGCAGTTAATACTACCATTCGGGAACTTTACTTTATACCCGCCATCGCTTGTTTTTATAACCTTGACAAAGCATTGTTGATTTTCGCAATACACCGTTTTAAAATCTATTGGCTCCTGAAAATAAAGCCACAGTAGGTTTTCATTTATGGTGGGAAAGGAAAGTCTTTCCTTTTCGCCATTTTCGGATACTTCATATTCATTGGCTATTAGTTTGGTTTGTTTGTCCAAATTTGTTGAGCCATTGGTCTTCCTGTTTTGTGAAGAATGAATCAGTTTTCCTCCTTCAAAAGAGGCCGATTCTTTTGCACAAACAGTTATTGGAAAAACAACTTTAGTTTTGACTTCAGAAACCAAAAGCAAATCTGATTTATTCCCAACAGTACTTTTTTCAAGTCTTAGCCAACCTATTTCATTTCCGTTTCTTGTTATTTTATAATTAAGTTGGAGATATTGTGCATTTGAAACCATTGGTATAATCAGCATAAGTAATAGGAGAAGACCCATTAGAAAGGTGTGAACATTGGCTTTTTGAAATTTACTTGTTTTTAAATTTGCATATAGCCAACTTTGATTGTTGCGCTTTTTTAAAAAAGTATAAAAAATTATAATTAGCATGATTTCTATGTTTTATAAATTCAAAAAGTTTAAAATTGTAGAGGAATGTCGTAAGACATATTGTTTACTTCTATTGCTCCTATTACGCCTACGGCAACCAAAGCAACTCCCAAGACTAAGCCAACCGTTTTCAAGGTAGAAAACTTAGCCTCTTTAATTTCTTTAATTTTGGTGATTGGAATGTCTTTATGGGTGTTCCCTTCCAAAACAGTTATTGCACTATCGTTAACTATCTCTAGTTTCGATTTTACAAATTTTGTGTCTTGTCTAATTTTGTAATTTTTACCAACTACAAGTGAGGTGTCTTTCAAATCTATTGCTCTATAAGTGTAACAGCTTTGGAACAAAAAAGAAATGACGATTAAATAGATAATTGATGTTTTCATAATTTCAAGTTTTAAATTCATCTCAAAATTAGAAACACAGATAATAAGGAATATCCAAGATTCTCCAAATTGTAAAAATCTGGACAAGTTGGATAAATTAGGACAGTGGAATTTTATTGCTCTTTGAACTCAGACGGAGTTACATTGGTGAATTTTTTGAAAGCAGAATAAAATGTAGATTTTGAGTTAAAGCCACATTCTAAGCCAATTGCAACTATTGTATAGGCAGAATAATCAGATTTAATCAGATATTTTTTTGCTTTCTCAACTCGCAAAAGGTTAATATAATCAGGAAAATTATAACCACTTTCCTGATTAATTAAATGGGATAATTTACTGGTGCTTATTCCCATCTCAGTCGATAATCTATCTAAGCTAAATGCAGGATCAAGGAATCTTTTGTTTTTCTTAATGTAATTATTAATGATTTGGAACTTATTCTCTTCTGATTCTTTTCCGTTGGGAATATTGTTTAAAATTTTTTCTTCGGCTTCTATTTCTTTCCTTAACTGTATTCTTTCCACCATCAAGGAATAATTATAAAAGCCTTGATAACTAATCCAATACAAAAGCCCCGTACTGCTTAATCGTAACGGATAATAGATAAAAACTTGACGATTTAATACCTTGTCTAAATTTAATACTATGGCACAAACCCACATAAGTATGACAAAACTGCCAAAAAACATAAAATTTTTAAGCCATTTTACATTATCAAAAGTTAAAACTTGTTGGTACAATTCTGAATAATTGAAAAGTATGATAATTGCTTTTATAAAGAGAAATACGGAATAGGAAGCATTTATTATTTCCTCAATTTGTGCATATTTTGCAATAAAAAAATTATTATTTTCATTAAAGAAATGAGGGATCAACACAATTCTTATGGCTATTTCAAATATAAATAGCGAAATAGAGACATAAACAAAGGAGGATTTCTTCCTTTCAATCTTAAGATAATAAATTAAAAAGGTGTAAAAAGACGGAAATATGAGTACATACCAAGGAATTTGTAACCGTTTAATGAAAAAATTGGCGTCCGAAAAAACTGTTTCGAGTGTTAAAGCCTGGAGATTATTTAACATTAGAAATAAAACTACTAAATTCAAATAAATAATAGATTTATCTCTTCCGTTTTTAGAAAATTGAGTTGCAACTATGAAGATTATTCCGAGTATAACCCCAGAAATCATTAAAAAATCGAATATGTCTTTCATCATTAATCTTTTTAGTATTAATAAATATTATGCTATCAATTTTTTGAGTTGTGATTTGGGTTTTCAACTCGGCAATAATTCCACCTCAGCATTTGGATTAAAAAGATAGGTTCTTCCTGAACTAATTTCCAAGCATTCGAAACGTTTGGTTCTTAATGCACCTTTTTTGAAAATTTTTCCATTGTGAATTCTAAAAACACTTCCGTAAGGAATCTCAAAGATATGGTTTTTATCGTTTTGAACATCAAACTGTTTCAATGCCAATGATAAAGTAGCATCAGTATCACTACTTGCAGAAGGATTTTTGAAATGCCGTGCCAATAAAGGCAATAAATGATTAGGGAAAATCTCAGGGCGAATAAATGGAATCATCAATCGCTGAAAAGAATATTTCCACTCATTTCCGTGTGGTTTTATGCTGCGGCCAAATTTTTCAAAAGCAACCAAATGCGAAATTTCGTGAACTAGTGTAATTAAAAACTTGTATTTATTCAAATTGGCATTGACGGTAATTTCGTGTTTTCCGCTCAATCCTTTTCGATAATCGCCGTGTCGAGTCACTCGTTCATTCACGATTTTGAGATGCACTTGGTTGACAACAATCAGCTCAAAAACTGGTTTTACGGCGTGTTCGGGAAGATATTTAGAGAGTGTTTCGGACAATTACTTTAAAGTTAGCAGTTATAAATTAGGTTTGTTTTCTATCTCTTTAGAAACTTCTGATGGCAAATCAATTATATTTTTAATCCGTAATTGTTTATTCACATTAAATCTTCCAAAAACCACTTCAATATCTTTTGTAGAGACTTGAAATTCTTTGGCCAAAAAACGTACCATGTGATCGGTTGCCTTTCCTGCTCGAGGAGATTCGGTAACGCTGACTTTGAGTTGGTTTCCTTTAACTTTACCAATGACATCACGCTTCGCAGCTGGAGTGCCCAATATATTTAGCACCAAAATGTCCTCGTCCCAAGCATAAAACGAATTCATTTTCTTCGGGTTCACTTCAACTTCAGATTCTTGTACTACCTCTTGAATCGTCTCTTGTGAGATCTCTTTCCTATGCTTCTTTTTTGCCATTTTTCCACTATTTAACTAACATCAAAACAATAATTATGGGTTGGTAGAGGATACTTGCAACACTTTTCCGTTGAAATATTTGTTTCCGGTCAAAGCAAAATCAAAAATATAATTACCCATATCCTTTGCGGTAATTGGCGCTTCATAACCCGGAAATGCTTCTTGCAACATTTCGGTTTGGACTGCGCCAAGAGCCAAAACATTGAATGAAATCCCTCTTTCTTTGTATTCTTCGGCGAGTAATTCTGACAAGGTAATCACTGCTCCTTTACTGGAACTGTAAGCCGCAAGCCCCGCGAATTTCAGACTTCCTTGAATTCCACCCATTGAACTTATGGTTACAACATGACTTCCTTTTTGCAAATAAGGTAAGCATGCACGCGTTAAATTAGCAACACCAAAAACATTTACTTTATAGATATTTTCGAAATCATTTTGGGATGTTTCTGAGAAAGGTTTCAACAACAAACTTCCGGCATTGTGAATTATCACATCCACTTTTTTCCAGGAATGGGAAAGGAAATTTTCAACCTTTTCCATTTCATTTTCATCGGATAAATCGACTGAGAGACAAGTGATGTTTTTGTTTCCCAATAAAGTTTGAGGTGTTTTTCTGGAAATCGCCAATACATTGTGACCGGCATTGGCAAACTGCAAAGCCAACTCATAGCCAATTCCTCTTGAAGTTCCTGTGATGATAATATTTTTCATAAAGCGAAAATAAACAAAAACTTTAAAAAAAATGATTTAAAGCAAGGTATTGTTTGTAATTTTAAATTTAGATTCCTATTATTTTTTCTTAATTTTGGGCAGGAATTAACCAACATTAGAATTCGTTAAAAATAATGAAAAACATACAACTTGAAGTAGCAAAATTAAGTGATATTGATGGCGTTTTGGACTTGCAAAAACAATATCTCGTCTCCAATTTAACCGAAGAAGAAAAGAAATCAGGGTTTGTTACTACACCTTTTTCCGTCGAACAATTGACTTATGTTATCAATAATGAAGGCCTTTTTATCGCTAAAGACAATAACAAAATCATCGCTTATATTTTTGCCGAAAGTTGGGATTTCTTTAGTCAATATCCTCTTTTCGAATATATGATTAGCTTGTTTCCAAAGCTTAAATTTTTAGATTTTGAAATAAATGCAATCACTAGTTTTCAGTACGGACCGATCTGCATTGACAAAAAATACAGAGGAAAAGGATTGATTAATTTACTGTTTGAATTTATGCGAATTCACGTTGTGAAAAAATATCCATTAAGCTTGACTTTCATCAACAAAACCAATATTCCTTCCTATAAAGCGCATACCGAAAAACTAAAATGGACTGTTATTAGTGATTTCCAATTTAACAATAACAACTATTATATTTTGGCTTACGATATGAATATGCCTGTTTCATAGAAAGATTATAATTGGCGAAAATACTTTTTATACACTTTGACCATTTGTATAAAAGCCAAAACCACAAAAAACAATGGAATCGCAATTGGCATAATATGTTTAGAAAAGGAAAGAGTGCTTTGTGACAATGAATCCAACAATACAATTACCGCTAGCATCCCAAAAAAAGTCCCCACTAAAGTCCCGAAAATATAATAAAATTTGAATTTTTGGGCTAATGAAATAGCATTGGCATTCATTAAGTACAAATTCCATCCCATCCAAAATGGTATTTGAAGAAAATTCAATCCACACAAAACCATCCCGATAAGAAAAGGAGAATAGTGAACATAATCCTCCAAATAATTATGTTTTTCCGAAGCTTGATTTGAATTTGCGTAAAACAAATAGGCCAACAGTAAAAAGAAAAATACGGCAAAAAAATCAATCGCCTTCATTAATTTTTTGTTTTCTGCCAACTGATTTGCAAAAATTACGGTGAGATAAATGACAATTGCCTCGATTACAATTACGCCTAATAAATACGGAACCAAAGCATTTATTCCCGATTTTGAATAAATTTCAACACCAATAATATTCAAATAGCCCAAAGGAAGCGAACCCAGAAAGCTCACCATAAATCCAATAAATATGTTCTTGAGTGATTTCATCAATTAGAAATTAACAATCTTATTACTTTGTTCTAAATGCAATTTGTACTCTTTCACCCCTTCTTTGTGAGCTAAATATGGAATTCCTTTTTTGTGGTTTAGAACACTTATTTCATACATATACGTAATGTGCCTGGCGAGTTCTTTCCAAGCAAAAAGCAAAGAATGCTTTGGGTCGTAAATATGAGTGGGTTCACTGGCGGCTCCATTTAATTCAACTACTGAAAAATTCTCGCCGCGTTCTAGCTCCTCCCACGTGTTGTACATAATATCTAATCTTCCAAAATAAAAACCAGGAATTTGCAAACACATTTCGTTGAATGTTTCGGTTAATTCGGGGCTAATCCAATGGCTTCCATCAATGAATTTTGCACCACGAGCGTGATTTCCGTAGGGAACTAAATTTAGCTTTTCTCCTTTTGGTAAAATGTCCAACAATTTCTTGCCATATTCTTGTTTTAAAACCTTTAGCTGCAATTCGTAACGTGGATTTTTTTTAATTAAATTCTCGATGGTTGAAACGCCATCACCTTTAATAATTAGAAATTCTTTGGAAACAATTCCGGTTATTCTGCCTTGTTTTTCATCAGGATAACGCACATAAAAAATACCAACTTCGCTTTCATAAGGAATTAAATCTTGTACAACATAATCAAAATTGGCTTTGTTACTATACGATTCTAACTCTTTTCGATTATGAATTTTTTTTACGGCAGAACCTCGCAATCCTATGTCTGGCTTGGCGATAAAAGGATATTGAATTCCTGAATTTTCGACAGTTTTTAGAATTTCTTCTAATGGAGTTCCTTCAATAATCAACTCGGTTTTGGGGTAATATTGTTGCGGAATAAGATTATAAA
>Ga0315270_10000647_pt1 | contig 18969 bp, 18 predicted proteins | sample C1_bottom_MG_FD_204932 | JGI IMG/M metagenome (GOLD analysis project Ga0315270, IMG submission 204932) | Sediment microbial communities from Yellowstone Lake, YNP, Wyoming, USA - C1_bottom | ecosystem: Environmental > Aquatic > Freshwater > Lake > Sediment | place: USA: Wyoming | collected...
GTAACGCCAAGGGCCGAGCAGTAAATCCCGCACTATCAACAGCGTCCAGCGCTCACCAACCACGTCGAGCGCACGGGCGACTCCGCAAAACTGTTTATAACACCGCTTGTTATTGGCCATAAATTGTTGATCCCGGGTACTTGACACCATTTTACTACTAAAATATATTAGTAATGACTTTAGTTATTAATATTATAAGGAGAAGTGCATGCCCCTGCCAAACATACCGTCCTTTGCCTTGCAGGCCGGATTCTCGTTATTGGCCCTAACGCTTGCCGCTTGGTGGGTGTATGCCGTAGGCCGAGCGTACGCACCTGGAAGCAAAAACTGGAATGCAACCAGCGCCATGATTTCTCTCGCCATCGTTTTAGTCTGGTGCGGAGCTCTATTTGGCGTAAGCCAACAAAATTGGGCGCACGAGTTTGACTCCTTTCCTCCGCCTGGGCTGCGGGTTTTTATAGTTTTGATGGCGATCACAACAACGATCGCTTTTTCGTCAATTGGACGCCAGCTCGCGACTGAATTGCCGATTGTCTTGTTGTTAGGTTTTCAGGTGTTCCGTCTCCCTACGGAGCTGCTAATTCACCAAGCGGCGAACGCCGGGATCGCGCCAATGGAAATGACCTTCCAGGGTCGCAATTTCGATATTTTAACCCCAGTATTGGCTCTGGCTTTGGTTTTCGCGCTACGCCGGGGCCCGGTATCCAACAAGTTAATCGTCGGATGGAACGTACTGGGCCTGCTTTTGCTGATAAACGTGGTGGCCACAGCCATTATGGCGATGCCTCACCCGCTACAAGTTCTTCATACCAACCCGCCCAATATCTGGGTGACTTATTTCCCATTTATTCTCCTTCCTGGCGTTATGGTGTGCTCGGCATTGCTCGGGCATTTACTGGTGTTCCGTGCGCTGGTGGCGCGACGAAAGAGCTGACAACATGACAGGTACACGACTTACCATGCGTTACTAGACGGCAAAGCCAAGGATGGCTCTTTGCCCCGCCTACTTCTTCCCCAACTGAAACGCTTCCTGGCTTTTCTGCTTCGGCGTAATATCAACCTCTGGCTTGAGAAGTAGGCTTGGTGCCACATTCCACTTTCCGCCCTCGTCCGAAATGACGGTAACGCTTTTCTTGTTGTACTTCACCAACGTACCGTTTACACGCGGCCGGTCACTGGGCTGAAATGAGACGCGATCACCAATCGTGAATTTCAGCATTGCCACGTGGGCGCGCATTTGAACTAGGAAATTTAAGCGCTCTACGATTCGGCCATTTAACTCGCGTAACTCTGCTTCCGTTAGCTGGTCAATGTCAATTTTCACGACTCTCTACTCGTTTCTCGTTACTGGATCGGACACGGTCTCCATAATAAACGATTGGACACAAAACCGGCAGCGGCTACCCCCTAAACTCAATAAACATCGCACTGGTCCAAACCTTGGCGCCATCCCGCTGCGTTCCACAAAAATACACGGGCCGAAATCCGTGGGGGCCATTGCGGGCGTCTACTTCCACACTGCCTTCAACGGCGCGAGGGAGCTCATCATCGGTCAGGCGATCAAGGCTGATGAATAGATCCTGCCCGCCTAGTTCGCGACGAATTGTCGATCCGGCCAGCAATTCAGCGCCGGTAAGTTCGAGGCAGAAGCTAGGGCTATGCACGAATGGGTTGCCATCTAAGGGATTACCTACCTTCACGTAGCCGTCGATGGTACCTTCGATTTTCACGCGGCACACAGCCAGACCACTGATGTCGAGCTCGATCGCGTCCATGTCACCGAAGGTGTCGGATTTGAAGCTAATGCAGGTGGGTGACGCGCGCCATACGGTTTCTTCTGGATGCTCGAATCCAAACGCGGTAAACGAATTCACTGTGCCGTTAAGGACGGTTACTGTGCCCTGCCATGCGGCCCAGCGGTATCGATCTGGTATGCGTGCACCGCCCCAGCGAATGCGGATTTTTCTCTGTGAAAAGCCGAGCTCCTGCTGGAGGTTACGCCGCCAGAAACAGCCGGCGTGGTCGAATGCGGCAATTTCATCCCAGCCTTGGTCGCCCAAGAAACGGTAGTCGATTTTGGCATGACCTTTGTGCTTGAATTCATCGCCCATGATGTTCTGGCCACAACACGTAAGGCCGTATAAACGTTCTCCAGTGGTCGCGAAGGTGTGGCGCGCGCGCAAGGCACGGCCGATGGTGGCGCGATCAAGCTGGTCGGCTATGATACCAGTTAGGCCGCCTTTGGTGCCGAATACGGCCGCGCCCGGCACCCCGCCGCCACAACGGCCGCGATGTTCGTCGCTATTGGCGGAGGCGCCGAGTTTGTAGCCGCGTCGCATCACGTCTTGGTACAGCCACGGGAATTGACCCCAGGCGGATTCGATTTCCACGAGTCGCTCTAACACCGGATGGTGCCAATCCATGTTGCAGCGGCGACCACCCACGTGCGGCATCAGCAAATGGCCTTCTGGGTCGTGAATGTAGGTAGCGTACAACTCATCGAGGGGCCAGGCGCCAGGCTGCAGTTGATCGCCCTGCATGTCTTCGTTCCATTCGAAGGAACGGCAGACGTTGCCGTTACGGTCGAATGGAAACTCGGGTGTTTTTCCGTGTAAGAAAACCACATTGTGGTCGCCGCCCGCTGCTGAATTTCCGCACCACTCGGTGCCAGGGTAACAAACGAACTCGCCATCGCGATTAATCTCATCAATATACGCGACAGATTTGTCCCAGCGGGCCTTGGTGATGTTGAAATCGTTGGCGGTGTAGCCGAGCACATCCAAGCCCGAAACATCGCGGCCATAACTCAAATTGTACGTGGTGTCGTTGGTGCCAACGGTGTCGTCGGAATGCACATGTAAATCGCCGTAGTAGGCGCGCGGAACATGCAATTGCGAGTCGGTATCTATATACACCCTCTCTTCCGGCACAACCGGGCGGTTGCGCAATTTCGCCATTAATTCCAGCTCGCCATCTTCGTTTAATGGCAGATCGGTCAACGTCGCAACGGCCCAACCTTGTGGATTTAAGGCCACCACGTTCTCATAAACCGGTTTGCTATTGCGGACGCCTGTCACGGCAACCGATGCTTCGGTATCGCAGCAGGTGTTACCCCATTTATCTTCGATGCTGACGATTGCACGGGCCGCCTCGCCGGTTTTGACGATGCGCGGGGCCACCACACGCACTTTCGCTGGCGGCCCGGAAACCACATCAATATGAATATCACCCGGCACCGAGGCAAAACGGCTTGTGCCCAGCGGGTCAACATAACAACGGAATCGAAAGCCTTTTTCGACGAATGTTTGCACGCGCGTGCCGGGGCCACCCGCACGGCGATCACCAAGGCGAATGATGATGTGATCGCCAGGCTTTAGAAAACCATCGACTGTGTCAACAATGATCGCTTTCTGGAACGGACGCTCATGACCCTTTTGATCGAAGCGCACCTTGAGCGACTGCACCGTCGCGGGGCTTTGGCCTTCTGCCAAAGCACACGCCTGATATTCAGCCGAAACATAATTGGCGCCAGTCGGATCGTCGGTTTGGAACAAGGCCCAATCGGAATAGAATTTGAACGTAGCCTTGAACCAGGCGCCATCGGCAATACCAGACGCACCGACTTCGTAGTCCAACAGAATCTCGTCCCAGGAACCCGCCACCAACCGGTCGACGTTGCAGGTGACGCTGCCTAAAAACGGCATGTCTTTGGTTTTTTGGTAAAGGCCTTTGGGTGACACATAGTCGCCCAATTTCGCTTTGAGTTCGCTGTCAGTCATCCGTTTCATTGCACTCTCCCTAGGTCAAGCGCCAAACTTCGTAGCGTTTTTCCATCTGTCTAAAAATCAGGCGCTCAATCAGCCAGGACAATCCGCCAATCATCACGATGCCGAGCAACACTTGTCTGGCGTTCCCAATTTCACCGCCCATCGAGACCATCCAGCCTATGCCTTGGGTGGCGCCAACCATTTCCGCCGCAACGAGGGAGCGCCACGCTTGGCTGAACCCAATGCGCAATCCGGCGGTAACAAACGGCAAACTCGCGGGCAAATAAACATACAAGAACAACTGCCAGCGCCGCGCGCCGAGTGAGCGCGCAGCGCGCACTTCCGTGCCCTGAATCTGCAAAATGCCTTCGGTGATTGTAATAATCATCGGGTTAACGGCCGCGATGAAGATTACGACCGCGATGGTCGTGTAACCGATGCCAAAAATGATCAGCATTAAAGGAGCCCACGCCACCGGCGGGATAGACATGAACAGACCGTTCAACGGCGTAATAAATTCACGTAATGGGCGAAAAAATCCACAGAGAAATCCGAGCGCAATCGCCACAACTATCGCCGACCCAAAGCCACCGACAATTTCCAAAAGGCTCGCCCACAAATGGGGCAGCAGCGTACCCTTCCCCATCCAGACGCGCGCTTCCTCGACCACATCCCAGACCTGAGGAAAGATGTACGATGGAAACTGCGATGCAATCGCCATCCAGGCTAACAAAAGAAATGGGATTGAAAACCAGGAATAAGAAAACTTGGGAAGTCTTAGCGTTCTTTGTTTAGGCGCTGGACGCGCCTCCATGACAACCGACATAACCTACCCCACATTATTCAACGTCGGCATGGATACTCGCCGAACTCATCGTCGGCAAGCACCCATGCCACACTGCATTTAGTTACCCGCTTCCATTTTCACCAATTTTGCCTGGTATCGCGTATCGACCAATTGCGTTGTTTTCATTTCGCCGGGTATGAAGCCTAGCGCCAATGAATAACCCATCAATTGCTGAATAAACGCTTGGTCGGCATCGGTTAGCTTCCATTCCCAACCAAGATTCTTGCGGGCAGCCGCCACTACGTCGGTCGGCGAATATTTTTTCCCGGCTGGGCCGTCGATCGGCGAGATATTAAAGGCGTCGGCAATTATGTCGTTGCCAGCGGTCGGGCTCGAGTTCAAGAAATCCACCGCTTTTTTGTGCGCACTCAAAGCACGTTGCAAGCCATCGGATTTCTTTTCGATGGTTTCCGGCAGAGCCATCACAACGTACCAAACGGCCTTGCCCAATTTATCGTCGGCGTCATACACTATCTTGGCATTGCCGCGCAGCAGTTCCTGGGTCTTGAACGGCTCCCACACAAATGCGGCATCCACTACGCCCGCTTGAAGCGACGCGCCCATGTTGCCCGACGGCATATCAATGACTTGCAGATCTTTGTCGGCGTCGAGCTTGCCTTCGGCACCGAGAATATAGCCGCGCAACAATACATCGTTACCGCTACCTTTCTTTACGCCGGCTAGCTTCTTACCTTTCAAATCCGCCAGCGATTTAATGTTGGAATCGCTGCGGGCAATGATCGCCGCCTGACCGTAGTTCACCTTTGCCAGGATTTGGCTCTTCAAACCGCGCGAGTACCAGTGATACACCGGCGGCGCACCGATGTATGCCATATCTAGCTGGCCGGCGGCCAACGCCTGCTGGAGAATCGGTCCGGACGTGAATGACGTGATTTCAACATCCACGCCCGCCTCTTTGAAGTAACCTTTTTTGTCAGCGATGACCACCGGCGCATTCGCCATTGCATACACCCAGCCGATGCGAATTTTCTCTGCCGCCAAGACCTGACTGCCTACTGCGAGCAAAGCAACACCCATAATTGCACGAAACATAGCGCCTCCCTCTCCTTGCTTTAACTTACCAATTTCACACCGGCTGTAACGAACCCTCTGCCGGTGCGCTTTCTACCACTCTCTCTGCCTCAACCGTTTTCGGCGTAAACACCGCGCCTTTCCCGCGTGTAACCGCCGAAATATCGGCGATCAACTCCTTTTTATATTCCCAAAACAATTCCGATGTTCGCGTGACGGGGCCGCTGCGCGGGCGAGGCAGCTCGTTGCGAAGCTCGCGGTAAATACCATGTGGAGGGCGATTCAAAACGATGACGCGATCGGACAAATAAATGGCTTCGTCAATGTCGTGCGTGATGAACACCACGGTTTGCCCCAGGCTGTCCCAGAGCCGCAATAATTCATCGTTCATGGTCTCACGCGTAATTGCGTCTAGCGCGGCGAAAGGCTCGTCCATCAATAATAGATGAGGCTCTAGAACCAGAGTGCGCGCCAACGATACGCGCTGCTGCATCCCACCGGACAATCGCATCGGTAAATAATTCTCGAATCCCTTCAGGCCGACCAACTCCAGGTAACGCTCGGCTTTCGCGCGGCGCTGTTTTGCGTCCAAGCCGTTCTGCATTTTTAAACCGAATTCGACGTTTTGTACCGCTGTGAGCCATGGAAACAAGGTCGCAGTCTGAAACACGTAGCCGAAATGCGGATCTTCAGGCTCTATTTTTTGGCCACGCAACAACACGCTGCCTTGTTTGGGCTTATAGAAACCACTCAATAGATTCAGCAAAGTGGTTTTGCCACAGCCCGAAGGCCCGAGTATGGAAACAAATTCGCCGGGTTTGATATTAACGTGCAGCCCGTTGTAAATCGTGAGCTGATTGTTGTAGGAAAAATGAAGATCGTCGATGACTAACGCGTCACCGCCAACGTGATTGACCGTGGGCACAAGCTGTCCTCCCTGACATCTATGAATACTTGTTATCGTGCGACAATGATCTCAAAATCCCTTTCCTTGTCGGGAAAAGAAACTACCGCATCAAAAAGTGAAAGTCAAATGGACTCGAAATGGAAATTATCCCCTCCATTTCGTGCCGTTGGCCAGCCATGAACGGGGCAAAACGTGGCTAGGTACTCCGCCTGACCACGCACCTGTACGAAGCGCCGACAACATTGACATTCAGCTTATAAAGGTACACAATTTTTCCGTTAACATCAGATAAAGGCTACCAATGCAAGTATCTATGCGCGAATTTAAGTCACATTTGGCCCAATACGTCAGTCAAGCGCAGTCCGGCCAGCTCATTGAGCTGACTTCGCATCGCAAGGTAGTAGCTCGACTGGTAGGAGTTGGGCAATCAGGCGAAACCGGGGTCTCACGGTTATTGGCTACGGGTGTTGCGTCCTGGCAAGGCGGCAAACCGACGGGGGCAGCGCTCACCCTTCGCGGACACGGCAGACCCGTCTCCGACATGGTACTGGACGACCGCGGATGATCTTGTTCTGCGATACCTCGGCCCTGCTGAAACTCTACATTGTCGAGGCAGGAAGTGAGCCCGTCAAAGCGAGGGCCAATGAAGTTGAAGCTGTCGCGGTGTGCCGCATCGCATGGGCCGAAGCACACGCCGCTTTATCGAGGCGAGCACGAGAAGTACCGGAGGATAGGGAGGCAATCGAACAGGCCAAAGCGGCTCTTGCTTCAGATTGGCCGCACTATCTGATACTGGAAATTGACCAGTCACTGGTCGAACGAGCCGGTGAATATGCGGACACGTTCGCGCTGCGAGGATACGACAGCATCCAGCTTGCCGCGGCGTTCGAAGCGGGCCGTATTTCGCAAATACCCATCCTCTTCGCTTGTTTCGATTCTAGGCTGAACAAAGCCGCCAAAGTCTTGGGCATGTCTTGCCTGTAATTTAATGTCTTGCATCCACACCCAGGGATTGCCCACCAAGTCGCCAATGCCGTGCTTGAAATAGCCATCGTAGGCAACTGATACGAACGTTAACAACAAATTATCGCGCACGATTTTCTACATTAGAGCCTTGCTACGTTACTTAGTACGGTGCGAAGCTCACCGAGCCGTTAAGCGTGCAGTCAGTGGGACATGAGAAGACGACCGCTTTCATGGGCGTAGCCGCGAACGTAATTCGGCCTGCACTCCGATCGAACATAATCCCAAGGCTTGAGCACGCGGGGTGGCTGCTGTCTACCGCCTCCGCAACTAAGGCGCAGCTGTTAAGCCCAGCATTTAGGATGGTGGACAGCACCGGTGTCGCCGAATCTGTTGCGGTGACCGCGAGCGTGGTGACATAGTCGTAAACGGTTAGTTTCGCCGTGTCCGTGGTGGCATGTCCAATTTTGCCTCCCGCAACGTTAGGAATGGCAGAAAAGGCAAGCGGTCCAGCCACCGTATGGCCCGATGGAATCTTTACGCCTGCTACATTGCTCGAAGTACCTCCCGTAGTAGTTCCCGCCGTCGACGCAGCACTTGGTTGAATAATTTTCTCACCGTCTGCCGGCGACACGCCACTGATCGACTGATGGTTGTCCGAGATGTCGAAATGTCCCTTGGCGAAATTCAGCACAAGCTGTTTACCGCCGCCGGTCAGCGTGTCGACACACGCGGACGTTGTTACGTAGCCTGCTCCATTGTAGGTAACCGCCCCTGCTGGCCTAATAGTTAGAAACGCATTGCCTGTTTTCGTAAAGACGAATTGGTTGTCGAACGTTGCTTCTGCGCCGGTATAAGCTCCGGCAAACGCGATGAGTTCGATTCCCGTTGGCGTTGCCACGGCGGCGCCGCTTTGGAACAGCGATGTATCGCAACTCAGAGAACTTGCTCCGGAATTGCCACCGCCGCTACCCGCGACAATTGCCGAGAAATCGATCGTTGAGGCAATCGCCTGAAAGCTGCTCAAGGCGTTTTTTAAATCGGCACTGCCGTGACTGGTTGCAAGGGCCGACATCTTCGCCCCAAGCTCCGTACCAAAATTGCTATAGGGCGCGTTGACTGACGCATCCGCGCCATTCTTACCGTCAATGTCGCCATCCGCTAGATCGGCCGCAAGCGCCTCCATCACTGCCAGCGAGGGTGCCGCTTGGCCCTCCCCCAACTTGGCCAATGCAGCGAGCTTCAATGCATATTTACCCGCGTCATCGTTGCCGAGGCTGCCTGCCGTTGTACTCGCGTTGAAGGCGGTTGGCACAGTGAGTAGGCTGGCGATTTCGGGAGCTCAAGCCAAACGTACTCTTTCGTTCAGTTGATTCCCGATGCCAGCACGGCCCCGCTGGTCGCGTCTAACAGCGTTCCTGAACCCGCTTCCATTGCCCTGCTCGGGCTGGGATTGGCCGGAATTGTCGGCTCACGGCGCCGCCACTCAAATTAATTTCATTCGCGGCATGGTGTTACTAACGACACCGTGCCGCGAACGCTAGACGCTCGGCCCAAGAACCCTACACCAACCCCAAAAGCGGGAAGAGCGGTCCATAACAGCGCGATTTTTCGTTAAATAGGCCCACTATTCGCCTCAAAATCGCGCTATTGTGTCCTCGCTCTCCCATTTTTTCGCTCCACACCACCTAAGTCCGGCAGGCTGCTAGGCTTGTCCCCTTCGCCGCTTCAAAAAATACTTCGAACACAAGTAACTCACGAATACGGACACGCCAATGACCATCCAATGAATCACCGAAAAAACACCCACAAAGTACAAATTGTCGCCGAACGATACGGCGGCATCTTGGGAGTCAACCGTAAGTTTAACGTTAAAAAACACCACGCCGATCACTAATGGAATCAACGCTCCCACCAACAGAAAATCCCCCACGTTATGCAATTTCCACAAACCCACCAGACCGGAACTGTGCTTGGCGTATATCAAGATGCTAACCAGGTAGAGCGGCCAGTAAATCCAGCAGACCAATAGGATACTGTCCCAAATTCCATAGCTGAGCTGAAACGCCAGAACGAACGCCCAAACTGAAAGAAGCACGGTGATAATCAAGTACATTGCTTATCCAACCAAAATGACTACTGAGCAAAGCCGAACAGGCTCAACCCACCACTGAATCCAGGCCTGCAAGTGTACATGGCACGAATGCGTCCTACCTCACAAACATTAATAGTTGCATAAGTTCTCGCAGTTTGAGGATGACAACGGTCGGCGGCCAGGGATGGCCGCGGTCGAGCGTACATGGATGTATTCATGGCGTGTTGTCATCCTCGAACTGCGAGGACTTTCGGGACGATTGATACTAACCGCACCCCACGCCGGTTTGAAGGAATTAGGGTACACACGACTGGAACTGCCGTAACGGCACAGCCACCCCGGCAACACCCCCACCACCCATGTTATCCTATGCCGCTCACCGCTTTGGCGGCAAACCCATTAGTTAAAGGCCAGGTATCCATGTCTTCAGACATCGTGCGCATCGCCACGCGCAAAAGCCCGCTTGCCATGTGGCAAGCCGAATTCGTCAAAGCCGAGTTGATCAAATTTCACCCCGGCCTGCGCGTTGAATTCGTCAAAATGACAACGCAAGGCGACAAGATTCTCGATGCCCCACTCGCCAAAGTGGGCGGCAAGGGCTTGTTTGTTAAGGAATTGGAAACCGGCATGCTGGAAGGCACAGCAGACATTGCCGTGCATTCGATGAAAGACGTGCCGGTCGAATTCCCACCCGGCTTGCACTTACCGGTAATCTGCGAACGCGAAGACCCGCGTGATGCGTTTGTTTCCAACAAGTTCGCCACCTTAGCCGAGCTGCCCCTCGGCGCACGCGTGGGAACCTCCAGCTTGCGCCGCCAGTGCCAGCTCATGGCGCGACGGCCCGACCTGCAAATTCTGATGCTGCGCGGCAACGTCAACACGCGTCTGGCCAAGCTCGATGCAGACGAATACGACGCGATTATCCTTGCCGCCGCTGGCCTCAAACGCCTCGGCTTTGGCGACCGCATTCGCGAGCACATCGACACGCTGATTAGTTTGCCGGCGATTGGCCAAGGCGCGGTCGGCATTGAATGCCGCAGCAACGACGCCCGCATCAACGCCTTGATTGCACCGCTGAATCACCCCGACACCGCCGTGCGCGTTCGCGCTGAGCGGGCGATGAACCATCGGCTTCAGGGTGGCTGCCAAGTACCCATCGGCGGCTATGCCGAACTCGACTACGGCGTGATCGTTTTGCGTGGCTTGGTCGGCCGGCCTGACGGCACCCAGATAATCCGTGGCGACATTAGCGGCCGCCCCGAAGACGCCGAAGAACTCGGCACGGTTCTGGCTAATGATCTGCTTTCTCGCGGCGCCGACGTTATTCTGCGCGAGGTTTATGGCAACGCCGGATAAGGTTACGCCAGACTGCGCCACACCAAGCCGGGCTACCCTGGCGGGTGTTGGCGTTTTGGTAACACGCCCCGCGCATCAAGCGCAGGGGCTTTGCCAATTAGTGGAGCAAGCCGGCGGCCGGCCTATTCTGTTTCCAGCTTTGGAGATCCTAGACATAGACGACACCGGCCCTCTGCTGGCACTAATCGATCGGCTCGACGAGTTCGACATCGCTATTTTTATTAGCCCCAACGCGGTGAGCAAAGCGCTGAATTTGATTCGTGGGCGGCGACCGCTGCCGCAGCACCTACAATTGGCCGCAGTGGGCAAAGGCAGCGCCAAGGCACTAACATCCAATGGACTCAAACCACACATCTACCCCGCCACCCGGTTCGATAGCGAAGCCTTGCTCGAACTACCTGCCATGCAAGACGTAAATGGCAAACGCATCGTGATTTTTCGTGGCGACGGCGGCCGCGAATTGTTAGCAGAAACCCTGCGGGAACGCGGCGCCCAAGTGGAATATGCCGAATGTTATAGGCGCGCCACACCCAAAGGCGACATTGGCGCGCTGCTAAAACGTTGGGCGCGCGGCGAGGTACACATCGTTACCGTGACGAGCGCGGAAACGCTGCGCAACCTTTTCGACATGGTTGGCCAATTGGGCCGACAATGGCTGCAAAAAACGCCCATTGTGGTGGTCAGCGCACGCGCAGCTGAATTGGCGCGCGAACTCGGCTGCAAAGTGGAACCCATTGTTGCCAGCCAAGCCTCCGACGAAGCGATTATTGCCGCCATTGAATCATGGCGCACAGCCCACTGAAGGATGCCGCGCATGGCCGACGCCAGCGAACCTGAAGCCCCGCCCAAACCCACCCCGCCCCCAAACGCCAAGGGCAACCTGACACTATTGCAGATACAACGTTATGCCTTCGGGGCAACCTTTATCGCATTGATCGCCGTCGCCACCGCCGTTTGGCTCTGGCGCGAACAAGTCGCCGCGCAAGCTCTTACCCAGCAATGGATTGCCGCCATCGAAGCGGACCTGCGCAATACACGCGCTCAGCTCGGCGCGGAAACCGCACGAGAACAAGCGCTCGTTACCCAGCGGCTGCAAGAAATTGAAGGCCGCCAAAGCACCATGCAAACCCGGCTGGACGAATTGCACGAACGCATGGGCAGCAGCGCACGTGACTGGGTAGCCGCAGAAGCAAGCTATCTGATGCAGGTCGCTCAACATCGCCTGACCCTGGAACGCGATGCCCCGGCGGCACGCACCGCCCTTAAACTGGCCGATGAACGCATTCGCTCGCTGGGCGATCCCGCCTTGCTGCCGGTACGCAACGAACTCGCACGCGAAATAACTGCACTGGACACTTTAGCAATTCCCGACATCGGCGGCATATCGGCCACACTGGCCGCCATTGGACAAAAGGTTGATTCGTTGCCTCTGCGCGTGCACACGGCACCGGGCGACGGGGCCGCAACGACCTCTGTCGACAACACCAAAATCCGTCATTGGACAGACATCCCACAAGCCATTTGGGACATTCTGCGCAACCTGGTGACCGTTCGCTATAACGATCGACCCGTGGACCCGCTTTTGTCACCGCAGCAAGTGAGCTACTTGTTTCAAAACCTGCAATTGAAATTGGAAGCGGCGCGCTTTGCCGCCTTACGCGCCAATGAGCCGCTCTACCAAACAAACTTGCAGCTGGCCGTCGACTGGCTTTGGGCTTACTTCGATACCAACTCGCTCGACACACAAACCGTGTTAGCCAAACTGGAATCCCTCAAAGCCACGCCGATCGCCCCCACCCTGCCCGACATTTCCGCCTCGACAGCGGCCCTGCGGGCGGCGGTAAAAGGGCACAAACCTCGTGAAGGCGCCGCGCAGTGAAATGGCTTTTCGTCACCCTCATTGCGCTGAGCGCCGGCGCGGCCCTGGCAGTAATTCTCCATAACGACCCCGGCTATGTGCTGATGCGCTACGGGCCGTGGAGCGTGGAAATGTCGCTGGCGGTGCTGGTGTTTTTTGCGATTGTGGCTTGTACCACGGGCTATTGGGCCGTCCGACTCATTGGCGAACTCACGCGCCTGCCCGCCCGCTCTCGGGCGTGGCGAAAACGTCGACGGCAATCCAAGGCAACCAGCGCGCTGGCACACGCCATCATCGCCGAAGCGGAAGGTGACCACGCCCTCGCCGAGCGCGGACTGATCGCGCATGTCGGCGACAGTCCGTATCCCGAAATTCATTATCTTCTGGCCGCTCGGCACGCCTTTTCGCAACAAGCCTATAACCGCGCGGACGACTATATCGCACTGGCCTGCACGGAAAGCAGTCATTGCCGGGTGGCCGCGCTACTCACACAAAGTGAACTTCAGATTAGTGCCAAACAGTACGACCTCGCACTGGCGGCGGCACGGCAAGTCCGCGAATACGAACCCGCCAATTTAAGGTCACTCGCACTGCTCGCCAAAATTTACGAAGGGCAGCAAGATTGGCCGCAGCTCGCCGCACTCGCGCCAGAACTGGACCGTACAAAAGCCGTGTCCGACGCCGAATTCCAACGGCTGGAGCACACCGCCTACCAAGGCATATTGGAACGCACCGCCCAAATGCGCGACCCTGTGCTCATCCACCAAGCATGGACGCGCATTCCAAAAACGGCACGTGACGATCCCGCTACCGTCCAAATTTACGCGCAGAGCTTGGTTCGATTGGGACACGGTGAAATGGCCGAAACGGTGGTCGAGGAAACGCTACAAAAAGCATTTAACCCTTCTTTGGCGCGGCTCTATGGCCTTATTGAAGGCGGAAACGCCCGGCGCCGTTTCGAACGAACACGCGGTTGGATCAGCGAACACGGCCCACTTCCCGCGCTGCAGCTCGCTGCTGCCCGCCTTTGCATGCGCCTAGAAATCTGGGCACAGGCCCGCGAACATCTATTGGCCTGCCTCAACCAAGGGGACACCCCTGAGGCCCTGCAGGTCTACGCCGACCTGCTTGAACGCGAAGGCGATCGCGACGCGGCTAAAGAGTATTACCGCAAGGCCGCCATATCTTGGTCGTTACAGGAAACTACGCCATGATAAAAGATCGACGCTTGCTCGGCATTCTTTGCCTGGCGGCCACGCTCACCCTGTCCTTGCCCGTCAAAGCGGAAGACATCGTGATAATCGGCCTCTTTACCGGGAAAGCGGTGCTGACCATCAACGGCGAACGCCGCGTGATGGCCGTGGGCGACACCAGCCCAGACGGCTACACACTCGTAAAGGCAGACAGCAACGAAGCAACCCTGAAAATCAACGGCAAAACCTACGCGTTTACCCTGGGCAGCCAAACGAGCCTAAAATTCGCCGCACCGGCAGAAACCGTGCTGCGCTTGAAAGCTGACGGTCAGGGCATGTATACCCAAAGCGGCACAATAAACAACACACCAATAGATTTCCTCGTCGATACCGGCGCAACGTTCGTCGCACTCAATCGCAACCAAGCCGGGCGATTGGGGATAGATTACAAGCGCGTTGGCAAACCGGTCCAAGTTTCCACAGCGTCGCGCGTTGAAACTAATTACATGGTTACGCTGGCGTCCATAAAAGTGGGCCCCATTGAGTTGCGCGACGTTCAAGCCGTCATTTCTGAAAACGAGTTCCCAACCGAGGCGCTGCTTGGAAACTCCTTCCTGAACCGGCTGGAAATGAGCCGTAGCACGGATACTGTGACCCTCAAAAAGAAGTAGGACGGGCGCAGCAACCGCAGGGGCACCCGCCTGGGCGGCCATCGACCGACCGCTAGAAGCCACTCCCTTCACCCGGCCTGAAGCTTACCCATCCCCACTTTGCCTCCGATATAAAAAATTTTTGAGGCTACCCCAATGAATAATTGCTTAACAATTCTCGATTGCTCTCAACTATTATTAAATTCGGTCGAAAATAGCTCATGCATATCGCAGATTTTTTGGTTGCAGGTCGCAGGACGCACTTTCGATTTGGACGTCGATTCAATTGGATTACACGAGGACAGAGACTATGAAGCTTAAAGTTGCGACAATTCTGGCTGTATTTGCCACCGCGTTTGCCTCTTCGGCCTGGGCTGACCTATCACCTGATTTGGCTGCCAAGGTGGAAGGCGTAAAGAAAAAGATGATCGAATGGGCCGCTAACCCCACCATCGTTGCCGCCGTTAAGGCCGCGAACGGCTCGGATGGGCTTATTGCCGGAATGAGCAATTCCAAGTGGGACGAGCTGACAGACAAAGACCCCGTGGTCCTGGGTTTTCAAACCAGCCCCGCCGGTAAATTGGCCGTCGAATGGGAAAAAGACAAAACCATCGGCAAACTCTACGTTCGCGATCTGAAAGGCAACTTGGTAGCCTCCAGCCTTAACAAGCCGTTGCTATATAACGTGGCAACCCGGCCGCCGTTCATTCAAGCGATGAAAGGCGCCGCGTGGAACACTACGGAAGTCAAGCAAGACCCAACCACGCAAGCTAAGAGCATTCAAGTGTCTGCACCCGTGCTAGACGGTGGCAAGCCCATTGGCGTGATTCACACTAGCGTAGGCGTCGAGTAACCGAGAAAGACTGCGGCGGCTAACTGGCCGCCGCAGCTCACTTTAAAAAGTAAGACGTTGACGATTTAGGCCAAGGAGTTCTCCATGCTACTCGCGCAATTCAAAGTCGGCACCCGACTCGCCGCCGGATTCGCATTATTGCTCGTACTGTTGGCCGCTATCACGGCCATTGGTCTGAGTCGCATGGCTTTGCTGCAATCCAACCTCGACACGGTCGTCAACTCCGATTTCGCCAAAGTCACCCTCGCCAATAAAATGCGCGATGCGATTCGCTTCCAGTCCATTGCCCTGCGCGACATCGTGCTGCAAGAGGATCTCGGCTTTAAGAAGAAAGAATTGAAATTAATGAAACTCGCCCGCGAAGACTACAAAACCGCGTTTGAGAAACTGAAAACCCTTATTACCAGCGAAGACACCAAGAAACTGCTTGGCGAAATTCACAGCGCCGAGGAGCGCACCAAGGAAGTAGCCGGCGCCGCTTTGGATTTATCGCTCGACGACAAACACGCAGAAGCCGCCGAGGCCGTGCGTGAAAAGGTCCGACCTGAACAATTGAAGCAAATTGAGCAAATTGAAATGTTGCTCAAACAGCTCGACGCCGACTCCAAAGCCTCCGCCGATGAAGCGGACGCTGCCTACCAGGGCGCACGCATCATGATGATAGCAATGGGCATTGTGGCCGTGCTGCTGGGCGTAGGCGTCGCATTCATGATTACCGTTAGCATTACAAAACCGCTTAAACGCGCCTGCGGCATCGCTAAAACGATCTCTTCCGGCGACCTGTCCAGCCGCATTGTCGTGGTCGGTATCGACGAAACCAGCGTGCTGCTGCGATCACTGAGTGAAATGAATACCAAACTCGCCGAAATTATTCGTGCTGCCAAATCCACCGCCGACACCGTGGCCGATGGGGCAGCGGCCTTGTCCATCGAAACCGAGCAAGTATTACAGCGCGCAGTAACCCAATCTGAACGCATGATGGCGATATCGGCGGCCGTGGAACAAATGAGCGTGTCCGTTTCTACCATCGCCCATGGCGCGGAAGGCGTGTCCGGCGCAGCGGATGACACAACTCACATTGTCGAGAACAACGCCAAGGCGATGGAACTCAACCTGCAAAAATCGCAGAACATTGTTAACACCGTTAACACCTCCAGCGACGCAATTACCTCCTTGAGCAACGCGATTGAGAAGATCACCCATGTGACCCGCGTCATCAACGGCATTGCCGATCAAACCAATTTGCTCGCGCTCAATGCCACCATTGAAGCCGCGCGCGCCGGTGAACACGGGCGCGGTTTTGCGGTCGTTGCCGATGAGGTGCGCGTGCTCTCACAACGCACAGCTAGCAGCACCGCCGATATCGCCAAGATGATTAATTCCGTCAAGCAAATGGCCGCCGAGTCCGTCGGCACCATGGACAGAGTAAAACAAGAGGTGCTAGACGGATCCAACTGCGCCGCCGCCACCGCCAGCTCGCTAACACAAATTCTTGGCGCCGCCGGCCGGGTTAACGACCTGGCACACAACATTGTGGAAGGCACACGGCAACAATCGGCAGCGACCGAAGAAACTGCCAACAACATGGAACAGCTTACGATGCTGGTAACGGAAAATAACCAGAACATGCAATCGGTTGACGCCACAGCGAGCAATATCGCCCGAACCGCCAATGAGTTGCGCACTCTGGTTGCCAGGTTCAAGCTCCCGGAAGAGGGTGCCGCGTAGTCTCTGGCACCCTAGAATAGAGCGCTCTGTCGAGCCCAGGCATAGCCGGTATCAGCCGGCAAAACCTGCCCGAATGTGCTAGGCTTTTGTCTATTCATCGCGACCCCAAAGACGAAACCATGCTGTACAGCCCCGCCCAATCCACTCCAGCGAAAAGAGATGAGTTTGCCAGCAGTCTCATCTGTGTCGCCGCATCGTCGGCCCTTTGGTTGTCAGGTTGCGCGGAACCCACCCAACCCGCCGCCGTATTTACCGCAACGACGACCACAGCGAACCTTGAGCTCCCGTCGAGCGGCAACGATTTGGGTGAGCCAGACATTGCACCCGCCGACATTTCCTCGCCGAGCGCACCGGTGGATTTGGCCGACAACCTATCGACGATTGCCAATACGCCCATAACGGCGAACACATCCACCGCCATTGCGAGCTTGCAGACAATTCCAGCCGCGATTGACCGCGCACCCAAAAACCTAACCGGCTTGGATTTTATTAACGATGGCGCTGCCGACGTCACCGGAAGCACCGTATCAATCAACATTGCCGCGCTGAGCGACAGCCTAGTCACCGGCTACTTTGTCGCCGAAGACGCCACCGATGCTACACCCGTTACGCCATCCAGCGATGATCCAGGCTGGATAGCTGTGAGCCCCGCGAGCGCCTACGGAGCAACCAACGCCTACACCCTGCAACGCGCCTATGCAGACGGCACCAACGTAAATCTATTCGTCTGGTTCAAGGACGCGACCAACCAAGTGTCCCGTGCGACAACAGGCCAAGTGGCAATACACCGCAGCGATCGAATTGTTACTGCCAGCGCTCCCTATGTCGCCGACACTTCCGTGGGCTTCGACGGCTGGGCCAACGAAACCACGCCCGCGCGCACTTCCGGCACGCACAGTCGATCAAAAGCCGCGGCCCATGTGGAACGCGCTCTAATCAGCCCACCCTTCGTATTGCCCGCTGTTGGGGCGAGCGATGAAATCCTGCTCAACCTATCCGAGTGGTATCAATTCGACGCCGATGCCAGCGTGCTCGACGGCGCCCGCGCAAATGTGCAAATTGCGGTCGAGCAGGCTCCGGGCTCATGGAGCGACTGGACTGACCTCGCCGGCGCCGGCAACACCCTTTCGTCCGAAACAACTTCACCCCAGCTCGACCTTACCGCCTATGCCAATTCGACCATCAAGCTTCGCGTTGGCGTAGCAGGTAATTTGACCACGCTGAGCGACTGGGGTCTAACAGAAATCAGCCTGGACGTGGCGAGTCCGATCGGAATCGAAGCCAACGCAATGTATTCCCAACATTTCGAAGCCGGCTGGAACGGATGGTCGACGGTCACACCGAACTGGTCAATTTCCGGGCCAAAATTGGACGGCACGATTGTGGCGCCCGAAGGTTTGTATTACGCAGCTGCACAACCACATGGCGCAGAAACGGGTGACTTCGCGTTAACCTCCCCTACATTCCATCTCCCCAACAGCAGCGCTATCGAAGTCAGCTTCAATGAGTGGCACGCATTGCACTACGGTGAGGCAAAACTGCAAGTCAGTTACTTCGATGCCGTAACGGGTTGGAGCGATTGGGAAGACCAAATACGCGCTATCAGCGGGCGTTCCAGCAATTGGGAAACAGTACAAACGAGCCTTACCCGCTACGCCGGACTGCGCGTACGCCTACGCTTATTCGCCCATCTCACACCGGGCGACGAAGCGTGGCGCAT
>Ga0315270_10000648_pt1 | contig 18934 bp, 21 predicted proteins | sample C1_bottom_MG_FD_204932 | JGI IMG/M metagenome (GOLD analysis project Ga0315270, IMG submission 204932) | Sediment microbial communities from Yellowstone Lake, YNP, Wyoming, USA - C1_bottom | ecosystem: Environmental > Aquatic > Freshwater > Lake > Sediment | place: USA: Wyoming | collected...
CGTGTTTTCTGCCATGGTGATTCTGTCCGTGTACCGGATGACGGAAGCCGAATGGGATAGCGCGGTGCTGCTGGCAAAGCTTGTCCGCAATCCCGTGGATGCGGTGATTAACGCGCTGTTGCTGATGGCTGTCGCAGTGCAGCTGATTTATCTGCGTCTCGCGCAACGGCGCGAACGGCTAATTCTGACACCCGCCGGCATCGAATATCGTTCGCCACTGCCGGAAGCGCTGCAAGCCCTGCGGCCGAGCTGGTCATTGGCATGGGGGCAGATTCGCGCAGCGTCATTGAAGGGTGCGCTGCGTGCCCACGATGCGCGCGGCGTGATGCTGGAGCTCGACAATGGTTTGCGCAAGGTCAGGATTTCCCCCTTCCAGTGGGTGGACCCGGCGCGGCATCACCCCCTCTCGCCGTGGAGGCAGATGTGGACTTTGCAACGCGCAAAACCAGAACAAATACTTGCCAGCGTCGAAGACAGTGAGGTGATGCGATTCATTAACGCCGCGGCGCCGCATCTTTTGCCGCAGCGCAGCGCGGCTTTTCTTGACACCGGTTTCGCGCTCGAAAAGAATCCGCACGCGCTGGCGGTGGTGATTGCGTTCTTTGTGCTCTTTTTGTATGCATTGGGCGATACATTCGTCTTTGGTCATGAAATCTATGCCGACCAGCCGCCTTATCCGCTGTTCGTTGCTGCCGGCATTCTGGCGGCCATTGCGGCGGCACTTTGGCTGCGACGCGCGCAAGTGCCGGTTGCCGAAAGTCTGGGCGTGGCGCTGCTGTTCGGTGGTGCGCTGGGCGCGGCGTTTTACCCGGGCGCGTTACGGATTAATGCTCTCACCGACGTGGAGGGGCTGCAGTATTACGAATATCAGCTGACCCCGGCATTGACGCTCAGCCCGTTTTCGGCCGGGTTACCGACCCTGGCCTTTCCCCGCTATGCCGATTATTGGTCGCAGCTTAAGGCGGGCTCCGTGCACTATTTCGAGCTGCGCCGCGGCGGGCTTGGCTTCTACCAGCTCAACATGCTGCCGGTGGAACAGACATTGCGCGAGTACTATGAGGGGCAGCAGGGCGCCGCGCGCGCAGCGGGACGCTAGACCTGAAACAGAGGTGCTACGCAGTAGTTCTCTAATATTAGCCATTACTGTTACAGAGACCGGAATATTTTTGCGTTGACGCGCAACCAATTGAAGCATACATTTTTGCGCACAAGGGGAGGTGCTGTTGCCAATCCTTGCTACAACAACCAGACCAACACCAACATCTAGGAGCATTGCGCATGAACAAGTTACTGACGAGCCTGATGGCTATTGCTTTCATCGCCGGCCTGGGCCTGAGCACCTCCAGCATGGCCGCCAAGCACATGGGCGAAGCCACTGCCAAGGCTTGCAAGGACAAGAAGCCAGGCGACACCGTGAAGGTGGACGGCAAGGACGTGAAGTGCCCGGAAGCGAAGAAGTAATTTTTCGTTACGGTTACCCGCTTCACAAAAACGCCCCCGTTTGGGGGCGTTTTTTATTGGCCAAAGTTGCATCCCCGCATTCACGCGGATACACATGCATTCATGGACAGGCTCGAACATTCAGGTGAAGCCGCAGTGGCCGGCCAACTGTTGGTCCAACGAATTCATTTGCCCCGGTTGTTTCGTGTTTGCCCTGCGCGCTCACGCAGCGCCCGGAAAATACCTCCTATCTGTACGCTTGAATGCACCGAAGCGACTGCGTACTGTCGGTGTTCGAGGTGTTGAATAATCCTTTCGGCAGGAAACCTTTCAGTTGTGTATGGACCAGTTGCAAACCGAGGAGACCCATATGCTGGAAAAGTATCAGCCCGCACCCGCATTCAGTTTGCCCAATCAGCATAACCAGCTTGTTTCATTGTCCGACTTCAGGGGCAAGCAGCATGTTGTTTTGTATTTCTATCCGAAGGACGATACGCCGGGTTGCACAATCGAGGCCAACCAGTTCACCGCATTGGCAGGCGAGTTTGCCAAGGCTGGCACCGCGGTGCTCGGTGTCAGCAAGGACAGCTGCGCGAGTCACCAGGCCTTTATCGGTAAGTACGACCTGACACTGGACCTGCTGGCGGATACCACCGGCTCGCTGTGCGAGCGTTATGGGGTGTGGCAGGAGAAGGAAAAGAACGGCGAAAAGAAAATGGGTATCGTGCGTTCGACCTTTCTTATCGACAAGAACGGCGTTTTGCAGGAAGCCATCTACAACGTCAGTGCCGACGGCCACGCACAGGACATGCTGGGCAGGGTGAAGCAGTTGTAACCACCGGCCCGACTGCGTCAAAACCCTGCACAGGGCGACCGTGCAGCACCGCTGGTATTGCTCCGGGCATCCGATAACGCTACGCCAGCCGTGTGCTGAGTTCGGCTTCGGCCGCAACCTTCATGTGTAACAGTTGCTCGGCAATGGCCGACCACTTCGATGCGGCACGCGTGATGTGGCTGGAGATGGCCAGGGAGAACTTCGGATAGGTGTAGTTCTCGCCATCCCGCAGCATTTTTGAGACGTCCTCAATAAAGGCAATCAGCGCTTCAAGACTTTCAAGCTTCCGCTGACTGGTGCGCACATCTTCATCCTGTTCCTTCGCATGAAAATAGTCCTCGGTATTCTCCGTCATCGGGCCCATGGCGTTGTTGAACTTCTCGAAGTCGAGCATGAACATGCCGAACGAGCGCTGATAGAGCTTCAGCTGGTCCTGCACAGCCGGGATCAGGGATCGCAACGCCGGATATGTCTCCATTGCCTTGACAGTGATCGCGTACACATCCTTGCAGGGCTCCTTGCCGGGTGAGGTGCTGATTTTATGCACGCTGCGCATCTCCGGCTTCATCGCCATTTGACACATCTGCTGGAAATCCTTCAGCGAGTTGGAAATCTCATTGCGCACGCGATCCGCGCTGCGTTTGTTGTATTTGTATTCTGCCTCGGCTTCCGAATAGTTAAACGCCTTATAGACCCTCTTCTTGACCTGCTCTTCCTGGCGGCTTTCCGGCTCTGCGCCGTGTTCAAAGCGTTGTTTCAGCCGATTCCGTGCCTCCTGAGCGAGCCGGAAGATGTGGGCACTGCGCGCCTCTGTTTCCCTGGCAATCTTGTACTCGGACATCTGACTCTCAAACGCACTCACCGCGAGCACGAAATCGCTGGAGAACTCCAGTAGCGGGCGAATAAAGTACGTGTTCTCCTCCGCAGAAATGGTCATGGTCATGAGCTGATTCTGGAGGTCATGGTGTTTATTGACCAGCGCCTGATTGGATTTGTGAATGGCCGTGAGGATGTTGGCCATCTCGCTAAAGGTCTTGTTGAGCGTGCGGTTGATCTTGAGGATGCCAATGACTTTACGCAGCATGGTTTCTTCGCCGGTGGCGCGCAAAAACACGGCGCGCAAACTGGCGCGAGCATCTTCCAGTTGTTCTGCGCTCAGCAGGCCATGCTCTTCGGCGTAGTTGATGACAATCAACATCAGCATGGATTCCTTCTCCTGCGCATTCAGTACCGGCGTCGTGCTGCCTGGTTTGCCTGCTGGAGAAAGATCATTGGTCTTATTCATACTCGTTCCGGCGCATGAAATAGGTTATTCATTGGATTGCGTCGTTGAAAGTTGCGCACGGTTGGAGGAAGCTGGCGTAACGATACTATTGCCGGGCTCGCCGCGCTGGCATTTGAACGAGAGGCCTTCCCTGATGCCGACGTACTACAGAATCATTGCGTGCGTACAGCATGGCTGACTCTGACTGTCAGTGGCGATTGAAGCATTCTGCAATGGGCTGTTGGCGCGCGCGGCAGCGAGACGGGCCCAGCGCGGGCTAGTAACCCGTTACTCTTTCCGCCTCGTTTGTCTGTTGCTGCCGGGCCTGCGTGGCGGCATCCAGCTTGTTCTTGACCTGGTCCATGGTTTGTTGCGCCTGCTTTGCCTCTTGCGCCTTGGCAACACCGCTCACGGCCGCGGTGCTGGCGACCTCTATGCCGCAGCCACTTATGAATAATGCCAGGATAATCACCGGAGTACGCATCGTGATGAAACCTCAGGAATTGGTGCTCAAATCCAAGTATAACCCATGCGCAGCGTCTAGGTTTGCAGGCCGTGCGACGTGGTCGGTGGCAAGCCTATGCGCTCGTATTCAGCGATAATCTGCGCGCCCAGCAGCAGGATAATTGCGGCCGCCTCAAGGCTCAGGAGAATGACAATGGCCGCGGCAAACGAACCATAAATGAGGTTAACCAGAGACAGGGTCGAAAAGTACCAGACCAGAATATGCCGGGTGATTTCCCACAACAGCGCGGCCGTCACCCCGCCGATCAGTGCATGGCGCAGCGCCAGACGGCCGACCGGCATCACCAGGTAAAGCGAGGTGAGCAGGGCGATTTCGCCGGCGATACCGAACAGGTAGATCAGCAGCGCCTCGCTGCCGTCCAGCGACCAGACGTGGCCCCATACCTTCACGGTTCGCGCATCGAGCGTGGCCAGTCCGCCGCTGACGGTGTTCACCACCAGTATTCCGACAGCCAGCAGTGAGATGAAGCAGTAGGGAATGATGGCCGAAACCAGAAAGTGGCGGCGCTTGACGGCCACGCGGTGAAAGAAGATCACCGACATGGCATTCTCCAGGACGGTAAACGCCATGGAACTGAAAAACAGCAGCAGCAGCAGCCCTGTGATCCCGACCACTTTCCAGTTTTCCAGGAACACGCCGATCTGGGAAATCAGCGCCTCGGCTTGCCCCGGGGTTACCAGAATCAGGTACTCGTCCATGGCAGACAGCAGTGACGGCGTATCCCGGAACTGCGACAACAGCACCAGGATAAGGGCGAACATCGGGATCATGGACAGCAGGGTGTAATAGGCCACGGCCCCGGCCAGCAGCAATCCCTGGTTGGCGCGAAAACCGGCCACCACCTGGCCCGCAAATCGCCATGGATGATCGAGCACGTAGCGTACGCGTAAGGACAGTCTTCTCATGCCAAGATTATGCGGCGTTTTGCCGCGCCTGTCTGCCTGCTATGGGTTGCTTGCTCTGTTTCTGGTGGCGTCGGTTCAATAATAGAGTCAGACTCCGTGTTGCAGCGAGCCAGAATCGCTATCCATTGCCAGGAAGCCGAGCGCTGTCAGTGCCCACGCCTGTGACGAACCGGGGTTGCCATGAAAAAACTGAAACACGAGGCCGAGCTGGTAAAAGCCGCGATACTCGCCGGCATGAAGTATGGCGTGGAGCGAGGCGCCGTGGTATTCGAGCCGACCGACTCGGCCAGCGAGAAAATACGCTTTATCTACCGGCTGCTGATCCACGACAAACTCATTCAGCCTTTGCCGGAAGATCAGGTTTCGGAACCGGCCATGAAGCACAGGCTGGCCATCTGGTATTCAAAGCAATTACCGAAAGACCACCCGCTCCTTAAATAATCCTTCAGGGGTAGCCCGCGAACCCGACTACTGAAGGAACTCGCCGAGTTCAGCCCGTTGCCAGGCGGCGCGCCGCACACGCCAGGTCTTTTCTTCACGCACGAAGTCGATCGCAAAACGGTGCAGGTCGGCGCGCAGTGCGGGCAGATCCTGCGCCGACGCGATCGGTGTGCCGGCCATGGCGACAAGCACCGTGGCCTGGGCGCGATCCGGTTGCGGCAGCGTGACGGACTGGATGTGCGCGTGGAGGTGGAGGGTTTGGTTGCGCAGGAAATGCAGCCGCAGCAGTCCTTCGATTGCGCGCTTGTCCTGGCCCTGGTCGTCTGCGTACTGTTCCGAGATCAGGCCTCGCAGCGTCCCAATGTTCTTTTGCTCGGCGGCCATGACCGCGCCGTTGATTAGCGCACGCACCTCGGCCTCCGGGGTCGTGCGTTCGCCGCGACAGCCCGGCAGCAGCAGGACCAGGGCAAGGCCCAATAATCCGGTCTTCAAGCGCAGGCGGTTCATGCCCGCCATGGTCGCATACCCGGCGGTTCGGACCTATGGGATGACAGCTGTCCCGGATTACCGGAATAATGGTTGCCTATCCATCAGGATCGGGAGGTGTGGTATGAAGTCACGGCGTGTGCTGTTGTGGTCAGGGCTGTTGCTTGGCCTGCTCCCGGCGTTACCGCTGGCGGCGGACAAAGCCAAAGGCCAGGTGTCGGTGCAGTGGCTGGGGCACGCAGCCTTCAAGATTACCTCGGCATCCGGCAAGGTGATCCTGATCGATCCGTTCATTACCGGGAATCCCAAGCTATCTGCCGGGCAAAAGGATCTCGCGCAGCTCGGCAAGGTGGACCTGATTCTCATCACCCATGCGCACGGGGATCACGTCGGCGATGGACCGGCGCTTGCCAGGCAGCACAATGCCCCGCTGTACGGACCGGCGGGTCTCAACGACACACTGGTGGCCCTCGGTGAACTACCCGCTGAACTGTCGCCGCGCTTCAACAAGGGTGGCGTGATCGCGCCGCTCGGCGAAGGCATCACGATCACGATGACCCGCGCCGAGCACAGTTCCGAATATAAATGGAACAATCCCAGGACCGGACAGGCCGAGGTGCACGTGGGCGGCGAGCCGGCCGGTTTCATTATCGAACTTGAGAACGGCTTCAGGATTTACCACATGGGTGACACCGGCCTGTTCGGCGACCTGGATTTGATCGGCAGTTACTATCGGCCCGATCTCGTGCTGATACCGGTGGGCGGGCATTTCGTGTTGAGCCCTAAGGACGCCGCTTACGCCACGCGCCAGTATCTCAAGCCGAAATACGCCATCCCCATGCACTATGGCACCAATCCCAACCTCAAGGGCACGCCGGAGGAATACATCGCGGCGCTGGGCAAGAGCACCACCCGCGTGTTGAATCTGAAATACGGGGAAGTGGTAAAGTTCTAGGGCGCAGGCGCCGAATGGCGTGAAACCCGCCCCGGGGCGTGTGCGGGCGACTGCCCAGTCTATTTGCAGCTTCCATAAAAACAAGGTAACAGCGACTCCATGGCATCGAACGCCACCATTTTCAAAGCCATGCTGCAAATCGCGGACATGGACAGAAACTATTACCAGGATCATGCGCTGACCCTGGCGCGTCATCCATCTGAAACCGACGAGCGCATGATGGCGCGCTTGCTGGCATTTGTGCGGCACGCGCACGAGGCGCTGGTGTTCGGGCGGGGTATCAGCGCCGAGAACGAACCCGATCTGTGGCAAAAGGATTTAACCGGTAACATCGAGTTGTGGATTGAGGTTGGGCAGCCGGATGAAAAAGAAATTCGCCGCGCCTGTGGACGTGCGCAGCAGGTCTGCCTCTATACCTATGGTGGTCGCGGTGCCGATCTGTGGTGGACCCAGAACCGTGAGAAACTCGAGCGGGTTGGAAATCTAACTGTCATGAACCTGCCGCTGGATGCGAGTCGCGCGCTGGCCGGGCTCGCGCAACGCAGCATGCAACTGCAGTGCACGCTTCAGGAAGGACAGATCTGGCTGGGGAACGGGAATGACGTTGTGCAAATTGAACTGGTGGCGCTGAAGCAGGCCGTTGTCCAGCAAGGTCGTTGAGGAGGGCTGTCTGATGGCGCTGTCGTACCGAAAAGAACAGAGCGACTGTTGTGTCGCTTAACCGGCGAGTATTGATGCTGTTGTTGTTGTTGCTCCTGGTTGCCGGCACGACGGTCTGGGAACGCCTGTGGGTACGCGGCTGGGTACGCCCGCTGGAGGTGGCGATCTATCCCATTGCCATGGACGAGACGAGCACCGCCTTTGTCGGAAAACTCAGGGTCGCGGATTTTCAGGAGATCGGCGCATTTCTTGCGCGTGAAGCGCCACGCTGGCGGCGTAGCCCCATACCCGCGCCGCATATCATCTTGATGACGCCGATTCGCGCCGTGCCACCGCTTGGCGAAGCGCGTAGTGCCCTGGAGGCCGTCCAGTGGAGCCTGCGCCTGCGCTGGTATGCTTTTCGGCAGACGCCGTTCTGGACGAGCCTCGGCACGGTACGTCTGTTTGTGCTCTATCACCCGCTCCAGTACAACGAGGCACTGCCGCATTCGCACGGTTTGCAGAAAGGCCTGCTGGGGGTGGTGCATGTGTTTGCGAGTGACGCGCAACGCGCGCAGAACAATTTTGTGATGGCACATGAGTTGCTGCATACCCTCGGCGCCACGGATAAATATGATGCAAACGGCCAGCCGCTGTACCCCATTGGCGTTGCCGACCCGAATGCCTCGCCGCCATACCCGCAGTACAAGGCCGAGATCATGGGTGGCCGGGTCGCCATTGCCCCGAACCGTGCCGAGATACCCAGGGGCCTGGAGGAAGCAGTGATTGGTTATGCCACCGCAGCGGAAATCAGCTGGTAAAGCACAATACGGCGCCTGATTCTGGTTGCGGCACGGGCCGATGGAGGGCCTGGACACAGTAACTTTGGCCAAAGAAAATGGGGGGCTCGCGCCCCCCATTTTATTACTGCCCACAACTTAGACGTTACAGACTTAATCGTCGCGCTGTGTCCGACGATCGCCGGACCTGTCGCGATCCGCCTCACCGCCTGAGTGCTGGCCGCTATGCTGGCCGTGGTGTGGCCGCGGCGTCGGCGTCGGGATTGGCGTCGGAGTCGGAGTCGGCGTCGGCGTCGGAGTCGGCGTCGGAGTCGGAGTCGGCGTCGGCGTCGGCGTCGGCGTCGGCGTCGGCGTCGGAGTCGGCGTCGGCGTCGGAGTCGGAGTCGGAGTCGGAGTCGGAGTCGGAGTCGGCGTCGGCGTCGGCGTCGGCGTCGGCGTCGGCGTCGGCGTTACAGCCTTACAAAACGCCGCGTAGTTACCGGCTTTGTACTGGCTTGCCAGCGCTGTGTTCGCGTTGGCGACTGTTTCCGGCGAACCGGAGTGACAGGTGCTGCAGGTTACCGGTGTCGCAACCATCATGCCCATGCTGGAGCAGTAGTTGTTAACTTTTGTGACGTAGGAAGACAGGGCGAAGCTCGAGAAGGACACGGACAAAATAGCTGGGGCCGACAAGAGCGCCAGCAAACGCGGCGTTGTCATTCTTTTTTTGGAACGGTTATTGGGCAACTTCATAAACAACCTCCGTATTGGTTTATGTGGGGTAAGGCCATAAGGGTCGGAGTTCAGACCCTTGTCCCTCGCGAGCCGGTGGTTTTTTCAGATATGAAAAAACGCACTGCCAGTTCTTCCCTTGGCTTCTTGAGGTGTGCCCATTCTCGCTATCTGTCCTTCGTCGTCAATGTTTGGTCGCATAGAACAAAGCCTAAAAATTTTTGTCGGCGGGCAGTTCCAAGTAATTGCAAGAGTGAATTCAGCCGTTGGTCGTGGGTTTCCATCAAGATAGCTATTTGATGCACCATTTCCGTGCGCGAATTTCAACAGGACAACCGACCGTCAGCTGAGATGAGCGTTTTGTCTGGTTCCTGAGTTGGGCCCCAGCACTGGCCTTACCGCCGCATTTTGCGATGAAGAGTACCCGACTCTTTAGAAATTCCATCGATAACCGATGGTGTAGTACCGCAGCGTCAGATCAGTGGCGGGGGCACCGGAATCGTACGTCGTGTGCGAGCGCTCTAAGCCGTATTCCGCCTCCAGGCTCAGCGAGTTTTTGATGCGATAGCTCAGGCGCAGCGATGGCGACACCAGCTGCGTGTCGCCACTGGTGTTTACCAGATCGCCGGTCGTGATATCGGTGTAGCTTGACTGCAGATGTTCCTTTGACAGACGCAGCCGAGTGTCGAGGGTCCAGGCCTGGCCGAACAGCGAGGTATTGGTGATGGACAAGACATTTCCTTCCACCGCGGCGCCAGACTTGTGGCTGATGCCGATCATTGTCAGGTCTCTGGGCGAAAACAGCCCGGCGCCGCGTGTCTGCAGTGTATACACGTAGATATCGCCGGTGCCGGGGATGGCCGGGCTCATGTCGATGGCTGGCACGTCGCTGATGTTGTACAGCCGCACATCGCCACCGAGTTGCCACTTGCTGTTTATTTGGCGCATGAGACCGGCGCTGTAGTTATTGGTGGTGACGGTGCGAGCCAGCGCCAGCTGGCGGATTTCGGCCGGCGTCAGGATGGTTTCAAGATCGGAAAACGATCCGCCGGTCCCGAACACGGCGTTGGTGGTCTGCAGGATCGGCAGCAGGCGGTGGTCAACGAGCAGGTTGTAGGTCATGGCGCCGCTCGTGCGCCAGTTGACCTGAATGGCGCCAACGTTGAGCACCTGGTAGGACGTGTCGTAATCGAACAGTGTCGAGACCGAATGCAGCGGGTCGCTGTAGCGCAGTTCGGTGCCCACGGCTTCGCGATCGATCTGCCCATTTACCTCCTGGCGCATGTAATAGAGGTTCCCGAACCAGTGGTCGGCCACCGGGCCGGCATCCACCGCAGCACCATAAAACACCCGGCTCGCATCCACGTTGTATTCCTGGGGAGTTCCTGCGAACAGCGCCGCACGCCAGCTGGGCGACAGGTTGTAAACAAATTGGGCTCCGTCGTAGCGTCCGAAGACGCCCCAGTTGGTTCCGGTCATTCGACCGAATCGCGCGGTGTAACCGGCCAGTTTGTCCTTGGTCTCGTAGTAGGCCGAGGACAAATAGCTCACGCTGTTGTAGGCCGGGTAGCTGTTATCCGGTGGGTCGAATTGGTGGCTGTAGGTATGCACGTCGCGCAGGATGAAACGATTTTCGAAACGATCGGTCAGGTAACTGGCGGTCAGGCTAAGGCTGGTCGACAGCGCCGCCTGGGTGGTGGCGGTAAGCATGGGCGCTTCGCCAGCGGTCGGCACGTTCACCATCGAGCGCGCCGCGCCGCGGTTATAGAACTGCGACAACGAGCCAACCATGCTGGGTTCATTCAGTCCGGCCACGGCGGAGTGTGCAGGCGCGACGGGTGCGGCCGGCGCCGGTTTCGGCGCGGTCTGCAGTGCTTGCAGGCGTTGACCGACGCGGTACGCCCCGGGGCCGTCCGGGTACACGCGCAGGTATACCTGATAGTTCAGAATCGCCTGATCGATTTTACCGGCGCGGTCATAGGCCACGCCGGTGTACTCGATGGCATCCGCGGTATGAATATTTTTCGGCAACGTCAGGATCTCGGCGAGGGTTTTTACCGCGGCGTCGTATTGTTGAGCGATGATCTGATCCTGGGCATGACTGAGCAGGCTCCGCGCCTGTTGCGCGGTGGGATCGGCGCCGGGCGCCGGCGTCTTCGCAGCCACGCCGGGCGCCGGGCGCGCCGGCAGTGCCGCGACTTGCGCCTTTTCGCCGGGCGTGATTTCGCGCAAGGTGGCTTGCGGGTAACGCGCAAGCAGTTTGTTGCGCGCCTGTTCCGCGCTCGTGCGGTCGCCAAATACACCGATATTCAGGTGATATTCCGCGCCCTGTGCACCGGTGATCTGCACCACGTAGACGTGATAGGGCTTGAGTTCCGGCGGCAGTGTGGGTGGCGTGAACTGCGGATTGGCCGCCACATCCAGATGCACCGCGTAACCCGCAGGCGATTTGGCCGGCGGCGTCGGCGGCTTGGATGGTGTCGCTGCGGGCAGTGGCGCACTGGCCGGCGCCGGCTGCGCGGTCGTTTGCGCGAGGCTGTCGAGATCGACACCGAGGGCGGTGAATTGTTCGAGCGGCGTAACCTGCGCTACCCAGGCGTCCGGAAACTGTTTGCGTACCATTGCCAGCATCGCCTGCGCCTCCTCCTTGGTGGCGAAGAAACCGAGCCGCAGGAAATGCAGACGGGTGCCGGCGACACGTACATGTGTTTGGTAGGCAATCAGTTGAGGATAGACGTTCTTGACGAATGCTGTGGACTGCTGGGAAGGGGACGCCGTCAGGGTAATGGCATAGAGCTTGTTGGCAAATCGCAGCAGCGATGTTTCCACGGTGGCGGGAGAATCGGGCGCGGCCGCCGCGAGACCGGTCAGTGGCACGAACAGCCATGCCAGTAGCAGTCCGGATAGGGCAATGCGCATCAGTTGAAACATGGAATCGATCGGAGCAGAAAGAGCGCTAACAGACGAATTGGTGCCAGGGCGTCTATTCGCGCTATGGAAGTTTGGCGTCAGCGGGTTCCAGTCTGATGGGCGCAGGTTCGGCAGGTTTCTTGGTTTGCTCTTTGGCGGCGTCCGCGGGCGGAGCCTTCGTCGCCGGCGCATCGGTGCTCAGCACGAAGATGTAGAATCCCTGATTGTCGGCGTCCGTCATGATCTTGTAGTGGACCGGCTGGCTGAACTGCACAATCAGATGAAATGGATCGAGGATCAAGTCGCCGGTGCCGTGATTGTTGTAGGACACCCAGAACACCGGCACGATGTCATTCGGCGGTGCGCGCATGAATTCGTCATTCGGCAATACGGCGCCGTGTATGGCTGCGCCCCAGTTGTTGCGATCCAGCCGCTGGTCGCTGAAATAGATGTGAACAAGATAGCCGTGCTCGGGAGGAAAATGGTGGGTGTAGATTACCGGGCGGTTAAGCAACACATGAACCACACCAATGTTGTTTTCCTTGTAGACTTCGATGCGGTTGAGCAGTTGCGCGGAGACCGGGACGGGAAGCAGTGCCAGCAACAGCACCTGAATACTGCGCCATGCATGTTTTCTGGTCAGCATGAGATCCATGCGGAAATTCTCCCTTTATCGATTTAGTGCAGACTGGTGGCCACCGGGAGTGGTCCCGTGGGTCTTGATCTTCGATGATGTTCCTGAGGGCCAACTTCTGGTGACAACTTGACGTTTCGGTGTCGTGAAGTCAGCGGCTGGCGGTAGCACCATTGTCACATATCCCTGCCCTGCTGCGTATTTCACATGCATGCCGTCCGTCGGCCCGCGTGGGCTACGGGGCAGAGCCGAGAGCAGGTCTTGTTGCAAACAGTGTTGTGCACCGGAAGACAGCTGTTGAACTGTACCGTCTGCCGGTAGCGGTTGTTCAAACCGCAATGCACGACGATTCCTGGGATAAACGGTGGGCACAGACCAATCAGAATAGCCCGGCGATGTGGCGCGCCGGGAGGATGTGCGGGTACATTAGACAGGCGCATTCGGGCAGGTTTCCACACAACGTACGGAAGCATCGAAAATTCCAGGAGAGGAGGTGACCCCGCTTGAGTACCGTAACATCTGAACTTCCCGTCGGTATGAGCGCATCTTTGCCGGAGACCCACCGGAACCATCTTTTGGGTTCCCGCTGGATTGATTTCTGGTTCCTGGGCGGATTGAGTGTGCTGTTGTGGATACCGCTGTACTTCTTTCTGAATTCCAGCACGTTGATACAATCGCTGGGTGCCGCGCTTCCCGGAGCCGCCATTTTTCTGCTGACCTGGGCGAATCAGCCGCACTTCATGGCGTCCTACAAGCTGGCATACACCCAGGGAGCCGGATTTGTCCGGCAGAACTGGTTTCAGCTGATTGCTGTTCCGGTCACCCTGGTTGTCGTGCTGGTCTTTGCCTATCTCTACTGGGACACGGTGCTGACGGGACACGCCGTTGTTGCGGGCATCAACGTAGCGTTCGAGAGCGTCGGTCTGCGAACGCGCGTCGGCCTCTATCCGAATCTGGGGAACGAACTGCTTGGGTTCCTCGTGCACTTCATGTATTTCACCGTTGGCTGGCATTACTCGAAACAAACCTTCGGATGCATGATGGTCTACGCCAAATTCGACGGCTACTCGCTGGCGAACCTGCAACGGAACCTGATTCGTTACGGACTGCTCAGCACCTGGTGGGTGTCGTGGCTTTACGGGCACTGTTCACAGGGCAGTTTCCCGTTCTACGGGATTACGGTGCATCGCCTGGACCTGCCGTACCTGTGGTTCCAGATCGCCTATGTTGTCGTCGGGCTGATGTTTGCGGCCATCGCGCTGCTGTTCATCCTGCGCTACCGTTCACACAGGCAGTTGCCGAGCTGGAATTTTCTGGTGCCGATGCTGGCGTTGCTGAGCTGGCAGGTTCCGCTGTTCGGCCAGCAGGAATTCTTTATTGTAATTGCGCTCTTTCATTCGTTGCAATATTTCCCATTTGTCGCCAAAGTTGAAATTACTCGTTACCGTCAGCAGCAACAGCGGCTCCCCTTGGCGCGCCTGGCCGGTTTCTTTCTGATCATGGTGACTGTCGGTTATCTGGCCTTCAATTATTTTCCGGGGATTCTCGACAGCACTGCGAACACGATGGGCCTGAAGGGTGCCGCCTTCTTTCTGGTAGCGGCCGTCCTCTTCATCAATATCCATCACTACTTTATCGATAATGTATTGTGGCGATTCAAGACCAAACAGGTTCGCGAATTGCTGCTTGGCTGAAGGCGCTATGGCAACGGGCATCAAGAGAGTGAAGGCAGATCTTTAGCCCAGGGTTTCTTCGGCGCGGCCGCAGTGTGCTATCACGCTCCGGCTCCATTACCGGTCAGTGTGTTTTTGGCTGCCAACGCCTGGCCTCCACGGTCAACTTGACGTGGAAGCGGCCTGTTTCCCCGGGAACCAGGGCTGATAGATAATGCCGGCTTCGCCGCCGACCGGCTGAACCGCCAGGCTTGTCACCATGATCACCTTCGCCGACCTCGTTGCGGTCCTTGTTTTTGCCGCGCTCGCCTGGTTCTGGATGGATGCCTTGCGCTGCAAGGAGATTGCGCGCGCCGCCGGTTTGATGGCCTGTCAGCAGGCCGAGGCACAGTTTCTCGATGACACTGTCGAGATCACCCGGTTACGCTTGCGGCGCGATGCGCGCGGCCAGCTTTTACTGTATCGGGAGTATCGCTTCGAATTTACCCGTAACCACGACTACCGCCTGCGTGGCGAGATCGAATTGCTGGGTCGACGCGTGGCGCGCCTTGCACTTGAGCCGTAAGACAGTTCGCTACGCTGGGGGCGTGTTGTTTCGCCGAAACCGGTGTATTGTTGATGGCGTCAGTTTCAACCTGGCAATCATCCATATTAGGAGCGACGGCAATGAGCAAGGGCATGGACAGTAAGAAGCAGGGCAAGAAAGAGCCGGCCAAGACCATGAAGGAAAAACGCGCCGCGAAGAAGGCCAAGAAAGAAGGCAAGGGCGGCATGCGTTGATCCTGCGGCGATCGGGCGCATGCACAACCGATGCCCCGATCGCCTCATGGAACGCAGACGCGGTATATACCATTTTTGAAAAGCATGACCGACCCGCAACCGAACAATCCCCTGCACGGCCTTACCCTGGAGGCGATCCTGACCCGGCTGGTCGAGCATTATGGCTGGGACGAGCTGGGAAAAATCATAACGGTCAAATGCTTTACCAGCGATCCCAGCATCAAATCCAGCCTGAAGTTCCTGCGCAAGACCCCGTGGGCCAGAAAGAAAGTGGAAGAGTTGTACGTGCGCACGCTGTTGAAATGATCGGGGAACGGCATCGCCGCCGCCCAGCCATCACGATGAGCAGTTGACCTGGATGTTGCCGGCCCAGGCCGGCGGCGGTTCGGCGTAGTGTGCCAACTGCGGGTGCTCATCGAATGGAGCACGCAGAACCGACAGCAGTTTTTCGATTTCCGAGAAATCACCCTGTTCGGCCTTTTCGATGACAAGCTGCGCGAGGTAGTTGCGCAGAATATATTTCGGGTTCGCGGCCAGCATGGCCGGACGGCGCTCGGCATCATCCCGGGCGCGGGCACGCAGCTGCGCGCGATAGTCGTCAAGCCAGCGGTCGAAGCGCTCACGGTCGACGAACTGATCGCGCAGCGCGGGCACGCCCTCGTTGCCTTCACGTGACACTTCACTCAGTGAACGGAACAGCAAGCTGTGGTCGGCGCGGCTTGCCTGCATCTGTCCCAGCAGCTCCCCGAGCAGGCGCACCACCTCGCCATCCGCCTGAGTGAAACCGATTTTCTGTGCCATCAGGTGCTGGTAGTGTTTGGTAAAGTGCGGCTGATAACTTTCCAGTGCGGCCCGGGCGACCTCGATCTCCAGCAGCGGCAACAGCGCCTGGGCAAGACAGCTCAGATTGAACAGCCCGATCTGCGGTTGCTGGTCGAATGCGTAGCGCCCGTGATGGTCGGAATGATTGCAGATGAATCCCGGGTCGTAGGCTTCCATGAAACCGTACGGTCCATAGTCGAGCGTCAGACCCAGAATCGACATGTTGTCGGTGTTCATCACGCCGTGTGCAAACCCGACCGCCTGCCACTGGGCAAGCAGGCGCGCGGTACGTTCGATAACGGTTTGCAGGAAGCGCAAATAGCGGTCCGGAAGTTCCACGAACTCCGGATAGTGTTGCGCGATGACGTAATCGGCGAGCGTGCGCACCTGCTCGTGCTGATCGCGGTAGTAGAACACTTCGAACGAGCCGAAGCGCACATGCGAGGGAGCGAGCCGCGTGAGCATGGCGCCGGTCTCGATGCGCTCGCGATGGACTTCGTCCGCACTGCCGACAAGACACAGGCCGCGGGTGGTGGGAATGCCGAGGGCATGCATGGCCTCGCTGCACAGGTACTCGCGAATGCTGGAGCGCAACACCGCGCGGCCGTCGCTGCCGCGTGAATAAGGGGTCTGACCGCTGCCCTTGAGCTGAATCTCCCATTTTTCGCCGCGCGCATTGGTGGTCTCGCCCAGCAGTATGGCGCGGCCGTCGCCGAGCTGCGGCACGTAGTGGCCGAACTGGTGGCCGGCATAGAGCATGGCGATCGGATCGGCACCGGTAGGGAGGCGTTGACCGCTGAAGGTCTGGACGAATCGCGGGTCGTGCTGCACGCAAGGATCGAGACCGAGCAGCTCCGCGGCCTGGCTGTTGAAGTGAATCAGTTGCGTGCCGGTCTCGAATGGCGTCGGCGCGACGCGCGAGTAGAACGCCTGCGGCAGTGTGGCGAAGGAGTTGCTGAACGAAAGTGTGTCCAGAGAGCACTTCATGGAGTAAGTAGGCAATGCAAACAAGCTGATGAGAGGCAATGATTGTAGGGCGAATGCTTTTTCGAAAGCCAGCATGCGTTATAGTCGGACAGCGTGTGTGGGCATCGCACTGTCTGCGCAGCGCGTGTTCCGGGTGTTGCGCAGTCCATGGACGCTGGCACGCGGAGGCCGGATAATTATCCCGGCAGCATGGAAGACACACGTGTTCAATGAGGGTCTGTTCGGATGTCGAAGCCGTCGCGCATCTTGTGGTATTTCTCCGATCCCATGTGCTCATGGTGCTGGGGGTTTGCGCCGGTGATCAGCGCCATCAAAGAAACGTATGCGGATCAGCTCAATGTGGCCCTGTTGCTGGGCGGTCTGCGCCCGGGCACGACCGAGCCCATGACCACCGCATTGCGCGAGGAGATCCTGCATCATTGGCACGAGGTGCAGCGGCGCACGGGTCAGCCTTTTACCTTTGAAGGGGCGATGCCCGCGGGTTTTGTGTACGACACTGAGCCGGCGAGCCGCGCGGTGGTCACCGTGGCCGGGATCAATCCGCAAGAGACCTTTCCCTATTTTCAGTCAGTGCAGGAAGCGTTCTACGTGCACCGGCAGGACGTCACCCAGGCGCAGACACTGGCAGCGTTGGCAGAAACACACCACATTGCAACGGCGCAATTTCTCGAAAGCTTCCATTCCGATGATATGAAAGCAAAAACCCGCATGCATTTTCAGAAAACGCAGCAGGCGGGGGTGCGTGGATTTCCCACGGTTGCGTTGCAGGACGCAGCGGGCACCACGCTGCTTACCCGTGGTTATCGTGCATTTGAAGATTTGCAGCCGGAGATCGAGGCATGGCTGGCAAGGACGGAATGAAGAAAGCGCGACTGACAACGGATCATCCGGCGTGCCCCTGCGGATCGGGTTGTATATATGCAGTTTGCTGCTGGGCGATTATCGACAACGGTGTGCTGCCCGCCACGGTCGAGCAGCTCATGCGTTCGCGCTATTCAGCCTATGTGTTGGGTCGGGAAGAGTACCTGCTGCACACCTGGCATGAATCCACGCGTCCCGCATCACTCGGACTGCGGGAGGCCGGTGCGGTAAAGTGGCTGGGCCTCATGATTCTGCACTGCGAGCAGGGTGGCGCGGACGATCACGACGGTATCGTGGAGTTCGTGGCGCGCTACCAGATTAATGGCCGCGCCGAGCGCTTGCAGGAGGCCAGTCGTTTCATGCTGTACCTGGGTGGCCAGATCACCCCGGCGTGATACACAAGGCGCCACACCCTCGCGGACAAAGACACATTTCCGCAGCAAAATAATTTTCGTCTCTCTTCCTGTGTAAGCGGACGTTTGTCAGTCCGTATGCGCAGTGTGTCGGTCAGTTCGAAACTTGCAGAGGTAGCATGCAGTCTATTGGGCGTACATGACGTATGCTCGCGCGCCATTGTCGTGCTGCCAGCACGCGACCGTCTGCACTCAGGATGAGCGCAGGCCCACATTAAGCATTGAAGGAGAATCAAATGACCATTGTACGCTCTCTTTTTTCCAGGTTGCCGGGAATCGCCTTTGCCACGATCGCGATCACTGGCGAGACCATTGCGATCTGCCGCGGCGAGCCGAGTTACTACCGGGTGGAAACGACCAAGACCGCGGAGGAGCTGAACACGATGTACGGCGTGAGCCCGGCCCAGGCGCGGGCAATGTTGGCCGGGACGCTGCGTGGTTGGCACACACTGCTGGCGGATCCGGGACAACCGGATACGGTCGACAGCCCCCGTGGCAAGCCGGACAAGACATAAGGAATACCTGCCGGGGCGCCGTTTGGTTGTGCCAATGCTGCTCGTGCTGGTGTTCCTTAACTTGTCAGTTAGAGAGGCCATTCAAAGTGATTGGAATGCCCGGACCTGCCAGGTTGGGGTAGTTCAGACGTGGCTCTATATGGAGTAAACGCGGATTTCCGCCGTATTTTCTGCCCGGCCCCGTCCTATACCCGACTGAAATAGTGGTGGCTTTTAGGGCAAGGTTGTGTATAGTAGCCGCGTTGCAGTGCATTCTTGTAGTCAAGTTCGGAAGCCCCTCCAGTCACTTTGGTAGTAATCTCCCGCAATTTAAGCTTCCAAGAAAGAACTGCAAACT
>Ga0315270_10000650_pt1 | contig 18863 bp, 14 predicted proteins | sample C1_bottom_MG_FD_204932 | JGI IMG/M metagenome (GOLD analysis project Ga0315270, IMG submission 204932) | Sediment microbial communities from Yellowstone Lake, YNP, Wyoming, USA - C1_bottom | ecosystem: Environmental > Aquatic > Freshwater > Lake > Sediment | place: USA: Wyoming | collected...
ATATGTACAACATGGTGATAAAACAACTCCAATGAAATATACAAGAAATTAAATCAAAATTTTGATTTATTTTCTGGAAATTCCCGAAAAATTTTACTCTGTATACCACTACACAAATGCTATTTTTTGACTTATGAAGGTCTATTTTTACTATAGCTACATACCCTAAAAATTAAGGAAAAAACGTAAAAATGCAATTTTTTGAACTTTTTTTCGGATTTTCTGGAACTCATATTTACCAAAGTCTTAAAGAAAAGTTTGGTAAATTTACAACTAAAAACCTTTAGATAATTTTTATTTATAAATATGAATTTGGTGAGAATATCAACTCATGAACAATTATTGACGTTAGTTGAAACAATTCCAAATGTACCTGATATACTTAAAGATCCAATCTCTTTAAATATTTTTACCAATCCTGTTGTTGCCAGTGATGGTTATACATACGATAAGAAAATTTTTGATCAAATTGTGAAAAATAGAAAATCTCCGATCACGAGAGAATATTTAACTTCTCATTATGTTAAATGTAACAGTTTAAGAAGCCTATTAAATGAATTTCTTTTTCCTCTTGGTATTGATTATCATAAGATAACAAGAGAAATAAATAATGGAAATTCGGTTAATGTAGCCTGTAATTTTGAACCAGTTACACCTATACCATCATCTTTAACAATAGAAAAAATACAAAAGTTAACCAAAATAGATAAAAAAATTATTGGTAAATCTGTTAATCTTATTATGGTTATTGATATTTCTGTTTCCATGGATTCTTTATGTAAAGATGATATTTTTTCCGACGATGAGAATGAAGAAATGATTCATTCTCGTTTATCACTTATTAAATATGCTTTAACAATGATTACCGAATCAATGACAGAAGCAGACACATTATCAATTATTACATTTTCCAATCATGCTAAAATTATTTTACCGTTAGCAAAGATGAGTCCACATAATATATCATTAGCTCAACAAGCTATTGATGAATGTCAATCATCTAGTTCGACTGATATATTATCTGGTATATGTTTAGCATTATCTGTTTTTGATACTCATGAAATCGATAATCGCGATGATTGTCATATATTTTTATGTACTGATGGGTCAGATACAGAAGGAGACGATACATTATCAAAAACAGTATCAAAAATCATGTCCAAAAGACGACAAAGAAATAAGATTATCCCTATATTTAGTTGTTTTGGTATCGGTGAAGATATTAATTCGTCGTTACTTTTTAATATATCTCGAGATGAAGGGTTATTTTATTATATTCCCGATTTTAATTCATTACTAACATCTTTTTCCAATGCATTATCAAATATTCGTTTTGACCATTACACAACTACAGATAATCGTGTCATAGATATTTGTGATAAATTAATAGATATTATAATATCTTTTGATGGAAATCATATTAGTGTAGGTATAGAACTTGAAATTTTTGTTGATACGTTAAAGAAAATGAAAATGAGTCGGAAAAGAATTTTTTCCGAATCAGAGAATTCTGAAGAAACTGAAAAGGCTGATTCTGACACTAAATTATCAAATATATATCTTAATGATTTTATTGATGAAATAATAGAGGATTGTATACATTCACACCATACATATGCCGGATTGATATATAAATCTTTTCTTTCGGTAAATTATCATCAATGGGGTTCTCATTATTTATCTCAATTTATCCTTTTACTAACAAGAAAATGTTGTGTCTCAATGAAAAGTGATAAAAGTCAATTATTTATAACCCCAGAAAAAAGAAAATTGATTCGATGGTGTAATCAATATTGGGATCGAGAACCGATAGCTGAACCAACATTATACTGGAATGTTTAAAATTTTTGGCGAAAATTGAAAAAAAATATATATTTGGAATTCCAAATGTACTTAGTATTTCTTTTTTGTTATTTCATACAATGTGGTTCTTTGAATCCATTTATAAGTAATGGAATGTTAAAATATTCACAGAAATATTATAGTTATGAATGGATGAATTATCAGATTAATTATCTTGAAATTAAACATGAAAATCCAAATAAGATACCAATACTTTTTATTCATGGCCTGGGAGCATCTTTATATCATTTTCGAGATAATATTCCTGAATTGGCTAAAAATTCAGATGTTTATGCTATTGACTTACTAGGTTTTGGTAGAAGTGATAAACCATTAATAAATTATAATTCTTCAGTGTGGGTCAATCAGATAAATGATTTTATACATGCTAAAATTGATTCTCCATGTATACTGGTTGGCAATTCAATTGGTGCTAATTTATGTCTGGAAGCTACAATTAACAATGATAATATTGTAGGTACCGTACTCATTAATCCAGCTGGTAAAGATGACGAGATTCTTTCAATTATCTCGGATATTATATCTGGAAATGTAATTTTAACGTTTTTACGCAATATATTATTTAACATCATGTTTACACGATTAAATTCCAGAGAAACAATTCAAGACTTATTACTGGATATTTATACTTTTAATCCATCAAAAGTTGATAATTATTTAATATCTAGTATATATGACCCTTTAATATCTATTCCGGAAAAAGAAGGTCGACTAATTTTTGAAAAAATTAACTCCAATTTAGCCGATATTGTGTTAACCAAAGAAGGAAAAGGTAAAATTCTATTATTATGGGGTATTGAAGATTCTTGGATAGATGTGAGTATCGTAAATGATTTACAAAATTGGTATTCGGATCTACAATTTGTAGAAATTGCAGGTGGGCATTGTTGCCATGATGAGAATTCGCGCGAAGTGAATACAGAAATAATAAAATTCTGTAAAAATTTTTATCTGTCTACCGAATTATAAGTAATTAAAAATTATATTTAATTTTTATATTAAAATGATTTCAATTCTTGATTTATGGAAAATACCCTATCCTATCGTTTATGGTTTTTTAACAACTATATACACACCTTACACAAATACAAGTGTACTAGATGCATATATCGATATAACTTTTTATGCTGCCCAAGAAGGGTTTTTATTTTCGTATGAAACTGAATATGTCTTAGATAGAGAATTTGGTGAAGAATTATATTCAGATAATGTTATGTTAAATTCGATGGATGATGATAATAGATTGAAATATTTAATGGATTATATGAAAAATAGAGATATAAGAGAAAGTAATTGTTTATCATCGAATATAATCGAAGGGAAATTAATTGATGACAATACTAAATTACCGATTACTGGCAATTTTATTATTCGAAATGGACACTGTTATGCTAAATAATTTTTAAAACTGAAAAAAATTTTCCCTGAATTCAGGAAAAAATGTGTGAGTTAATCAAGATCGCTGGTTTCGTTCAAAAAGGTGTTTGTAATTTTAATGATGGTATTCTCTTTGAAGTTCTTTCCGATACTTTATATACCTGCTATTACACTACTGGTACCGATAAAAAATATCCTCTATCATCTTCTGATATGGTCTCTATGGAAGGTAATTTTGAAACTATGATTGTTGGTCTACAAGAAAAATCTATCTTTGTTTGTGAAATGATCTCAGCCAGATGTCGTTCTGATTTAACAATCTTTTTAGCTAATTATTTTAAATCTAGCAGTAATAGTGATATCAGTGAAATGACAATGCGATTTACTGAATTTGCGGATATTTCTGGTGATGGTGTCAGTACTGTCATCGGTCGTCTAGCCGAAAACTGTACAAAAAATTATGAAAAATATGAAAATGATGTCGCTATATGCGCTAAAATGGTTTTTCCAGCTATGGAGGAAGAAAAAGCAACAGAATTAATGAAGAAATTTTTATTGATGTGGAATTCCGAGTGTCTTATTCGACCTCTAGAACTTCTTGGTATACCAAGAGATATTATTAATACTTTCCGTTTATCTTTAGTATCAGCAGTAGAAATTTGTGAAACAAATCCTTTTCGTATTCCTCAAATACCATACACGATGGCAGAAAGAATATTTACCCATCATTTTAGAACAGAACCTACCAGAGATCAAACAACTTGCGGGAAAATTAATCGAATGGTATTATCTAAACTAGATAATAATTTATGGACGTCAGTTCCTTTAACGTTTATTCGAAATAAATTTGGTAGTTTTGATGAAAAATTGGATCTGTTGGTTAAAGAATACTTCTGTAAAATTGATACAGATTCGATTTATCTCTCTTATATACTCAACGTAGAGAATTGTGTAACCAATAAAATCTTTTCCTTGATAAAAAAAGAACCAAGAGAAGATATTCCATTATATTACCCAAGCGATACACCTTCTGAAGAACAACAAGAAGCGGTAAGAGGAGCTTTAAAAGAAAATATCTGTCTTATTGATGGAGGTGCCGCTACTGGTAAAACAACTATTATGGCTCATATTATTCGAAATGCTGCAAGACAAAATAGAAAACCATTATGTGTCTCTTTTACTGGTAAAGCAGTCACTCGAATAAGAGAAATTGCTTTTCAATATGGTATTGTTGAAATGTGTCAAATTATGACTATTGATATGGCTATTATGATGAATGTTGATTTTTCAATGCTGATTATTGATGAAATATCGATGGTTACGACAGAACTTTTTTATCGTTTTGTAGAAAAATATTTTAAACGTACTGATTGGACTTTAGTATTGATTGGCGATGTCAATCAATTAAAACCAATTTCTTGGGGATCTTTAATGAAACAGTTATTATTAACTGGTATACCTCGATTTTCATTAACTCGAAATTATCGTTCTGAAAAAAGTATTATTTCGATTTGTGAACAGCTTATTTCCCAGGAACGAATAAGAAATAATCAATTAGTCAATTGGAATATTGCTGGTGAAGATTACCGATTTCATAATGGCGGTATTAGCCGGGTAAAAGATATTTTACTTTATTTTCGAAATAGTTTTATGTCGGATTGTCAGGATCTTCAAGATTGTCAGGAAAATGAAGATCCGGAAAAAGATTTTATGACGAAAAGAAAAAGTATTACAATTGTCACACCATTTAGAAATGTTGCTGCCACACTTAATGTTATATTTCAGGAAGTTTTTATGTATGGAGATAGCGTTACTCTTGATTATCGTAAATGGTTTAAGTCGGACAGAGTTTTATTATTAAATAATAATTATACTATTAATGTTATGAATGGCGAAGAAGGCGAAGTAGTTGAAATATTTGAAGATCATATTATTGTTATGTTTAGAAATGACCCTGGAACTATGTGTCCATTTGTAACTAAAATGACATATGTTAAATTAAAGAAAATGAAAAAAGCGATGAATGCTATTATTTCAGGAAATACAACAGAATACAATGCTACTGATATTTCTTTGTATAATAAATTAATAAAACAATTTCCTCTCTTTGAAGGAAATTTAGACACTAACAATGATTTTTATATTTTAACAGAAAATACTTTAGCTCATGCTTACGCTTTAACAGTTCATAAATCACAAGGTTCTCAATATATTAATACTATTTTTTATTTACCAGATAGAAACATTAACTTTATTGATGTAAATTTAATTTATACAGCTATTAGTAGAGCTGAAAAACATCTTGATATTATTGTAGAAAATAGCGATACTCTTAATGCTGGTACTTTGCGCAGTTCAGCTTGGACATCGGAAAATTTAGCATTAAAAATTAATTCTAAATGTAAACAGTTAGAAAACTATGTAGCTCCTATTATTGAAGAATATAATAATGAGGAAGATGGTGGTGACAATGATTTTGATATGAGTGATTTTGCTTAAACATTAATTAATGTTTAATTTCTTCTTGGTGATAATATCACCTGAGTACCTTCAGAGATATCAGCCCCTTCAATCGACGATATTGGATTATACTGTAGATCAAGTATTTGTAAATGTACAGGGAATGTAATACCAGCAATAGATCGAATACGATTATTTTTACAATTTAAACCTAGCAACTCTATAGGTAACCCTATTCCATTTAATGATCGAATAGCATTATTTGATAAATCTAATATCTCTAAATCTGAAGGTAATTGTATGTTAGTAAAATTAACAATTCGATTATTATTCAAATATAAAGATTCTAATGTATTAGGTAAAATAGGTTCTATACAACTATCAATTACATTATTTGACAAATCAATAAGTAATAATTGTGGAGAAAATGTAATGTTTGATATTGTCACAATAGAATTAAAATTTAGTTCAAGATTTTCAAGTTTTTCCAAATGTTCAACAAAATTTACTTCTTGTATTGATTCTATTCTGTTATGATTACAATTCAGTTCTAATAATTCATGTAATATGAGAGTATTAAGAGATGATATATTGTTATAATCAAGAGCTAACTTTTCTAAATGTTCAGGAAAATGAATATTGTCAATTGAATTAATTCGATTATTGGATAATAAAAGTATACTCATATTATCTGGAAAATGAGTATTGATATTTGATAATAAATTATGACTTAGTATACAAATTTGAAGTGTCACGGGTAACGTAACTCCTTCTAGCGAAATTATTTTATTATAACTGATTGAAAATATGGCTAAATTATTAGGTAATACAACACCTTCTAAAGAAGTAATTAAATTATTATCTAAATAAAGTTCTTTACAATTGGCTGGAAAAATAACTCCGCTTAATGAAGTAATATAACATAATTCTAAATCAAGACTTTCGATGATATCAGGGAAAAAAAGTTCCTGTGGAACAACCCGACGTTTACTTAAATTAATTTTAATTAAACCAAGCGATATAAGATAATAAATTATTTCCTGTATATTCATATTTCGTATATTTTGATTAATATTATCAATTACTAAATTAACCAGTTCTCTAGATAATTCTTCTCTTGTAACAGGATCGGTTCTGCCTCCATTTACAATATATTTATCAATTGTTAATTTAGTATAACATCTTCCATTTACTGAAAATGGCTCTCCTTCAATTGCTTCTAACGTAATTCCATCCTTTAATTTACCGTTTTCGATTTCTGAGAAACGACATTGAGTATCGCGTATTTGCCGATTTGATAAATAATTTGTAATATAAGGAATAATTTCTTCATATGTGATATCTGGGTTGATAATTTCTGAGCGAAATGACCCACTATTAATCAATACTCGATTATCTTCACTAAATTCTCCTTCTGCAGCTCCATATTCGGTTACAGTGAGATATTTTTCGACCGGATTTAAATACTTTAAATTTGGATAAGTTTCATTGATAATATCAACAGGTATATTCCAGACATCAAAGATAGTGTTCATTTTTAATAAGAAATATAATTGAAAAAAATTACCATTTATTTTTATCAAAAGAATGACAATCATTTTATGGATCCGACATGGGGAGAAAGAATATTCCAATGGTAAAAATCCAAATAATATCTATCAACACGATCCGGGAATTATTGAAAATACTTATGATGATATACGACTCAGAGGAAAATATTTAATCGATACATTTGGAATACCAAATATTATTTATACTTCACCTTTTAAACGAACTCGTATAACAGCTACTTTATTATCTGAAATTTGTCCTGACGTAAAAATACAAATTGAACCACAACTTGGGGAATTTCTGGGTAATCAGAAACCAATTACCTCTGATATACCTGATGTTGAAACAGATACACTTAAACATTTAGAAACATTTTTAGGTGAAGATTTTTATGATTTTAAAACACGTGCTATTAATATTTCAAAAAATTTACATTATCAATCTGTTAGGAGTAAAGAAAAAATAATCTGGATTGTCACCCATAGTTTAATTATAAAAACAATTTCAGCTCATTATCGATTTAAAATCGATAAACCTTCAATTTTATCAGGCGTTGTTTTTCAGTATACTAATAAAAAATATCCCAATGTTTCTCTTTTGTAAAAAGACAATTTTACTAACAAAATGAAAATTTTGTTATCTTGTTTTATTTCATTTATTGCTAGAAGTAGTTCAATGAGATTTCCTTTTATATTACCAAAAAAATTATTAAGTATTAAGATGAATCAAGATTTTGATCTTTTTTCAAATAAAAAGATCATTGATCATGTTCATCTTAATAATGAAAGGATATCAATATATAATACCAATGATTTTTCATTAACACAAAATGGATTTATTGCTATGGTTGGTCCTGAAAAATGTCCTAAAAAGGCAAATTCTCTTTTTGAACTTTTTACTTCTAATGGTATCATCAAGGGGATTTTTTATTCTAATGGGGTAATTCATTCTATTCATTATTCAATTGAAACGGAAAAATTTAATTTTGAACAAAAATATGGTAGAATACCATCTTATCTTACACCATTAGCTGGATTTTTAGATTCAATATCTTTATTTTCTTTTCCAAATTTATTTGGGGTTGCCAACACAGCTATTCTTAAAGTGGATAATAAATTTTATTCACTGTTTGAACGCGATCTTCCTTATCCGATTAATATTAATTGGAAAAATAAAACAATTACTACTAATCCAAAATTATTTATTTCAAAATTAAAACATTTTTCTGGTCACTCAAAATATCAAAATTCACAAATCTACACTATTGAATATTCTGTATTTATGAAAAAAATAAGAACCCTTATTTTGAATAACAATTTTAATATTTTATTTGATAAAATAGTAAATACAAAATATCATCCAATACCACATGATTTTGTTGTTATTGATGATGTAATTAAAAATGGAAAATCATTTAAAACAGGTGGTATGATAGTAATCGATTCACCAATTATATTATCATTTAATAAAATTCCTTTATCTTTAAATTCAGAATTACCAACCTATATTCATTTTATATCAAGTGATATGACCAAAAAAATTGAAACCTTTTCTTATCCGTCAGGATTTGTAGCTCTTCATTACAGTCATTATGTTATTAATAAAGATATATTATATATTTATGTGCCATTATATGAAAAATTTAATCTGGAAAATATCGATATTTTCGGTAAATATCGATGTATTGCTTTAAATTTAATGACAAGGGAAATATCAATCGGTACAAACCCAGAACTTGAAAAATATAATCTAGATTTTCCTGTTCGATATGGCAATTGGTCAATTCTTCGTAATATCGATATCAATCAAAATGTTAATGGTTTTGTTGTTTGTGATGATTTAAATATTATACAGACTTTATTTTTTGAACATTTATCTATTTGTGGGGAAGGTATAATTATAAATGATGATTTTGTTTTCTTTGCACATAATAAAAAAGAAAATATATCTTATATTATGTCATGGAATATGAAAACTTGGAAAATATCATCTAAGCGATTACCAGAACCTATTCAAGGAATAGGTTATCATTCAATATTTATATCTTTTTAATAGTTCATCTTTTTAGTTTCAATTGTTTTTTCAAAATTAAATGGGTGGAGCATAACTATTTTTTCACTAAGTTTTTGACTTGCATGATATTTATGGTATATAGTTTCTTCAATTTGTTCGATCTCTTCGATCTCTTCGAATTGATATGAAGAGATTGACTTATCAGACTTATCAGACTTCTTAAAATTATCAGATTTAATTGGTTCAATTGACTTATCAGACTTATCAGACTTCTTAAAATTATCAGATTTAATTGGTTCAATTGATTTATCAGACTTATCAGACTTATCAGACTTAATTGGTTCAAATGATTTTATTATATCTTTATTATCTTCAAAATTGGGGTAACTTCCCGGTTTAGTTATTTTTAATGGTTTATTGTCAGAATAAAAGAAAGAAATCAAATAAACTACAATGTTCATTTTGTAAGTAAAAAATAAAAAGAGATAAAAACTCTTTATAATTATTTATAAAAATATAAATAATTTTTTATATAAAAATGATGAACCAAATTCCTGTTATACCCATCCAACTTAAAGATTTACTTGATAATATGACCTTTATAGGAAATATTCCGCCAAATTATAAATTATCAGTTAACAGTAGATGTTATTCTGATTCTACTTCATGGTTATCGTGGACATTTAGAAGATGGGAATCTGAATCGTCAGATTTAACTGTTAATTTTATTTATGATGTTTGTTTAGCAGCAACACAAGCTTACCATGAATATTTAAAAACTCATTTTGAACAAGTCATTCTGTCAAAAATAGTGTCATTGCGACATGGTATTAAAAATATTCAAAAAACTTACCGTTTAGATGTAAAAACATCTAACGCTCTTGAAACTTCAATATTAATACTTGATCTTGTATTACCAATCGAAATTAAACAAAATCTTGGAATTCTTCCTTTTCCTTCACCCAAAGAATATTCTTCTCCATCGTTAAAATCATTTTTAGCGAATAAGGATAAACATCGCCAAGACCCCTATGGATATCTACCTAAGGAAAATAATTTTTTAAACCAATATACAGGTAGAAATAAAAATGACGAATCTAATTTTTTAGAAGATGATTTTCACGAAACTAGCGAATCAACTGAACCGATCGTATCTAATGAACCAACTGAACCGATTCCAATCCCCAAACAAATAAATAATTTTAAAAATAATAATTCTTCAGTATCGCCAATAATATCACCTTTAGCAACATCAATAAATTCAACATTTTCCACTGTTACTGCTGTGGCTACATCACCCACACAGGTTAGTCAGGGTAAAAATAAAAAATAAAACTTAAATATAAGTTTTATATGTACGCCGTTGGACTATTTATTGTCATCATGTTTTCTGCATCTTTTCGCGTCGAAAAAGTTGATGGATAAAAATATTTATTATTCTTTATCATTAAGCTAATTGATTGTCTATCATATGTTAGATTTTTTTGAAAATCTATAATTTCATTTTGATATACACTTTCAGTATGATCAATATCATCAGTATGGCCAGTATGCTCAGTATCAATTATGTCACCAAGAAAATTACTATTTTTATAAACTGTTATACAAGATAATAATAATGACCCGACGTTAGGATCAAAACGACTTAAATCAATTAAATCAGTAAAAAATAATTTACCAAAATCAAAACTGGTCGAATGGAATGTACCTCCAAAAATAAAAAATATTTCAAGATAATGTTGATATAAGTTGCATTGTGCTTTTTTATCTATTTTATAGATAATATTTCCATGATAATTAAATTGACAAAAACGTAGTATTTTTAAATTTTCCTCTTGATGACTTCTTTTGTTCATTAAGTCGTGCACAAAAGAAGAAATGGTAGAAATATTTTTTGAAAAGCCAGGTATCCATTTATCATTGTAATTATATTGATTATTATTCTGGTCATCTTGTTTTGGTTGATCGATCATTTCAGGAAAAAATATATAATTATATTGGGTAGAATTAAAATTAATAAATACATTTTTCATATAACGATCCATAAAAGTACAGAAAAGAATATTGTTATTAAGTACTTGATTAAATAGAACTTTAGACCCGAAAAAAACGTTTTTCACTTCGGATGCTTTTCTATATACTTCATGCCGATATACTTTAACAAAATTAAATATATCGGTATCCGAACATGTATTTTCAAGTACATATAAAACATGTGCAGTTACAAGATGCCAAAATCCATGAAAAATTTGAAGAATACAAAATAATTCAGTAAATGCACTTGAAAGATATAAATGCCAAAATCGATCATTCCATTCAATTTTTTTACCATTATATATCAGATGATCAAGTTTTAAAAAATTAACCATTTGATTCGGTATATACTTAAAAATCAGAACCACAGACGAAAAGTATAAACTTTCACGTAAAATTGAACTAAGAGCATTTAAATTTTTCTTTTTTGATTCTCCATCTAATCGAATAGTTACGTAATTTGGATCTGTTGTTTGTTCTAAAAATGAACATAATGGTGTATTAATTATATATTCAGCAATCAAATTAAATTCATATTTAGCACAAGTAGGATAATAAGAAAACATTTTTTCTATTTTATCTGTTTCAAAACCAGCTTTAAGTAAGAATCTAAAAAATTGTTCCCGATAATCGGTAGTATCATTAAAAATATTAGAATTATTATTTGAGAACAATGTAAAAGGTATAATAAAATCACAAAGATATCTATCATCTAAATCTTCTGAACATGAAAAATCTTGACAATCGATTATTTTATCACTTGATATTTCGACAAAATCTTTATGATTAGTATGATATGGATAAACAGATTGGGGTGATATAATATAATTTTGATTTGAAAAACAGGAAAAAATTGATCTTAATATTCGCCTTAACATCTATTTTAAAAATAATTATTTTTAAAAATTTAGATTTTATTTATAAGCTATTTATACAAAAGTTGTATGAGTATTTATATCAATATGATTATAAGCATCTTCGATAGACGCAAAACTTGAAGAAGGAAATATTTTATTTGTTTTAATAATTGTACTTATTTTATTCCGACTTTCAAATAAATTAGCGCTAAATGCCATGATTTCCTCATTATAAAAAGATCCCTTGTAAAGACGAACATCTCCCAAAAATAAATCTGATTTATCAATAGTAATTACTTGTGTTAGAATTTGATAAAATTCAAGATCAAAATAATGATTAATAATTAAATCGGTATAAACTAATTTTCCAAATTCTAATGTTGTGGAATGAAATGAACCTCCAACCACTAATAAAATTTGTAAATATTTTTTTAATAGATTTGGACATTTACATAAATCAACATTAATAATATATTTAGATGATATATGATGAGTAAATTGATTATTTTCATTAGTTAAGTTAACAGCAACAGAATTTTTTTGCTTGTTTGAAGATTCATTTTTTAAACCATTAAAGATTGAATCAACAAATTCAGAAATATCTTTAATATTTTGTTCCATTCCAATCATCCAATGTTGATTATGATTGAGATCATGGATAAAATAATCACTAAAAACAGTATTAATATTAAAATTATTTAAAAAATTGGAAATATAATTTTTAAGAAACTTAATAAATTTAGGATTATCGTTAAGAACCTGTCCAAAAATATGATTTGTTCCAAAAACAATAATCTTAACTTCTAGGGCTTTAAGAAAAACATTTTCTTCAGACAAATTAAAAATATCTAAAATATTAGTATTTTTTAAACTTTCTTGAGCTATATAAACTATATGTGCTACAATAAGATGCCAGGAACCATGAAAAATTTCTGCAATTAAAAAAAGCTCAGTAAAAGCACTTCCTATTAAATGTTTCCAACTTTTACTTTCTGGATAATATAAAGAATCATCATATAAAATAGATGATAAAGAAAGAAAGTTCATTTTTTTGATTGGGTCATATGAAAAATTAAGAATTAAATTATTAAATCTTAATTTTTCTCGTAGAATAGACGATAACATATTAAGTTCGTCATATTTTGAATTACCGTCCAATTTAATAACTAAAACATGTGGATTATCTGTTTTTTCTAAAAATTTACAGAACGGCATATTGATAACATATTCACCGATTAATTCTACATTATAACTTACTTCGCTTGGATAATATGAAAACATATTTTCAATATTTGAATACGAAAAACCATTACTTAATAAAGAATTAATATAAGATTTTTTATAGTAATCAACAAGTGATTGTTTAGAATAATTATCACCTAATGCATTTTTTGCTGTGATAGTATTAAAAACAATTAAACTATTATTTAATAGATGAATAACAAAATCATCTAGGTAATTATCATCTTGAGACGGGTTGAGACTTGGAAATATCGAAATTAAATTTTTTGAGACATTGTTAATTATTGATGATATGATTGCTCCCATTTTAATAGTATATAAAATAATCCAATAAAAAATTAAAATTAGCCATAAAGGAAAAATTGCCATTAAAATGAACAAAGAAAAATTTTTAAATAAAATACAAGAACAAAATTCTAAAACAATACTAAAATCACCTACAGAATATACTGATACTGTGAATGATCAAGAAGGTCAGAATGAACAAGATCTCCAATATTATACCCAGGAAAATCAAGATGATCAAGATCTGCAATATTACACTCGAGAAGGTCAAGAAGATTATTCTTCTTTTTCTTATTTAATTAGCAATAAAGATGATTTTGGTTTTGTTATTATTTTTACGATCAAAATGAAATATTCAATTGTAACATTAAGTATTATCCCAATTGATCATATACCAGATATCATCAATTTATTAACTCAATTTTTAATTGATATTACTTCAAGCGAAACAAATTCTAACTTTGAAATCGATTTTCACGGTAAAAATAATGACACATTACATATTATTTATCATCGTAATAATTCTGAATTTTATCAAGAAGGCAGTTTTCAATTTCTTCAGGTTAATAATTTTGATATTGCTAATATTTCTGTTGAAATAAAAAATCCCGACATTTATATGTCAATGTTAGATTTAGCCGACGAACTTAATAATCTTACATAAATTTTATATTTAATTAAATATAAACTTAAACAGTCGTTAAATAACTATTAATGGCATTTTCTTTACTATATACAATATTATTTTTAATACCCCGAAATCTTTCTGGAACTGATGTCACAAAAGGTACAACAGCTAAATTTTCAGGTAAAATAGCATCAATATTAACATCTTCAATTTCGTACGATAACGTATCTCTTCCAGAATATGGTGCACTTGATGGGTAAATATCAAGATACATAATTACAACACCTAATGCTTGATCAGTATAAAAATCAATCTTTTTAAAGTTTGTTTCGCCTACTTTGTTTTTCAAAGCAACAACAAGATTAATTTCTATCCCATCAAAAATATCCTTTTTATATTGAGAACTAAAATCCTGAGTTATACCTGCTAACATATAAGTATAATATATTTGAGAATATATATCTTCTTCTGCTTCTTTTTTAGTTATACGGTTGGTATCGGTAAAATTTTGATCATATGACCATTTAGAATTAAATTTTTGAGTAATGATTTCGGTATTAATACCATTTGAATTAAGAAAAGCTAGAAAATGTGGATTAAATTCAATAGTGGTTCTTTTTATTTTATTAACACCTCCATTTTCATTTGTAAAATTAACATCTTTTCGTTTAAGAATAAAAGCTTTTTCTTTACCCGAATGAGATTCAATAAATCTATTATTATTTTCATTTTCTTCTGTGACAGATGGATCTTTTTTGAATGGTTCTGTTATTTTGCTAAATCCAAGTTTTTCATTAATTTGACCAATTTGTGTAATATGGATACCATAAGCCATAGATTTTGGAAATGATAATGATTCTCCAAGAATGGTATAAAAATTTTGACACGCAATAGTTCCTATACCTGGGGAAATTAAATCTCCTATTTCTGCTAACGCCCCACTAAAAGATTCAAGAACATCTGTTTTTGTTTTGGTATTATTTAATAAAGTAGAAGTTATTACTGGATTGTAGATTAACCAACTAATTAATGACAAATCATCAGAAAAAATATGTTGATAAACTTCTGACATATATTGATTTGAATATTCTGTTAACTCACGTTGAACAAACCTAGGATATTTTTGGATCATATATTTTCGAAAACAAAATTTCGAAACTGCATCTCCATAATACTCAATTGGATCATAATTATATAAAATATTATACGATTTATGAACAAAAGCTCGAGTCCATATGGAAAAATATTTTTCTTGTACAAATAAGTCGACAAAATTAGCTTCAACAATATATTTTAAAATGGTGCGAAGATAATTTTTTAATCCGATCCGCCATTGTTCAGACATTTCGTTATTTATGTTTACAGATACATCCTGAGATAACTCTGCCCATTTAGAACGATCACATCTAAAAAAATCAGCATAATGATAATCGTCAGCAATCCAAAAATCGTTAACTGGCCGAGTACCAGAAAAATTATAAATAAAAAGTGAATGTACATTCTTTCGCCAAACAGGTTTTTTAAAAAAATAAGTTAAATCTTTTTTCTCATCCGTTTGTGGAACGATACCTAAAAATGCACTTGGAAAAAGTTCATTACCATTATTTTTGGTAAAATCAATAAAAATGTATGATGGGTTTGTTAATTTGGCTTCTGATTTTAAATTATATTCTTCAATTCTATTATCATTAGGAAGTGGTATTTTTGGACCTGAAAAAAGAATAGTGGCTACATTATTTGATTGTAATGTTATGTCAAACAGAGTTCTAATTAATGACGGATCTTGGACTTTGGGGAAAATTAAAAATATAACTCCACCTTGTGGAATTTCATTTATCCATTGTGAATAAAAATCAATTAACGTTGCCATGATTATTTTTTACTTTTTTTTTGCAAAAAAAAATCATTTTAATCAAAATAAATGTCAAATGGAATTTTTTACGTTAACTCGTTAACAGGGTCGGATGATTATAATGGGGTCGAAAAATTTCCTTTTAAAAGTCTAAGTCATGGTTTTAAAGTAACAAATAATGGCGATACACTTTTTATATATCCAGGAACATACAAACCTGTTCATGTTAATTCTTTATCAATATGTCTTGAAATGTTAATAAGAGGATCTGGAGCTAATACTATTTGCGAATTATTAATTTTTGAAGGTATCTTTGAATTAGTATTTGAAAAAATTAAACTATCTTCGGTTAAAATTCGGTCTGAAAAATTTACTTTTCGCTTTTATAAAACTACATTTAAGGGATTTGAAAATATGACCATTGAAAAAGGTAGTTTAGAACACGAAAATTCAGTCGAAAATAACAGTTTATCATTTATATCATGTACATTCAATCAATCATTTCAAATTTTATGTAAATCCAATCATTTAATTATTTCCTTTAATGATTGTACTTTTAACGGATCTTATCCAATTATATATGCTAAACATAGTAATATTACAATTAAAGTTGTTAATTGTTTTTTAGAAAATTCTATATGTTATAATGAAAAAAGTGAAGTAATAATTATTCATCTTAATTCAATTTTTTCCGATGACATTTTTTCTGGAGATACATGTAAAGTGGTAGATAAAAATAATTCATTTCGATTATTTCAACTGATGGGTTCAAAACAATCTCCATCTCAGATATCTTCTGAAAATACCAATGTAAATTATAACATAACAGAAAAATTGGAAAATTTGGAAAATTCTCAAAAACATCAAGAATGTCAAATACTTTATTCTCCTGAAACTATTCAGTCTATTCAATCGATTCAATCTATTCAATCGCCCGAATCAATTGAATCAAATTTAAATGAATTATTAAAATCTTCACGATCTTCACAATCCTTACAGACACTTCCTTCAATGCTATCACTTTCTTCATCTCCAAACACTTTAAAAATAACTAACCATTCTCATCACCCTAATGGTAATAATTCTTTACAATTGTCTTTAAATGATAGTTCTCAGACAATTAACAACGAAAATATTAATATAACTAGAGCAATCGTAATAAATTCTAATCAATACTCTTCAATTATTTGTAAAAATAATACTGAATTTATTAAAGTAGAAGGTAATTCACCTTTTTCAATTATTCTTCCATCAAATCCGGAAAACGGTCATTATATTGAAATAGTTTCGTCTACAACCTTGATTATCCTTGGATCGGAATATTATAATAATTTCTTAAAAATAAGAAGAGTCGGTAAAGAATGGTACTTTTATTGAAAAAAGAATTTTATTTTAATCAAATCAAAAAAATCGAAAAAATTTTTTACAAAGTTGAAAAAAACAAAATCCTTTTTATTTTAAAAACAATGTATATCCTTCCTGACATTATTAATTCAACCCATACACTTTTTGACAATATTTCAATTGTTGATGTTCAATTAGATAAAGTAGAACAAACAGATCAAAATAATAAGGTTGAGAAAACATTTATTTTAAAAGATATCCCCATTTTAGATCAATATTCACAACTTGTTCAATTAAATGCTTTTTTCACCGAAGCTATGGTGAGTTATAATTTTAATTGTTCTTTACTTCATCATTCACATTATTGTTGTATAAGAAATAATAATTTACAATTATTTTCTGATAAAGCCGATACAACTTGTAGGGCAGTTAGAAAAACATCATTTAAAAAAATACACGCTTGGATATCAACATTAATTCTTGCTATTATTTATTTACATAAAAGGCGATTGATTCATGGTGATATAAAAGCTACTAATATTCTTGTCTTTAATGATGATATTAAATTGGCTGATTTTGGTATGGTAACATTAATATTAGAAAACAACGTTCAAAAATTTCCATCTTATGTTAAAATGTATACACCGACACATAGAGCTCCTGAAGTATGGAACGGAGATACTTGGGGGTTCCCAGCCGATATTTGGTCGCTTGGTTGTACTTTTTTTGAAATTGTATATGGATATTCTTTGTTTCCGGCTCAAAAAGATAATAAAGCATATACAAATTGTTTAAATGATTGGAACAATAGAATATCAAGACCTTTTTACAATCAAATTGTTTTTCCAGATAAATGGTCAAAACTCAAAAATTCAAAAATAAATTCTTTAATTATATCTATGCTTCATCCTGATGCAATGTCTAGACCAACTATTTTTGAAATTTTAAATACATATAATAATTTTTATATTGACACTTCAAGTAATAATAGTTCATTTACCAATACCCCATTAAGTACTTCACCAGCAAATAATTCATTTTTAAATAACTTAAATAATTCATTCCCAAGTAACCCAATTAACCAATTTGGATCGGTCAGTCAATTTGGGTCAGTCGAAACAATTACAGAAATAGTAGAACAACCAATAAATGAACGATATTATTTTATCCATAATATTCGTTCAAATGTTATTAAAACACAATTATATTCGTCGATTACCAGTTTAATATCAGAAAAAGAAATAATTATGATTGATCTCATTGCTTCATTATTTGAATCTGTCAATACCAATATGACAGAAGTAGATAAAATAACAGTTAAAGCTTGCGCTACTATCATTCATTTTATTGTTTATCG
>Ga0315270_10000651_pt1 | contig 18812 bp, 20 predicted proteins | sample C1_bottom_MG_FD_204932 | JGI IMG/M metagenome (GOLD analysis project Ga0315270, IMG submission 204932) | Sediment microbial communities from Yellowstone Lake, YNP, Wyoming, USA - C1_bottom | ecosystem: Environmental > Aquatic > Freshwater > Lake > Sediment | place: USA: Wyoming | collected...
AGCCGCCGCCAGCAAGTTCCCAATGGTTGTTCCCACGACACCGGCTGGAAAACAAGCCGTTATCTCCAGCATGCCGCCTTCCAGAAAACTGAAAAACCGTTTGGCGTGTTCTTTCTCCTGATTGGCGGTTTCAGTAAAAATGTCTGCAATCTGAACATAGCCGTCCTTGCCCGCCTTGCTCGCAAAATAAGTATAACGATTTCTCGCCTGGGATTCCCCCGCAAAAGCCTTCATCAGATTTTTTTCAGTTTGAGTTCCTTTGATACTGGCCAAATAATTTCTCCTTTTCAGTTGATTTTTTTATCCCCTTGCCGGTTCCTGTGAAATATCACCCTTTTTAAAGAGGGACCAAGGGGAGCTGCATTATTAATGCAGACATTTGTGAGATAATGCCTCGCAGCTATTGTGTCTCATGCCACCAGCCTTTTTGCTGGTGCGCTTTTCTTTCCTGCTCTGCAATTTTTTTCAACCGGTACGCTGCGTCCCGCAATATCCCATACATAATGCCACAGCCGACGTCCTCTCTTTCTACATCGCCCTGATCTGCAAGTGCAATCATTTCGTCTACAAGTTTGAGCGTCCGGTTAATGTTGGTATCGCAGGGTTTCACGGCAAAGGCTTTCTTTCTATTATAAAAGTTGTCTGAATTATCTTCTCCAATGTCATTGACTTAAGGGATTAACCCGGTATCACCTTGAAAAAGAAAGAATTCTGCTTTAAATCGCGGTGGTGATCGGATCAATTGTTTTGTTCGATTGGTTTAATTACTCTTCAATTTCTATGCCAGAGATAAACATTTTCTTGAAATTATTATATTTTAAATATATACAGGTGGTTATACAATACAAAAGAGTCTATTTGAAAACAGGGACAATCCGGACCTTTCCATGATGATACAGCAGCAGCAAGACAAGACATCCCCTGCAAGAAGATAACTTATTATAATATATTGTTAAAAATCATTTAACATCTGTACGCCATCATCTTTAGATACAATAGTGTATCATGAGACACCGTGACGACGTTGCCTCAAAACCGGTCTATCGGGCGAACCCGTGGCGCATCAGGAGAGATATGACATTTCGAACCATCAGACGCATTGCCATGGCACTTTTTCTGGCCGCTTTATGCTGCGGAATCGGATTTTTTCTGATGATCCTGCACCCTTCGGTGCAGCGCTTCGGGCTCAGTCGCGTATCACAGGCAATCGGCTATGACCTGAATGCCGGAAACATGCGTTTGAGCATGGGAATAAAACCCGGCATCCATGTTCAGGACTTTCAGGTCAGCTCAAAGCAGGGAAAGGTGTTGCTGTCGGCATCCGACCTTACCCTGATCCCGAACCTGTTCGATCTTTTTCTTTCAGACACCGGGACCTTCTTTTCAGGGTCTGCTGAAGCCGGGAACCTGAAGTTTCAACTGACTGCTTCCGGTAAAACCAGAGATTACGCCTTGCCGCAGGTCAAATTTCAGGGGAAATATGATCTGAACAAGTGGCTGCTGCAGATCGTTTCCCTGAAAACGATCACTCCCGAGACATCTTTGTCGGCAACAGGCCATGTTCAGTTCAGCCCCACTGCATCGCCCTGTCTGGATCTGTCTTTTACCAGCCCGTTTATGACGGTTGATACCTTCAAAGCCCTGCTTCCGGGGCTGCTGCTTCCCGAATGGATCAACCGTGAACTGCTTCCCGCGTTTAAACAAGGCGATATCCGAATGGATACTCTTTCGTTAAGGGGCAGCCTGAAACAGATCGAAACCCTGAATCAACCGGAACATGCAAAAGTCCTGGGCTTGAACCTGACCTTGCGCAACCTGGTGATGCAGCACTCAGACAAGAACGCTCCGGAGCTTCGGGATGTCTCCTGCGCCTTGAGCATCGAGGACGGTGTGTTTTCACTGGATGGCCTTTCCGGCCGCTTTTGGCAGTCTGCTTTTCAAAACGCATCTGTCGTCATTCCCGATATATATGCGGACCGCTTGCGTTATCTGGTCCAGACCGAAGCAAGCCTTATCTTATCGGATGTGAATCATCTGAAAAACCTGCCATTGTTTCCGGCTGATGTTCAGCAGAAAATTCAGGCATTACAAACGATTGACGGCACCGCCGACATCCGTGTTTCGGTAGCGTATGAAACCGGCCGGCCTTTTCCGAAAATCATCACCAGCGCCATATCGCTTCAATCCGTCAAGGTGACTCACCCGCTCTTGCGGCTGCCGTTGATGCTCGGAAACGCTGCAATCGACTCGGAGTCTGATCAACCGGTACAATTTTCAGGCCGCGGCCTCTGGGGAAAAACCGAATTCCAGGTTCAGGGCTCCGCCGACAACTCCTGGGGGCATCTGTCCGCAAGAGCAACTACCCGAGCGGATGTCAGGGAGCTGATTGAATTGGCGTTTCCGCAAGCGGCGATCGGCAGCTGGATCTACGGGCCGCTGGATGCCGAAGGTCTGTTGAGTGACAGTTTCGCAATCCTTGATCCCGCCAGGATCAATATGGGAAAGGGGTATCTGCGGTTCAAGGGCAGGCAGGCCATTGTTGAATATCATCGCCCGGCACCCGGAATGCATTGGATCAGCCATATCCATATTGTACAGGAACCGGCGCAAAACCTGATTCAACTGATTCGCCCCGGCGCCGGGGTGCTGGATGGCAGTGTCTCACTGGAAGGTGTGCTGACGCTGAAAGCTTCGGATGGCACCGGCGACTTTTCCGGGTTGAACGGTCACGCCAGGCTGCTGGTGGAAAAAGGCTGGATACATCAGACCAGCCCGATTCTGAACGCGCTGTCCTTGATCAGCCTGGAGCGAATCTTCCAGCCGGGTTCCCCCGGCGTCCAGGATGGACGGCTTTATTTTGATCGGATTGAAGGGGATATCGAAATAGAAAAGGGGAAGATTCTGGTTCAGAATCTGACCTTGCAAAGCCCGGCGATAAACGCCGCAGGAGCCGGAACGATCGACCTGAATCGGGATCATCTTCAGCTCAGGATCGGGCTTCAGCCACTGGGGACAATGGACAGCCTTGTCAGCAGCATCCCATTGATCGGAAACATTCTAACCGGAAAAGAAAAATCCCTTATCGTGTATTCTCTGGATGTTACCGGTTCGCTGTCAAACCCGCAGATCAAAGGCGTTCCCCTTAAAAACCTTGGGGAAAGCGCCCTTGGATATCTTGAACGCCTGGTGTTTACGCCGGAACGTATCCTGAAATCCCTGATGTCCCTGAAGAATCCGCGGCCGCCGGCGCCGGATTATCACGCGGAATTTGATCGGATGACGCTTGACCCCTGATCTCCGGCTCCGCCTACCAGTCTCCTTTCATATCTGTCCCAGGTGACCCGCAGGACTTCCTGATAGGTGGTTTCGCCTGACAGTAGCTTTTTAACGGCGTTCTCCCGAAGGGAGATCATGCCCTGAGAAATGGCTTCACGCCTCAGGACATCCAGATCCACATTGCTGTTGGTCAGGCTTTTCATCGCCTCGGAATACGCCAGAACCTCATAAATGGCGACTCTTCCATGATAACCGGTTCCCCTGCAGCGGTCACAGCCCTTTCCTCTGAACAGACGGATGGGCCCGCTCCGACGTGTTTCAAGACCCATTTGCATCAGCTCCACAGCTTCCATTTCAAAGGCTTCCTTGCAGTAAGGGCATATTTTTCGAACCAGTCGCTGGGACAGTATTCCCACCAGTGTGGCCTGAATCAGAAATGCCGGCACACCCAGATCCAGCAGCCGGATGACGGTTGATGGCGCATCGTTGGTATGAATGGTCGAAAGGACCAGATGTCCGGTAAGCGCTGCCTGAATGGCATTCTGGGCGGTTTCCAGGTCCCGCATTTCTCCGACCATGATGATGTCCGGGTCCTGTCTCAGGATATTGCGCAAAATCGTTGCAAAGGTGATTCCGATCGCCGGTTGCACCGCAATCTGGTTAAAATCCTCATGCACCATTTCAATCGGATCTTCAATGGTGGTAATGTTGAGGGTGGGAGAAGACAATTCCTTGAGGGTGGAATAGAGCGTTGTGGATTTACCGCTTCCCGTGGGTCCGCAGACCAGCACGATCCCGTGCGGCAGCTTGATGAAATGGTTGTAGCGGATTAAATCCGTTTCGGTGAATCCCAGTTGATCCAGATCCTGAAACAGAACGTCCGGATCCATGACGCGCATGACCACTTTTTCACCAAAGGCAACCGGGATCGTTGAAATACGGATTTCAACCTCTACACCTGCCTTGTTGGTCTTGATTCTGCCATCCTGGGGCCGCCGCTTCTCGGACATATCCATTCGGGAGAGGTTTTTAATGCGGCTGACAATTGCCGGATGCACATTCCGGGGAAGCCGGTAAATGGTGTGAAGCAACCCGTCAATCCGCATCCGGACCAGACTGACATCCCGTTTGGGCTCGATGTGAATATCGCTTGCCCGCTGATCCAGCGCATAGGTGAACAGGTGGTTGACGGCATTGATAATGTGCTGATCATTGGATGGAACTTCATCCGCGGATTTCAAACGGACATACTGCTCCAGATTGCTCAGATCAACGCCGGCATCTCCAAAGCGGTTTTCGGCTTCCGAAATGAAATGTCTGAATCCATAAAACTCGCTGATGTATTTGATGATATCCGACCGGGAGCTGAAAACCACCTCCACCTTCATCTGGCTGGCACGGGAAATATCATTGATGGCTTCATGGTCAAAGGGATTGGCCATTGCAACGGTCAGGGTATTATTCTGAATGGAAAGCGGCAGCATCAGGTTTTTGAAAGCAAACGACCGGGGAATGGTCGTTGTCACCTGATTTAAATCCAGCTTCAGGGGGTCTATTTTTCGATAGGGAATCTGCCACTCTACAGCCATCATCCGGCACAGGGTGTCTTCATCCAGCAGGCGCGAAGGAGAATCCGCGCGGGTAAGCTTCAAGGATGCCAGCACATCGATAGCGGTCAGGGCCGAGCTGTCTTTCTGCTGGTGTCCGCTGCCGGAAAGGGAGCGTTTTTTTTCAAGCTTCAGCAAGAGGTTATCATAATGTTTGCGTATTTCCATGGCATTATTCTCGGAGATGGCCCCTTTCGCCAACAATGCTTTCAGGATATCATCAGGGGATGTCAAACGCTGCGCTGTTGTCGCCATAAGTTACATACCCCGCATGGTAACGGGGCGCTCCTTAAAGTCCTTCTCCATAACAAACCATTTTTTCTTCCTGTGTTTTTTCACACAAATGGATTTTCAACCAGGATGCTCTCGATGATCTGGCCGTGATTCAGGCCTTCCGTGATTATTTTATTTGCCTGCAGCCGAAGGGCGGCAGCCACTATCAGCGAGTCCCAAAAAGAGAGTCCGTTCTTTTCTTCGATTTCAGAAGCCAGAGTCGTCGTCTCCGGATCATTGACCTGCACAGGCCAGGCAAGGTAGTTCCGGATGATTTCCCGCGCTTCAGCCGGCTTTAACGGATTCTTGATTTTGTGCGTGATGTTGACATAAAACTCCTGAAGAACCTGCGTGCTGATAACCCCCGTTTCCGCTTCCCAAAGGCTGATGATGATGGCGGAGGCCTTGTGATGGCGCTCCCCGGCGCTCAAGTCATGAGCATAAACGAGGATATTGGTATCCACAAATATCCTATCGTTCATGAAGCTCATCCCTGGAAGGGTAGCGGTCCATGCCGGAATGAAAGCCTGCCCTCATTGCGGCGATAGCCCTCTGTTTCGCCATTTCGTATTGCCTCAAACTCCGGATGATTCTTTCCAGTTCCAAACGTAACATTCGATTCAGCGAAGTCCCCTGCTGTGCGGCGATCACCTTGCCGGCCTGGATCAGATCCTTATCAAGACTGATGGTGATGTTTTGTTTCAAGATACAACCTCCATATTTACACGTAGATTACGTGTAACACGCCAGGAAGGAAAAAATCAACCGGAAAGGAGGATGGCCCGCCAAGAGAATCATGCAGCCAGGATCAGTTATGAGTTGTTCTTTAACGCTTCGCGGATAACAAGGAATATCTCCGGCAGGGTTCTCTCGGTTGAAGCTGTTACTTCAGTGTTATCCAGATGTCGGTGATGCGGGAAGGATATGACATCACTGTGATGAGGGGCATTGTCCCAGCGGGAGAGAAGACTGCCGGTCTTATCCTGCCAGTGGTAGGAATACTTCCGTTTGCCGTCAATGAAAAGGTAATCCTTGATAAACAGAACTGATCCATCAATGAAGCTGACCTTCGCCACAAACGACATGGCCGCGCCATAACGCCGGAATTCGGTGACAGTGTAATCAGCAACGATGTCTGCGAATTCGCGGACGGTGTTATAAAACATCGTTCAGCTCTTTCAGCCGGCCTTGCCAATACTCCTTGCCTTCCTGAGCAAATCGCCATGCCATGAGATCATCGAATTTCTTAAAGTTCTCATCGGCCTTTTTAAATTCAGTATTAACGGTCTGATAATCCTTGCCGTATCTGGCTTCAAAACCTTCCACTTCTTCGGAAAAACCAGAAATCCGTGAGAGAATTTGTGTTGCCAGAACATCCTTGATCAGACTCTTCACACCCCCAAAATCAAGCTCTTTAGCCATCTGTTCAAGGTCTTCACTGTAAGCCAGAGTTGCCATTGTCGTTTCCTTCATTTTTTTCAGTTGAGATCTGTTTTACTTCAATTTCAATGGCCATCATACCATTGCCCTTCAACTGAATCAAAAGAAAAACGATTACTCAATTTTTCAGCAGACGTAATCATTCTGCAAAAACATTTAGATCTTCTGTCGGCTTTACGATAATAATGCCTCTATCAAACACTGGTTCAGAGGCAATTCCATCAAGCAGTACATCAAAACCGGCTACTACATTCTGGATTTACGGGGATGGCGGTTGGGGGGTTGTGGCGGCGGGGCCAGCCGTTTTTTCAGACCGGCGTCAAAGGCGTCTGCTTCTTTTTGAAAAGCGACCCGCCGCTTTTCATAGTCATCCACCCGTGCATTCAGGGCGCTTACTTTTTCATTATATCCCATATTCCGGAAAGTAATTCATATTTATATCAATTAGTTATGCTTTATTTTTCTGAGACTATATTTCCATTTAAGCAATAAGTCAAGTTCCAGCGGCAATGTGCTCCATCCCGATTTGCTGGAGTAGCTTGCGAGTGCTTTTGGGAAGTTCCACCGATTTTCTAATGATTTTACCTGTAGATTTGTCTTCAAGGACAACATGATCGATGTCCTTAAATGGGGCGTATAGCTCTTTGGAAACTAATCAGCATCGATGACAGTCTTAATGGCTTTTTTGATCTGTTCCAGTTGTTCAATGGAAACCGACCCTTCTGACAAATCGTCGCGTTGATACGGACCTGATTTGAAAACAGTCCGCCACCGATATTTTTTTAAGATTGTTGTTCGGTTGCGGTTCCAGTTTTACCATCCATGGGGCGTCTTGAAATTGATCTTTCCACCCCGTTATCGGGACAATGACACGCAAGGGCAAAACACCGATTGCATCATCATTTATGATCACTGCCGGACGCACTTTCTGAATCTCTGCTCCGATTGTGGGACTCAGGTCTATTTCCCAGATGTCCGCTTGCTTCATAGAAATCATCTCCATCGATTGCGGTAAATGCGGTCAAATCGGCATTTTGACCATATAGAGCAGCAAGTTCCCCTGCTTTTCGTGTGATTAGGGCGCGACGCTGTTTTCTTTTTGTTTCTTTAATAAAATCATCCAACGCCGCCCTGATCAAACTGCTCTGGTCCGCAAATCCGAATTTTTTGCAGGCTGCCAGGAAGACTTCCTGTTCCCGTTTGATTGTAATTTTTTTTTGTACCATAGTGCTCATGAATCTACTCCCAAGTTCCAGGTTTTGATTTTGGATAACACATAAAAAAACCAAAGGCAACCCCTAAATAAGGTCCTGAATTAGATCTCAATCTGGGGGGGCTGAAGGGGTCATTATCTTTAGCACAAACTGCATCCGTGGGGGATCAGGCGATATCTATGTGGCGTTTTCATTTCTATCTGCGAACCTCATACCATGACGACATGATTACATCCTGCATCAAATATTTGTCTTTCAGGGCCCTGTCAAAATAAAAATTGCCGGGATTTTTCATATCAACGGATTTAGCAATAATGGCGCCATAAATTGCAGCGCCGTTAAAGATATCAAGGTCGGCAAAGGGCGCATAAACAACGCCGTAAAACGGGCTTGCGTTCGATAATGATACCGGACCGGGGCTGTCTGAAAAAATGGTAAATGTCTTGGGATCTCCACCGGCATGGGTGATTGTCCCGTTTTTTCCATCAAAAGCGCCGGAAATGAAAATATTGACCGGCCCGGCCAGGGTGTCGATATTCAGGGTCGTGCCGGTTTTTAATTCGATATTTGTAAAATAATAATTGGCGCCGCCGGATTTTCCGACCAGCGTAACGGATTCTCCTTTTTCAAGTATCAAATCAGCCGGAATCATGCCGTTATTATTGAATATACGCCAGTCATTCAGTTTATTCGCATACTCTCCGCCGACAACGCCCAGTGGATCCGGCTCTACGCGTTCGACAGTCCGAACTGCTTTGCCTGTACCAAAAAGCTGAGGGTCGGGATTTCCGCTTGGCGTATAGACGGCAGGTATCGTTTCAGTGCTGCCAAGTCCGATATGACCGTGAACTTCGGTGTTGCCGGATAAGGTCACACTGAGGTTTGAACCGATGTCACACGCATTTGTTCCGTCATCACCGCCTGGATTTAACGTTAGGGCGCTGTGATAACCATAAAAATTCGAAAACGCAGGCGCTGTAAATCCCTTATCACCGAACATCCCGAATTTGAAGGCGGGACGGTTTTTGAAGGTGACGCGGATGTCTGCGTCTGCATTTCTTGACCCGTAGCCGCGAGCAGTGAACTGGTACTCATTTCTGGCGATTCGGGTCAGGACGGGCGCGCCGGCCGTCAGGTATTCAAAGCGAATATCGGTGATGTCCGGGTCTGACGGCAGCATGCAGGATGATAAAGATACGGCGGCCCCATCCGTTTCCGGAAGCGTCATCGTATGTGCTTTAAGCGCTTTTTGAATCGATGAAAGTGCAAAATGAACCCCGGCCTCGGCACTGTAAAACGCCTTCCTGGAGACCTCGAGGTTTACAGCAATCGTTGAGTCATTTGCTGTAATAATACAGGCGATTATTCCCAGGATTGACATGATCAGGACAAACATAAGGGCTGTGAACAATACCACGCCACGATCATTGTCTGAGATATTCGTAAGGTTCAAAACGCGTTCTCCCTGTTTTGCGGATATACTTCACCAACAGTCTTGAATTGCGCCCCCCTGTCAACGCAACATCAGATTTCGGGGAAAAACTTCTTCGATAAGCGTCAGGGTTGCGGCGCCGCTGCCTGGATTGTGGGGATCGGATTTTACCGTCCTTGCGGTGATGGTGATTCTGATTTTATGAATTGCACTATCCGTCGCAGCAGGGTTGTCATCAGCGTCAAGATAAAAAAAGGAGAATGCCTGAATATTCTCAGCAAAAGGCTGGGCGCCTCCGCCGGTATTCCTTCGAATCATTTTTTTGGCTGAATCAAAGGTATAGATGATCTTCTCATTCTCATCGTCTGTCTCTCCATCTCCATTCAGATCAGCCAGGATCTCCAGGCGGGAATTTGTATTGGGTATGCCGACAAAATGGGGATTGGCGGAGTTGTCTCGCTGCATGGGCTTTGCGGGATTAAAATATCCGGCCATTCGCACTTCCCGGCCGATCATGTCTATTGCGGCCCTGGCAATCTGCGTCATTTCAATGACCTGTTCCTGGGTGTTATACGCTTTTCTCTGCAGAATAAACGTACTGGTGAGTGCTCCCAGAATGATCATTCCGATGGATAGTGCGATCATCAACTCAATCAGCGTCAATCCGCGCGAGAAATTGACTGAAATATTCGGCATGTGGGCCGCCTCCGATATCTGCCGTCAGATGAAGATTCCGAAGAAAAAGGTTGGAGCGTTCTTACAGCGAATCCGGGCCGGTATCGGATATCAAGGATTGGAGCCGTACCCGTCGGTTATCATTGTTCCAGTAAACATCTACCGTGATGAGTTTGATATCCGTATCCGGTTTATTCATCTTGATGTCGGTAACCCGCCTGTATGAAAGATAATTCGCCATGTCGCCATAGGCTTCGGTAACGGTCTGATTCGTTGAAGACAGGGTTAAGTAGCCCTTTGCAATCGTTTCTTCCATTTTATCCTGCGCCAGGGAGATGGCCACCGTCTTCTCGGCGCTGTTTCTGTTGATGTTTACGGTGATGTTGATCAGACCGGCCATTCCCAGCAAAACGATAGATAAAACAACCATTGCGATGAACACTTCTATCAGGCTGTATCCCCGATTGTTGTTGAGTTTGCGCATCAGCCTTTTCATTTCATAAAAGGGGCCCCGGGATGACGGTTGAAAACGGACTTCACTTTTCAGAAGTCAATCCCTGTGGCGCTAATTTATCTTAACCCGGCCGGTAATCGCGATCGTAATCGTCTTGATGCCGCTGGAATTCTGCAATGTCAGCGTGCGGGGCGATGTTGTTCCTCTCGAGGAAAATAAAACGCCGGTAAAACTGAGGGTCGTTCCCGGAAAATCCGGCTGTAAATCCTTGATGCTTGAAGTTCCGCTTCCGACAGTCACCGAATATGAATGATTGCTCAGATGCATTACCGCCACACTGGCGTTTTCCTTGACAGATGACATCCGTGCGGCAACCAGATCGCTCATGACCTGACGCGTAGCGCCATTCAGGCGAATTCCCGGGATCCAGGCCCTGTAATTGAAGATTGAAATGGCGGATACAATGGCGATAATGGCCATGACTACAATGACTTCATACAGCGTGAAGCCGAATCTCGTGTTCATTGTTTTCAATGCGGGAGTCATGGGTTCTCCGCAATTTATTATGGAAAGAATATCAGGAGAGGGTGAAAACAAAGGAAGATCTGTGTTCAACTTCGGGTGTTAACGCAAATTCAGAGAGACTTTTCAGGAATCAGACCTGCGCTGAGATTCATGGACGACTCACCGGAATTGATTCATTATTAAAAAAATGCTACATTCAGCATATCAACATATTTTCTAAAAAATTCAACATTTATTTTTGCCAAATTAAAGACGGTTCCTCAAAATCCAATCCGGCAATCCGAAACAAAGACAGATGATGAAGTGAAGACGGAAACCCTATGATAAATATCGCGGCTATTTATGGAAGTCCCAGGATAAATGGTAATACCGCCTTGCTGCTGAAGCAGGCCGTTAAAGGCGCCAGAGAAGCAGGTGCGCATGTTGAAGAAATATTTCTGCGGAATTTAAAGATCTCACCCTGCCTGGAAATCTATGGCTGCAAGACAGCGGGGCGATGCGTCATTCAGGATGATTTCCAGAAGGTACAGGATCTCTTGCTGGCTTCCGACGGCATCATGCTGGCGTCCCCCATTTTTTTCTATACCGTAAGCGCCCATACCAAAATATTCATGGACCGGTGCCAGTCTCTTTGGGTGAAAAAATACTGGATCGATCAGGTTGAGTTCGGAAAATGGGATCCAAAACGAAAGGGGCTATTCATTTCCGTCGGCGCCACCAGAGGGAAAAAACTGTTTGAAGGCCCGCTGCTGACGGTAAAATTTTTTCTGGATGTGCTGGATGCCGAACTCTGGCGCTCCCTTCTGTATCGGGGGCTGGACTTTGAAGGCGATGTGCTGAAGCACCCTGAATATCTTACGGAAGCCTACGAAGCCGGAGAAGCTTTGACCCTCGAACTTGCCCGGAACGACCGAACGGAAAAGACGGCCAAACCGCCACAGCCGGGCAGCAGAGAGGAAGACATTTGAAACTCCGGCCCCCCCTCAGAGGAGATGTCCGGCGGCTCGCATATCACGGATACATGTCTTCAATAATGCCCTGATATTTATGGACCACATTCTTGCGCTTGATTTTCATGGTTGGGGTAATCTCGCCGCCAGCAATCGAAAACTCGTCCGGCATCAAGGTGAACCGGATAATTTTTTCATACCCGTCAAGGTCATTTGAGCGCGATTCGATTCTTCTGCGGAAATGCTCAATGACCAAAGGGTGCTGGATCAGGTCTTCCCGGCAGGTCCATTGGATCTGATGGGCTTTGGCATATTCCTGTAATATTTCAAAGGCAGGAACAATCAGCGCCGAAACATACTGCCGGTTGTCGCCGATAACGGCAATCTGCTCAATAAAATGGTCGCTGCCGATGATGGACTCGATATACTGGGGAGCGACATATTTTCCGCCGGAGGTTTTCATCAAATCCTTGATGCGGTCTGTAATGCGAAGCTCGCCATTGTCATCAAACTCACCGGCGTCACCGGTTTTGAACCATCCATTTTCAAACACTTCTTCGGTTTCAGCAGGCTTTTTATAGTAACCCTTCATGACCGTGCCGCCCTTGACCAGGATTTCCCCGTTTCCGGATATTCTGACCTGGACGCCGGGCATGGGCTTTCCCACCAGCCCGAACTTGAAATGACGCGGTTCGTGGCAGGTTACGGTTGCCGTTGTTTCACTCAGGCCATACCCATAACAGATAAAAATGCCAGCGGCATAGAAAAACTCTTCGATGTTTTGAGAAAGCGGCGCGCCGGCACAGGGAAAAAATTTGATTCTGCCGCCGACGATATCCCGAATCTTCTTCAGGACCAGCGCGTCGGCGATGCGATACCGGGCCTCGAGAAAAAGGGGAACCGGCTGTTCATCCTTGATGCAATTGTTTCGTCTGGCCCCGACGCCGAGTGCCCATTCAAAAAGCCGTTTTTTGAGTGGAGACGCCGCCTCCAGGCGGTGGTGGACCGTTGCGTAGATTTTTTCATAGAACCGCGGCACCGCGCACATAATGGTGGGCTTGACTTCCTGAATGGCTTCAATAATGGTTTTGGGATCTTCCAGGTAGTTGTTGGTCATGCCGCGATGCAGAACATAATACGTCCATGCCCGTTCAAAAATATGGGACAGGGGAAGAAAGCACAGCGAAACATCCATCTCATTTGGGTCTATAAGGCGAATGTCGTGTGAAGCCGCGCTGTAAAACATATTGGAATGGGTCAACATCACGCCTTTTGGCTCGCCCGTGGTGCCGGAGGTATAGATCAGCGTCAGGAGATCGTCCCGGGAGGCTCGCCCCAGCCGGCGCGATATTTCCGGACCTTTGGATGAGCTTCGTCCCAGATCCAGAAACGCATCGAAATACATGGCCATCGGATGATCGTTCAGGTTGATTTCTTTTCGAAACGCAATGATTTTCTTCAAACATGAAGATGCGGAAATAAATGAAATGACCTTGTCATACTGGTCCTGGGTTCCGACAAAGATCATTCTGGATTCCGAGTTATTGACAATATATTCGGCTGTTTTGGTTGGATTGGTGGGATAAATGTAGACCGGGACCCCCCGGATACTGAGAGAAGCAATATCGGCGATGGTGCATTCCGGCATATTGGGTGAAAATATGCTGATCATTTCGCCTTCATTCAGCCCCAGTTCCAGAAGCGCCCGGGCCGCTGCATTCAACTGCTCCCCCAGCGCACTCCAGGTGATTTCGTGCCATCCGCCATCCCGTTTGCACCGCATGGCCACCTTGCCGCCATATTTCCGGGTCTGTTCCAGGATGGGAATGGCCAGGTTGGCTTCGGTCGGCAATTTCAATATCTGTGATGAATTATTCATCTTATCGTCCTTTTCAGCCTTCTGTCATCTGTCTTCACGGCAACATCGCGCCATGGTTCATGAGGTTCCGGTGGAGTTCATAACACCGGATCAGGTCATGACGGATGTGGCCGGGGCGGGATTCCTGAACATAGCGGTTCAGGTAGTCCCGATACAGGGGGTGAGCGCAGTTGTCGATGATGACCTTTGCGCGCTGCCTGGGCCCCAGTCCGCGAAGATCCGCAAGACCCTGTTCGGTGACGATCACCTGGACCGAATGCTCATTGTGGTCAATGTGAGGACACATGGGGACAATGGCGGAGATTTTTCCACCTTTTGCAATGGAGGGCGTCATCATCAGGGTCAGATAACCGTTACGGGTGAATTCGCCGCTTCCGCCGATGCCGTTCATCACATCCATTCCATAAAGATGGGTGGAGTTGACATTGCCGTAGATATCGGCTTCAAGTGCCGTATTCATCGCAATCACACCCAGCCTGCGGATGATTCCCGGGTGGTTGGATATCTCCTGGGGGCGAAGCACAATTCGGGGAGCAAAAAAGTCCATGTTCCCGACGATTTCCTGTAATTTGGCCCAGGATACCGTCAGGCTGCACGCGCTGGCCCCGATAAGCTTTCCGCCGGCCATGATGTCCACCATGGCATCCTGAAACACTTCCGAATACATGCTGAACGGCGGGATATCCGGATGTTCCCCCAGAGCCGCCATCACCCCGTTGGCCACGCTGCCGACGCCGGCCTGAAGCGGCAGCAGGTTCTTTGGCAGGCGCCCGGCAGAGATTTCATCACACAGGAACTTGACCACGTGCCCGGCGATCAGGTGACTGACACCATCCGGTGGGAGCATTTCGCCGACATGATCCGGTTCGTCATTCACCACGATTCCCAGGACCTTCTCCGGGTTGACCACGGCATAGGGCCAGCCGATCCGGGTCAGGGGTTCATGAATCGCAATGGGATCCCGGTGCGGCGGAGGCGGCATCACCACAATATCCGCCATTTCCCTCAGTCGGGGAGAATGTCTTTTGTTGATCTCGATGATCACCTTGTCCGCATATTGCAGAAAAGTGGGAGAGGCGCCGATGGACGAGGTCAGATATACCCGGCCATCCCGGGTGATTTCCGTGGCTTCGACAACGGCGATATCCAAATTTCCCAGAAACCCATAAGCCAGCATCTGGGGAACATGAGAAAGGTGAATGTCTACATATTCAACCTCCTCACGGTTGATTTTTTGTCTTAAACTGGTCTCTCCCTGATAGGGCGCGCGCCAGGAAACGGCGTCGGCTCTGGCCAGTTCGTCATCGATGCTCTGGCCGCTGGATGCGCCCGTCAGGATTCTCAGCTTGAAGGGGCGATTTTTCTCATGCTCCTGTTTTGCGCGATTGGCCAGTGCTACCGGGACTGCTTTTGCGGCGCCGGCCGGAGAAAAGCCGCTGAAAGCCACCGTGCAGCCATGTTGAATAAAGGATACAGCCTCTTCAGCCGTGAATACGGGGTAAGAATCTTTTCGAATCATGAACCGACCTGTTTAATGGGTAATGGGTTGAATTACCGAAGCAGTTCCTTGATCTTAAGGTTTCGAATCTTATGAGAATGAAGGTCTTTTTTTTCAAACGCCAGAGACAGCTTGACCAGAAGCTCTTCGAGTTTGATCGGTTTCAGCAGATAATCAAATGCGCCGAGTTTAAGGCCTTCGATGCTGGTTTCCACAGAGCCGTGGCCCGTCAGCAGAACAATTTCCGCAAGGGGCTGGATTTTTTTCATCTCCCGCATGGTTTCAATACCATCCATTCCGCCGGGCATCTTAATATCCAGAACGACCGCATCGAACAGGTTGTCTTTCATGATTTTCAGCGCTTCTTCACCGCTGACGGCACCGATGGTATCGATGTCCCGCTTCATCAGCCGATTGACCAGCGTTTCCAGAAAGTCCTGCTCGTCATCCACCACCAGAACCTTAAACCGTTCCATATTCACCCCGTTTTGTATGAAAGTAAATGGTCATGAGCCAGTGAGCGATTCAACCCCGCAAATGAAAATGATATCATCCATTTTATGAATGATATCGTCGTATCTTTATTTTTTTTCAGGTGTCGTGATCGGAATTTCCACCGTAAATATTGCGCCTTTTCCGACCTCACTTTTCAGGCCGATTTTTCCGCCTAGTTTTTCGACAATGCTGTAGCTGACCCAGAGTCCCAGACCGGTTCCTTTCCCGGCTTCCTTTGTTGTGAAAAACGGATCGAAAATCCGTTTTTGTTTGTCTTCCGGAATCCCCGGTCCGTCATCCTTGATGCTGACGGTGACCAGGGCACCTGAAATCCGGCTGTTAACTTCAATCAGGCCGTCTTTTCCAATGGCGTCTATGGCATTTGAAATCAGATTCAAAAATACCTGCTGAAGCTGCGCCTGGTCACTGGCGATGATGGGAAGGCGCGATGAAAGATCGGTCTGAATATCAATATTGTTGTTTCGTGCATAGTTCTCAAGCAGACTGATCGTTTGATTGATGGTATCGTTGATGTCCACATCCTCCAGATGGGGCTCCATTTTTCGCGCATAGCCCAGCATGTTGTGAACCACTTTTCGAGCCCGTTCCACGTGCTCCTCGATTTTTCGAATGGACACCTTGAACTCTTCAAAATTACTGCTGCCTTGAAACTCTTCTTCAAGCAAAAGGTCTTCCATCCATCCGGTCTTCTGCAGAATTACCGCCAGCGGGTTGTTGATCTCATGTGCCACACCGGCAGCCATTTTCCCCAGGGCCGCCAGCTTGTCCGACTGCATGAGCTGAGCGTTGAGCTCATTCATCCGGGCTTCATTGGAAACGAGCCGATTAATGGTCATGCGGGTGGTCAGTACGGTTGTCAGGATGATCGCCGCAACCCCGAAGAGAATAATGAATATCTCCATATACTGGGTTGCAAAAAGGTTTTCCATCTCATCGGATACTTCCTGGCTGATAATCAGAAGCCATTTGTTGTTTTTGAGCCAGCTTCCGGCGTAAAGAAGGCGCTTTCCGTTCTTGCTGTCGGCAGTGATCACCGTCGTGCCGCTGCCGAACAGGGAGGGCTGGATCATCGACTTGGACAGGATTTCACCATCAAAGCGGGGCAGCGTCTGAAATATTCCTTCCGAATTGACGATATAGGCATCTCCGGTTTTCCCGACCTGGGCGGATCTGACGATTTCGCCGAAAACCTCCGGATCAATGGTTGCGCGAAGAATCCAGGTCTGCTGATTTTCCTGGCGACGAACCGCAATGATAAAATGCGGTAATTTCCGGTAGCCAGTATAAACGTTACTGATATAGACCCCTTTACTCATTACCTCATCAAACCAGGGTTCGTGAAAATAATTGAATTTTTTGATATCATAGGGACCGACATAGGCCCGGTGCTGCCCCAAATTGTCAATCACACCGAGATCGACAAAATTGCCCTGCCGCAGATTCATGATATGAAAGAGCTGAGACAGGTGGTTTTCATCGGTCATCTGCCAGAATGAATGGGTGTCCGCCATCGAACCCAGAATGGCCATCCGGGTTCTCAGAAATCGGTCAACCGCTTCGGACTGAGCCTGGGAACGGTATTTGATCTGTTCTTCAATTTTTTCTCTGTACATTTTCTCAAACTGATAATAAATCGTTGCACCCAAAAAAATCAGTGGGGCGAGCGATACGGCCAATGTCAGGGAAATGATTTTTCTTCTCAGGCTGCTGTATAAAGTTTTTTTCATATGGATTATCGGATCGCCTCCAAAATATCATATCAAAATGCCACAATTAAGTATAAAAAGCAATTCACATGCCACATAAACGGCAATCGTTTTCTTGGCGTCTATGTGGCAGGAATAATTGCCAAATACAGGAAGACTCATAAATGGATGCATATCAGGGAGACCAAAATCTGTCAATGTTCTTTACAAGCTGTAAAGACGGGACTTTGCAAACTGGACAGTTATTTTCATCAAATCATGACATTGTAAATTTAATTGGAATCCGATAAGATAATGACGATTATGAACGCATGATTAAAAAGCAAAAGGAAAATCCATGAAACGTCGAAAGTTGATCATAGGGATAAGCTTGATGGCTCTTCTGGCAGGAGTGGGACAGGCGGTGGCCGCAGAATCCGGACCGCATGCGCTTCCTCCCGTTGAAATCAGCGGCCTTGTCCCGGAAAGGGAGTTGTCCGATGACAAGGTGCTCACACCCGGTCTTTCAGCGATCTATATCTATAATTTCTTCAGGCATATCGATCAGATGCCGGTTCTGGATCCTAAAATGACGGCAGAAAAAGTGGGCAAACCCATCTTTGTTCTCAATCACCGTTTTGCAGAGGATGAGCTGATCTTTGATAGTGGCGTCAGTCGGGGCATCGGAATTCAAATGAATGGTTTTTTAAAATTTTCCGAAGCCGGGAAATACGGGATGAAGGCATTATCGAATGACGGAATCCGGGTTCAAATCTGCAGCAAAATCATTCTGACGGACCCGAATGTCCATTCCGACCGTTTTTCGCCCCAGGCGGTGCTGGATATTCCCAAACCGGGCTGGTACCCGGTCATGATTCAGTATTACCAGCGAAAAGGCTCGGCTGCCATCGAGATGCACTGGAAACTGCCGGGGAAACCCGGCTTTTCCGTTATTCCGGCTGAAGCCTATGCCCATGAGCCGACTTCAGCGGACGCATCATGACGCTGCAGGAAGGCGTTGTTCAGTTCAACCTGACTTTATTACCGGCTGATCCGCTGCCCGCAGCAATGCTTCGCAGCCTCAATGCCTGGCGACAGATTCTTTACAGACTTGGATTGATCGGACAGGACTCCCACCGCTATGGCGGATTGGGGTTTGGAAATGTCAGCATCCGGGTGGAATCGAGCAACGTAACTTCATTTGTCATCAGCGGCACACAAACAGGGGGCATGGACAGGCTGTTCCCCGAGCATTATTCCCTTGTCAAAACCTTTGATCCCGCATCCAACTGCGTTGTCGCCGAAGGTGTGGTACGGCCTTCCTCCGAATCCCTGACCCACGGAAACCTCTATCGCCTGGATCGAACGATCTGTGCGGTGATTCATGC
>Ga0315270_10000652_pt1 | contig 18806 bp, 14 predicted proteins | sample C1_bottom_MG_FD_204932 | JGI IMG/M metagenome (GOLD analysis project Ga0315270, IMG submission 204932) | Sediment microbial communities from Yellowstone Lake, YNP, Wyoming, USA - C1_bottom | ecosystem: Environmental > Aquatic > Freshwater > Lake > Sediment | place: USA: Wyoming | collected...
AAAACGCCTGGATTTTCTCCAGCCGGCGCACCTCGGATCGGGCCGAATTGGCAATCGCGGTCTTCAGCTTGAGGTCGGCCTGTTTTTCAGCGGCATCCTGTTCGCTGACACTGGCGGTTGTTAACAGCTCCGCCCAGCGGGCTGCCGTAATTTTGGAGATTCCCAGAGAGGCTTCGGCCTGATCGAGCTGGCCCCGAGCCCGTTCCAGTTCCTGAAGCTGCTCCGGGGTATCGATCGTGGCAAGCAACTGACCGGCCTCCACGGGATCGCCGATGTCCACATACCGCTGCTTGAGATAACCGCTGATGCGGGCATAAATCGGCGCCTCCACCCAGGGTTTGATTTCCGCAGGCAGGGCCGACTGGATCATGCTCTGGCCGGGTTTGGGCGAGATCACCGTAACAGTTGGAAGGGAAAGTTCACGGGTTTCAGCGTTCAACTCGGTTTGCTGGCGCCATCGGGGAATCAGTCCCGCGATCACGCCCGTGACGATCAACACGACCGTAATGAGGGATATTACCAGAAATTTAACGGGAGATCGCTGAAGCTTCGTCGCGGGTTCCGGATTTTCCTTAAAATTGTCTGTTTGTTTTGAATTCATAGCCATACCTTATCAATCTTTGGTTTCGATCAAACGTTGATCGGGTTGCAACCTTTTGGGCGCTTTCCGGTGAAGCAGGCTGAATACCGCGGGCACGAAAAAAAGCGTTGCGAAAGTGGCCAGGATCAAGCCCCCGATGACCGCGCGGCCCAGTGGGGCATTCTGCTCGCCGCCTTCGCCCAGAGCCAGCGCCATGGGCAGCATGCCGATGATCATGGCAAGTGCCGTCATGAGTACCGGACGCAGACGGCCAACGCCCGCTTCCCATGCCGATGAAAACGGATCATTTCCCTGCTCCAGATGAGTCCGGGCAAACGATATCACCAGCACGGAGTTGGCCGTTGCCACCCCCAGGCTCATGATGGCGCCCATCAGGGCCGGAACACTCAAGGTGGTCAGCGTCAGATAGAGTCCCCATATGACCCCAGCCAGGGCGCCGGGCAATGCCGTGATGATGATGAAGGGGTCCAGCCAGCTCTGAAAATTGACGACCAGGAGCAGATAAATGAACACCACCGCCAGTCCCAGTCCGATGCCAAGACCCGTGAAGCTGGATCGCATGGTATCGGCCTGACCCCTCAGAATGATCGCGGAACCCTTTGGTAATTCCTTTTCTGCCGCTGCAATCAGGGGGCGGATGTCTTTCAATACTCCGCCCAGATCACGGCCGCTCACGCCGGAAAAGACATCGATCACCGGCATCACATTGTAGTGGGAATAAATGGGGGAGCCGATTTTTCGCTCCACCGAGGCCACATTGGCCAGAATCTGAGGGCTGGTGCCTCCGGGCTTGCCGGCGTTCAGCGGAATTGCGTTCAGCGCCGAGAGAGAATCCATGGCGTGTTCCGGAACCCGTGCATTGACAAGGTATTGAATGCCGTTTTTTGGGTTCAGCCAGTAATTGGGCTGGGTCTGACTGCTACCGGAAAGATTCAGCAACACCGACCCGGCCACATCGCGCTCGGTCAGTCCGATTTGGGATGCCTTGGTGCGGTCGATGGCAAAGTGCAGCTCGGGCTGGTTGGCCGGTTGCTGGATCCTTACATCCACGGCGCCCGGGACCTTACGGATATTATCGGCCAGTTTTGCCGCGATTTCCCGCGATTTTTCACGATCCCGGCCCATGATCTGAATATCGATCGGGGCCGGCAACCCGAAATTGATGGTTTGATTGACGATATCGGCCGGCAGAAAATAAAATGTCGATCCGGTAAAGTCACGTCCCAGGCGGGTGCGCAACTGGCGGACATAGTCGTCCGTGGGCCGGTGATCCCGGTTGAGCGAAACCAGAATATCCGCATCGCCGGTTCCCGTTACGCCATTATCGAGATAAGTCAGCGGAATGCCGCCGCTGGGGATACCGATGTTATCCAGAACTCCGGCAAGCTCCCTGGCGGGGATCACTTCCCGGATCACGGTTTCGATGCGGTCCACAAGCCGGGTGGTTTCTTCGATGCGGGTTCCGCCGGGGGCGCGGACATGCAATCGGAACTGGCCTGCGTCCACTGTCGGGAAAAAATTCTGCCCCAATTGCGGGATCAGCACCCCTGTGCCCGCGCAAAAGATCAGAAAGAGCATCGTAAAGAGGATGCGATGGGAAAGCACCGCGCCCAGCAGGTTCCGGTATCCTTCGCGGAACCTGTCGAAACCGCGCTCAAAGATCATCTGAATCCCCGTAAACGGGCGCAGCCACAGGGACATCTTCCGGGTTTCGGCCGGATGACCCCCTTCGCTGTTGCGGTAAAACCACATCACCAGGGTCGGGATGAGGGTCCGGGAAAGCACATAGCTTGCCAGCATGGCAAAAACGACTGCTTCGGCCAGAGGCACGAAAAGATAGCGCGCCACACCGGTCAGAAAGAACATCGGCACAAAAACAATGCAGATGCAGAGCGTTGAGACAAACGCCGGCAGGGCGATTTCCTGTGCGCCATCCAGAATCGCCTGGATATTGGGTTTTCCCATCGCCATCTGCCGGTGAATATTTTCGATTTCAACCGTGGCGTCGTCCACGAGAATGCCGACGGCCAGCGCCAGCCCTCCGAGCGTCATGAGGTTGATGGTCTCGCCAAGCACGCTGAGCAGGGCAAGGGAGGTGAGCACCGATAGGGGAATGGAGAGGGCGATGATGAATGTGCTTTTCCAGGAACCCAGAAAAAGCAGAATCATCATGGCCGTAAGCGCTGCAGCGATCACGCCTTCCTTGACCACACCATTTACGGCGGCGCGGACAAAAAGCGACTGGTCGGCGAATTCTCTGGCTTCCAGCTCCGGGGGAAGGCCGCTTAAAATAAGCGGCATGGCTTTTTTCACGCCGTCCACAACGCTGAGGGTCGAAGCCGCGCCGCTTTTTAAAATGGTGAGCAGCACGCCGCGCACGCCGTTCAACCGGACGACGTTTTGCTGCGGCTGATAGCCGTCGTGTACCTGCGCCACATCACCGATCCGGATCACGGCATTGCCCACGGTTTTGACGGGCAGATCGTTTAAAGCCGCGATCATTTCCGGATTGGTATTCAACGAGATACTGTATTCGGTTTCCCCGATTTTGGCCGTGCCGCTGGGAAGCATGAAATTCTGGGCATTGAACGCATTGACGACATCCTGGGGAGCCAGGTTTTTGGATTCAAGAGCCGCCAGATCAATATCGACGGCGACAACCCGCGCCTTGCCGCCGGCCGGATACGGCACGGATGCGCCCCTTACGGTCGCAAGCCCCACCTTGACGCGGTTCATGGCCATGTCCTGAAGCTCCTGCTCGGAAAATTTGGGACTTGCCAGGCTGTATTGCAGAATCGGGACACTCGATGCATTGTAGCGGATGATAAAAGGCGGGTTAATCCCCGGCGGAAGAAGACGCAGCACTGTCTGCCCGCTGGCCGTGATCTGCGCCACGCCCTCGGTCACGGAAGCGCCGGGCTGGAGAAACACCTTGATCACGCCCGCGCCATTGTAAGCGGTGGACTCGATGTGCTCGATATCGTTCACCAGGGTGCTGATCATGCGCTCGTGGTTATAGACGATGCGCTCCTCCACTTCCCTGGCGTTCAGACCGTTATACACCCAGACCACGCTGATGACCGGGATGTTGATCTCCGGGAAAATATCCGTTGGGGTGCGTAGCAGCACAAACGGCGTCAGCAACAGCAGCACCAGCGCCGCCACCACAAAGGTGTAGGGCCGGCGTAAAGCGAGTCGGACAATCCACATGGTTCACTTCCTTCTGAAAAACAGTTTCCCTAAAATCCATCACCCAAAAATCAGTTTACAGCGCAGCCTCCAGGGGTGCGCCCGATTCTTAAAGCAGTATTCGTGCCAGTTTGGACAGATTTTTTGTAACACGCTGTAAAGATGATTTTATCTACGGGAAAAAGCGCCAGAAACCCGGAAGCGCTTACAACTCCTGGGCGGCAATAAATGTCGAATGGATTTTGAACAGAATTGCGAAATGCTGGCGGATTCAGGATGTTGGATCATTCGGCGAATTATTATCCAGTCATCCGGCGATTCGACATAAGTGTCGAATGCCTATGCCATCTCTTCTTATCGGGCCGATGTTTATCCTGGGTCCGTAGCTAAAAGGCTTTCGATCAAGGGTTTCAAATCAACAACACGGTAGGGGATGTTCCGGAACCGATCCGGCTTGATCCGGTCCGAAACGATCACAAACGGCAGCTTGAAATCATCGGGATGTTGGCTGCCGTGAACCGTTTCGTGCCCGGCGTGGTCGCTGGTGATGACGATCAGATAATCGCCTTTCTGTCGGACGGTGTCGATCAGGGTCCCGAGCATCTCATCGATAAAAGACAGTTCCTCCAGGTATTCCGGTGAGAGCCAGCCTTTTACCGGGCCGACTTCATCCAGTCCGCTGACATGAAGAAACACGAAGTGATTCCCGGGTTTCTGGATAAATGCATGCGCGATATCCACGGCATTGTCTTTGGAGAACCGATGATCACTGACTGCCGGATTGACAAGAAAGCCAAGTTTTTCCTTGGAATAATAGTATCCGGTCAAAAAGCCGTAAGACCTGGCAAGGTTAAAAATGGTGTTTTTTGCAATCGTCGGCTCGCCGGGCTGCCAGTTGTTATCCGATTTTCCGCTTTCCGCGGGATCGAGGCCCGTGAACATGGCGGCATGGGATATCAGAGTCAGGGGCGGGTCCGTGCTGGTGCCGCTCAAGGTATAGGCGCCGCTTATCATCTGCCTGTAAATAACCGGTGTCGTTTTGGCTGAAAGCGCAGCGGGGTGCAGCGCATCGATTGAAACAATCAATACATTGCTGAAAGATTCAGCAAAAACAGGGGCGCCCCATAAAAAAACAGTCAAAATGAATACGTTGGCGAATTTAATCATTGAAGGAATCGTAAAAAGTCATATTTCCGGACGACTTTGTAAAAAGTTCGCAGGCAAGGCGCGCAAATTCTGAGGAATGAAGCGTACTTGTGGGTACGCTGCAATGACGAAGAATGCAGCGCAACACAGCATCCGGACTTTTTACGAAGGCGTCAATCATTGATTTTTGTCTACAGATTTTGATTTCAATTGAACACTACTGTTCGTTGTCGGTCCTCTGAAGCATGATGGAGGGGGGGCTTTGAGTTCAGCGGTAATCTGCAGCCCCGGTTTCTTCACCTTTTTCTTTTATCATAACGGAGGTGTTTTGAAAAGCAATTGGATACACTTGACAATCCATTCAATAACTGAACTGTTGGATGCCTGTCCAACTCTCAGAAAAATCTTGACAGGTATGATCATAATAGTTACGCTGTTGGCTAACTGATTAATAATTGAGGTCATTGATGAAAAAAACCGTGTCATTGCTGAAAGCGCTTTCGGACCAGAACCGTCTGCGGGTGGTGGCCGCTCTGTTAAGCGGCGACGAACTCTGCGCATGCCAGATCAAGGAACTGCTGAAGGTGACCGGCGCCACCGTATCCCGCCATCTGGCTTTACTGATACAGACTGGAATTGTCGACAGCCGGAAAGACGGCAGATGGGTGTATTACCGGCTCCAGAAAAAGAATTCCGATTTTTCAACACTGATTCTCTGGCTGGAGAAGGAATTTCAAAATTCTGCGCTTGTTCAGACGGATCGAATCCGGTTGCATGAGATTGATTCCAGCGATAAAATGGAGATGTGCAGAAAACAGCGGGGATGCGGCATCAGCACCGGATGTTTCAACTGAGAAGTTCTATGAGGCCGGCATGGTGCTCAAAACAAAAACACGAGAGAGACTTAAATGGACAAATTAAAATTTGACGATATCCGCAGCGCGGTTCGTGAAAACTACGGAAAGGTGGCCGGGTCCATAACAGCCGGGTGCTGCTGCCCGGACTCATCCTGCTGTGGAACACCCAAAGACCTGACTGCGGAGGATATTTCAATGGCGCTTGGATATTCCGGTGAGGATGTGGCAACTGTTCCGGAGGGTGCCAACATGGGGCTTGGATGTGGTAATCCCCAGGCCATCGCCTGCTTGAAATCCAGTGAAACCGTGCTGGATCTGGGCAGCGGTGGTGGATTTGACTGTTTTCTGGCGGCACGGGCTGTCGGGAAAACGGGGCATGTGATTGGTGTGGATATGACACCGGAGATGATCACCAAATCCCGCGGGAATGCCCCAAAAACCGGTTTTGAGAATGTCGAATTCCGGCTGGGAGAGTTGGAGAATCTGCCCGTCGCCGATGGGATCGTGGATGTCATCCTTTCAAACTGCGTGATCAACCTTTCTCCGGAAAAACAGCGGGTTTTCAACGAGGCATTCCGCGTATTGAAGCCGGGTGGGCGGTTGGCGATTTCCGATGTGGTTCAAACCGCCGAGATGCCGGAACACATCAAGAAAGACATGTCCATGCACACGGCCTGCATTGCCGGTGCTTCCCCTATTCCTGAACTGGAATCCATATTGCGGAAAGCCGGTTTCGGGAACATTCGGATCACGCCAAAATATGACAGCAAAGACTTTATCCGGGACTGGGCGCCTGGAAGCCGTATCGAAGACTATGTGGCGTCTGCAACGATTGAGGCGGAAAAACGACAGGCCTGACAGCATCCACATTCCTATTTAACCCTTGATCAGGGGAATGAACGCCGGAATGAAACCATCCTTTCCGCTGCAACGCAATCATCTATCGGTCACGCTGTTGTCCGCTTTCTGGATGCTGGTTTCATTCACGTCCTGCAGCCGGGACACGGACTACAAACAGGTCGACTTCTCCCAAAAAACAGAGGCGTTGCGGACGGAAGGGGTCAATTCCGGTCGGCAAACCCTTCGGGTTGCCGTGGCCGCGATGGTATCGCCGAAAGAAACGTTCATCTATTACCGGGAGCTGATTGATTACATCGGCGCCAAACTGGATCGTGACGTAGTGCTGGTTCAGCGAAAGACCTATGGGGAGGTGAACGATCTGTTGACCCGGGAACATATCGACCTTGCTTTCATCTGTACCGGCCCGTTTGTGACCGGGAACGAAAAATTCGGATTTGAAGCGATCGCCACTCCCGTCATCCGCGGCCAACCCGTGTATCAATCCTATCTGATTGTTCACCGGGACAGTCCATTTCACGCGCTGGAAGACCTCAAGGGCAGGGATTTTGCGTTTACCGATCCGGATTCCAATACCGGCGCGATGGTTCCGCGCTACTGGCTCAAGCAGATGGGTGTCAAACCGGAAACCTTCTTTCGAACGGTTATCTATACCTACAGCCACGATAACGCCATCATGGCGGTTGCCAAGAAGCTGGTGGATGCTGCTGCGGTGGATGGGCATTTGTGGGAGTATTACCAACTGCGAAATGACTTTTATTCGGGTAAAACGCATGTGATCAAAAAATCCGAGCCTTTCGGCAGTCCGCCCCTCGTGATTTCGAACGCGATGGATCCCGGGCTGAAGTCGACACTTGTTCATGTCGTGTTGACCATGCATGAAGATCCCGAAGGGCTTCGGATTCTTACGGGACTGTTGATTGACCGGTTTGAAGCACCCAGGGCCGAGTGGTATGCTCCCGTAAAAACGATGTTGGACCGTTTGTCTCAGGACGATACGGAAGGCGGCGATGTTTCCAAAAAGCCTTAAACACATGCTTCTTGTGGTCGTGGCCCTGCTCGTGGTCGTGCCGGGCATCATCATTTCCCAATTGGTGGCCCATCACTACAGCGTCGGTTTGATGGAAGTGGCTGCGGCGAGGGCGGAACATATCGCGCACAATCTTTCCCTGGAAGCCGCCGACAAGATCCTTATCAATGAACTTGTGGCCTTGCAGAAAATCCTCGACGATCAGATCGCCAGTGACCCTTCGGTCGCCTACCTGTTTGTCGTCCGGGACGGCGTGATCCTGACGCATACCTTTTCCGATGGCGTTCCCCTTCAACTGATCCAGGCCAACACCACCGATACCGGCGGAACCAATCATATCGAAAAAATAATTTCCCAGAAAAATGAGCGGTATATTGACATTGCTTATCCCATTTTCGACGGCAGGGCCGGCATTCTGAGAATGGGTTTTTCCGAAACGCCCTACCGCCGGCAGGTTCATCAGCTCTGGTTGCGGATGAGCGCCATTACGCTGGGCATTCTGGTTCTGACTCTGGGGATAAGTCAGTGGGCAATCGATCGATTGATCCGGCCCTTGGGCGAATTGACCCGATATGCGGAACAGATCGATGTCGGAAATCCCGATCTTCGCATTGCGGTCAAGGGCGGGCAGGAGGTCACCCTGCTGACGGCCGCGTTTAACTCGATGCTGGTTCGTCTTCAGGACTATACCACACGACTGAAAGACAATACGCGGCAGCTCGAACTGAAAAACCAGGAACTGGAACGAACCCACAACCAGCTTGCCACCTCTTTTTCCATTTCTCAGAAAATTTCGGCGCTTTCCGGACTGGATCAGATCGGACCGTTCCTGATTCATGCCCTGAAGGACGTGGTTCCCTGCAGCAACTTGAATCTATTGGTATTCAACGGTATGGCGCGAACAGTCCATCTGACCACGGCGCAACAGACGAAGGAACTCGATCAACCATTTTACGATCGACTATATGATGTGTTTGACCGGTACAAACAACCGACTTTCTTCAAAGGACCGGAGATTGAACAATGGCAATTGCCGAGCCTGATTGAAGTTGTTGATCAGATTGCGCTGTTTCCCATCCGGCAGCATGATATGATGATCGGGGCCATACTTGTTGTATGCGGCGGGGGATGTTCCTGCGTCAAGCGGGAGCTGAATGTCGTGGCCATGATCCTGCATCAGACAGCCGGAGCCATCCATCGCGCCAATATTCATGAAGGAGAGTTGCGGGAACTGCGACAACGCCTGGACATGGATTCCGGCCTTGGGGAAATTGTCGGAAAAGACCCCAAAATGCAGGTACTTTTCAAGTTGATCGAAGATGTTGCGCCTACCGATGCTACAGTCCTGATTCAGGGTGAGAGCGGAACCGGGAAAGAACTGGTGGCCCGGGCGATTCACGAGCGCAGCCACCGGGCGCAAAAACCCTTTGTGGTCATTAATTGTAGCGCCTATCCCAGCACGTTGCTGGAAAGCGAACTCTTCGGTCATGAAAAAGGGGCCTTTACCGGCGCCATCCGGCGCAAGATAGGGCGGTTTGAGCAGGCCGACGGAGGAACCGTCTTTCTGGATGAGATCAGTGAAATTGATCCGACAGCCCAGACCAAGCTCCTGCGAGTTCTTCAGCAGCAAACCATCGACCGGCTGGGCGGTGATCAGCCCATCAAGGTTGATGTAAGGATCCTTGCGGCCACCAATCGGAACCTGGTCCTGGAAGTACGGCAGGGAAGATTCCGGGAAGATTTATTCTATCGGTTGAACGTAATTCCCATTCATATTCCACCGTTGCGGGATCGGCCCAAGGACATCCATCTACTGGCCCGCTATTTTCTGGATCGATTCTCCAGGGAGCAAAATAAAAAAATCCTTGGTTTTAGAAGCGATGTTCTGCGAAGGCTCATCGACAGCCCCTGGCCGGGCAATGTCCGTGAACTGGAAAACAGTATCGAACATGCGGTGGTGCTGGCAAAAGGGGATCAGATCGAACTGAGTGATCTGCCGACATCCCTCCTGGAAGCCCGACCATTTGAAAGCAATCCTTCCCTGACCATTGTCGAAACTGAAGAACGGGCTATCCGAAAAGCCCTGGAAGACCATGACTGGAACAAGGCGGAAGCCGCCAGAAAACTTGGCATCAGCCGCAGCACCCTTTATGAAAAACTGAAAAAATTGCGGATTGTCACGCCGTCATCGAATTAGCCGTCATTCCGGCGTCCGCCGGAATGACGGCTCTGGGGAATTTTCCCCTGCCGACCCCATTTTCACGATAACGGTCATGAATAGATGTCCGTTCTGAATACATGCGTCCGAATTCCGGACTTTATAACCATTTGATTAATTATCAGAATTTATTTTCATCATGGTTACTGTCCAGTTTCCGTACATACAGCTCTCGATTTTATCAGGAGCGGCCATATTTGATTATGAATTATATTCATTATTTTAAAAGTCTTATAATATACAATATAGTAAGATTATAGCTGTATTTTCAGATAGATGAAAATGTTCCATGTCCTGCTGCACTGGCCTTCGCCTGCCTGCAAAAACACATTTCTTCATTCATGGCCCTACTCTTGCATTTTCAATAACCGACATCGGCATCCGTAGTGGTTCAATTGACTGGCCTTTGAAGATAACTGTCATCAATTGTTCTTTCGTGCTTTTCGTTTGTTTCGTGGTTCAACCCGTCTTTTCGTGTGAGAAAATGGCAGCAGACAGAATAACTGCAAAAAAGGTTGCGATTCTTGGGAATGACTCCGCGGAAGCGTCGGTTTTGCGTCGACTGATCGAAAAGGCAGCGTACCGAACGGAGATTTATTTCAGCTTGCCTTCCCTGGAAGAGGGACTATCACTGGCTTCATGCATGGCTGTGATTCTGGATGTGGACAGTGTGCCCCTTGACAACCATGCGATTCGAAACCTGAAAGCATCCCATCCATCCGTATCTTTATTAATGTTCTCGAGGGAGCGGTTTCATCCCGAGCTGCAGGAGTCCATCAGTCACGTTCTGTATGCCTGTTTGAAAAAACCGGCGGATTCCGATGAAATCACCTATCTGCTGAAAAGCATCTGGAATGTCGCGCCGGGCGGATACCTGAATGAACCGGCGAGTGAACCCTTATGATAACTGAAACGTCATCAATAAACCCTATACCATCAAACATTGGAGGTAAATGAATGGCACATCCTGAAATACAAGTCAGTCGACGCCAGTTTCTCGGCAAGGTCGGCATCAGCGCCGCTGCGTTGGGGGCCGCATCAATCTTGATTCAGGCCGATCGAACAGCAGGGGCGGCAACACCGGGCATGAAAAAATTTGCCATGGTGATCGATACCAACCGGTGCATCTGCTGCCACGGCTGTACCATCGCCTGTCTGAGCGAAAACAATGTTCCTGACGGCTATTACCGCAGCTGGGTCAAAAAGATTTCAAAAGGCCGGTTTCCCAATACCAGTTTTCACTTTCTTCCCCGTCTTTGCAATCATTGTGAAGATGCACCCTGCCTGAATTTATGCCCCACCGGAGCGACGTACCGCACGAAAGATGACGGTGTGGTACACGTCAATCGTGATATCTGCGTGGGATGTCATGTCTGCATCGATGCCTGTCCCTATGGTGCACGGTTTTTTAATCCGATGACGCACACAGCGGACAAATGCGATTTTTGCTACCATCGCATCACGCAAGGCATGGAACCAGCCTGCGTGACGGCTTGTACAGGGCGAGCGCGAATATTCGGGGATCTGAACGATCCGAAAAGTGAAATCGTGAAGTATTTGAATATTCATTCGACACAGACGATTCGGGCCGATCTGGATACCCACCCCAAAGTCCATTATGTCATGGCAGATGAAGCCATCCTGGGCGCCGATTATTCCGCTCTTATCTAACGAGGAGGAAATATGAACGAAATTATTCAACATATCCACTGGATCAATCATGGGGTCGCATTGGGATATCTGATTGCCTGTTATCTGTTTTTCTTCTCACTGGCTGAAGGCACCCACATTGTCTCCCATCTTTCCTGGCTGTATTATCGACAGGATAATTACCGGCCTCTGGAAAAAGTCGGTTCATTTCTGCCATTTATCATTCTTTGCTTTGTATCTCTTTTTCTGATCGCCGATCTGGGGCATCCCGAACGGGCGATGACCATGGCCTATCACTGGAACTGGACCGCTCCCGTGGCCTATGGTGTTTATGTGGTCCTTTTATGCATCATTTCTTATGCTTTTCATTCTTATTATCTGTTTTTACCGGAAATGATCGTCACGGCCCGCGGCGGTAAAGGGTTTTCATCTCTTTACAGACTGCTGGCGGGCGCAATGGAAGCGGGTTCCACCGAAGATATCCGTCAAAGGCATCATTCCAAAGAGCGATTCTGGGCCAACGCCAGCGTGACCATGTCTGTCGTCGGTTTGATTTATCTGGGTTTCATGCTCAGTTCATTCAAGGGGCGTGTGGCCTGGAACTCAGCGGTGATGATTTTTATTTTTATCAGCCAGGGCCTTTCCACCGGTGCGGCATTTTTGATTCTCTTTTCCCAGATCAAGAATGTCATCGGCAACCCGTCCGAAAAAGATATCCGGGACCAGGAAACCTATCTTTCAGGACTGTCCCGTTTTTTGAAATATGCGATTCTAGTTCAGGCAATCGTATGGGGGGTCTATCTGCTACAGCTTCGTTACGTCGGACAGGGCGGCCAGGCCATGATTCATCTTCTTTTTTCCGGACCCCGATCGAATCAGTTCTGGTTGTTGCAGGTGACCGTCGGATTGGCGCTGCCTTTTGTGCTATCATTTTTTAAAGCCGGCAGAAAATCGCCGATTCTGCGCCTTATTGCCGCCATTGCCGCCATTTTGGGTTCGTTTTTCGGCATCATCAATCTGTTTATCGGCGGTCAGATGCTGCCCATGACCAGCCATCAATGGGAGAAGGTTCCATCCGATCCGGAAAAAGTGCTCTTTGGAGCCATCGTGACCGCTGTTATCCTGGTTATATTTTTGATCAGTTACAAAATGTTGCCTTATGAAAATATTCAAAGCGAGGAGGCCTGAATTATGGGTTCAAACGATAGAAGAAAATTCATTAAATCCGCACTGGCGATGGGCGCCATGTTCGCCACATCCGGTTGCATGAAATCCGCCGAGAAAATTCCGGAATGGATCAGCGGCGCCCCAGAAGTAGATCCGGTTGACGGTAAAAATGTTAAAATCGTACGAACTGTCTGTTTGGCCTGCCACAGCGCATGCGGACTTCAGGTCAAGGTCGTTGACGGTGTTGTTGCCAAAGTCAGCGGCAATCCCTATCATCCCAATACCATGGAACCACATATTCCCTACGGTACCGATCCGAAGGCTGCTGAAAAACTCGAAGGCACTGTTTGCGCCAAGGGCGGAGCCCTGATACAAACCCTCTATAATCCGGATCGCCTACTTCATCCTCTGAAGCGGGCCGGTGCCAGGGGATCGGGAAAGTGGAAAACCATCACCTGGGAGCAAGCCTATAACGAAATCATCAACGGTGGGGATTTGTTTGGAGAAGGACCGGTGGAAGGACTTGCCGCAATACGGGATCTAACGACCCCCATTGATCCGGAAGCGCCCGAACTGGGAACCAAGGCCAATTCCGTGGTGTTCATGCCGGGCCGTATCGAACACGGGAAAAAGGAGTTCACAGACAGATGGTTCAAGAATGCCTTTGGAACGGTCAACAACCGGCTTGATCATACATCCATATGTGAAACATCCCATCATGTGGGTTTAAGCCTTTGTTTTAACGGATCAACGCATATCAAACCCGACATCATGAATGCGCAATACATCCTGTTTTTCGGGACCAGTCCCTATGAAGCCAATTTTCCCATGCAGGCGCTGTCACGCAAGTTGAATTTTTTCCGGGAACGTAAAGGCAAACTGGTCATCGTCGATCCCCGTTTTTCGAATTCAGCGGCAAAAGCCTATCGATGGGTTCCCATACTGCCGGGAACCGATGCGGCCTTTGCTCTCGGCATGATGCGCTGGATGATCGACAACAATCGTATTGACCGACGTTATCTGTCTTTTCCAAACCAGAAAGCATCCAGCGTTGACGGGCATCTGACTTGGTCCGATGCATCATTTCTGGTTCGTCAGGATAACCGCAAGTTCCTCCGTCCGGCCGATATCGGGTTGAGTGCCGGCGAAAAAGATTCCGTGGTGATTGAAAATGGAAAACCGGTTGGCAGTGAAATCCCTGCCATGGCCGATCTGGAATATACGGGCGAAATCAACGGGATTGCTGTAAAAACGGTATTTTCAATGCTCAAAGAGCGCATTTTCGAGCACACGGTTGAAGAATATGCTACCTTCTGTGAGCTTGATTCCAAGGTCATCACTCAGACTGCAGATGAATTTACTTCCCATGGCAGAAAGGCAATTGCCGATTTCTATCGGGGGGCCGTTCAGCATACCAATGGTACCTATAATGCCCGAACGATCGCTATATTGAACTTTTTGATCGGAAATGTCTCCTGGAAAGGGGGTTGTGAGGCACATGGCGGATCGCACTGGCATGAAATGGGAGGACAGCCTGGAAATCCGTATGATCTTGGGAAAGCCCTGCATCCCGGGAGTGTAAAAGCCAAGGGTGTCACTATAGACCGGAAAAAAAGCCTTTATGAGGAGAGCACCGAGTTCAAGAAAAACGGCTATCCGGCAAAACGCCAATGGTTTCCCTTTGCAAACGACAACGTGTATCAGGAAGTATTTCCGAGTATCGGCGCACAATACCCTTATCCGATCAAGGCATTAATCACCTACTGGTGCAACGTGGCCTATGCAGCCCCTGCTGGAATTCACCAGATCAAAGGGATCAAGGACCCAAAGGTATTGCCCCTATTTATCGCAATCGATATGGTGATGGGGGAGACTTCCGCCTGGGCGGATTACATTCTGCCGACTGTCCATATCCTGGAAGATTGGGCGACGCCACATGTTGCCCCAACCATTCTCACGACGACCAGCGGTGTCCGGCAACCCTGCATTCCTCCGGTAGCCAGGGATGCCAAATCTACCGAAGAGATTTTTATTGATATAGCGATCAAAATGGGGCTTCCCGGTTACGGGAAAGACGGTTTCGGGCCCGGAATGCCGCTGGAAAAACCGGCTGACTGGTATCACAAGATGGTTGCCAATATCGCCTATGGAGACAAGGCCGGTGACAGCGTGCCGGGTGAGACTGAAGCGGATAAAATCAAATACGTCCTCGATCGGGGTGGTCGTTTCGAAGATTACAGCAAAGCCTACAATGCCGATCATACCAGTCATCCATACAAAAATATCTGCTTGATCTATAACGAAAAGCTTGCCAACACCCGAGATTCAATGACCGGTCGGTATTTTGACGGACTGCCCATGTACGAGCCCATCCGGGATGCATTGGGAAGACCTGTCGATCTGCAAAAGAATAAATATCCCTTTCATATCATTACCTATCATCCGGTCTACCATGCGCAGGCGCGTACGGCTGCCAGCAAATGGCTGATGGATCTCACCCCTGATGAATGTGTGGAAATGTATGCCGGGGATGCCCAAAAGCTCGGGATTCGACACGGGGATATGGTGCGCATCTATTCATCCTCACACCCTGAAGGGGTAAAAGGACGCGCCTTTGTTACGGAGGCGATGCGGCCCGGAATCATTTCCATCCCGCACTCTCTGGGCCACTGGGAATATGGCAGCAAATCCTATACGCTGGACGGCAAGGCGACGCCCTCCCGCAGTTTTGTCGGTCGCGGCTGCAGCGCAAATCCGGTTATGATGCTTGACCCCTATCTCAAGGATGTTTGCATGCAGGATCCGATCGGGGGTAGCGCCTCGTTTTATGACTCGTATGTCGCAGTTGAAAAAGTATAAGGAGAGTCGGATATGGAAAATCAGCAGGAATTCGACTGGCAGATGGCCCGTTCACAGGTGTATGGGCTGCTGAGCCAATTTCTCACCGAGCAGCCCAGTGAGCAGCATCTGGATCACCTGATAGATCCTGAAACCATAGAACTCGTGGAAGCCATGTTTGATGATCGACACATCGGCGACACATTTCGAGAGATGGCTGCTTTGTATTCGAACGGAACACTGTCAGCGGATCAGGTGTCGCTGGATTTTGAAAGTCTGATGCGGGTGCCGGGCCCCGCATATACCCATCCATATGAATCGTGCTACCGTGACAGAATCGATAAAAATGGTAGTCAACATTGGGGGAATATCCTCGGACGGCATGCGTTCGAAGCCGAACAATGCTATCAGAGCGACGGGCTTTCACCAAGATATGACAAGGTGGATTTCCCCGATCATATCGGTGCTGAATTGGCTTATATGGCCCAATTGTGTGAGCTGGAGGCCGATGCCCTTGCTGAAGGAGAGAGGGAAACTGCTTCCGGGATACGGCAAAAACAGCAAATTTTTGCAGAAAACCATCTGTTTCAGTGGGCACTGGAATTCAGCACGGATTTATCGGCCCGATCCACCACGCCGTTTTTCAGGGGGGTGGCGGAGATGCTTCAGGCCTTTATCCGGATGGAAAAAGCAAACTAACCATCCATCGATATCAATGCAGGAAACGGTGATGCAACCTTTTGAAGCGCTGCTCAGCGCATCGGCCCAGGCTCATGGTCATCTCTGCCCCGGACAGGTGGTCGGAGTCCGCATGGCCATGCTCGGATGCCGGCTGATCGGCCTTGACGACCCAACAAATCGAGACCAGATCAAAAAACTGATTGTCTATGTCGAGATGGACCGGTGCGCGGCGGATGCCATTGCCCATGTCACCGGTGTAAAGCTGGGGCGCCGCAGTCTGAAATACATGGATTACGGTATCATGGCAGCCACTTTCCTGAATCTGGAAACATCCCGGGCCTTCCGGGTGCTTTCAACCGAAGAGGCCCGGGACTTGACCTGTGTTTACGCGCCTGAAATCGCCGGCCATGGCGGCAGTCAACTCGAAGCCTATAAGCGGATGCCTGAAAGTGTTCTGTTCAGGGTTCAAAAGGTTCGGGTGAATATCGCTGAATGGGACCTTCCCGGTCCCACCCGGCGCAAAATCACCTGCAGCGTCTGCGGGCAGGTGATCCGAGACGGAAAAGAAATCATGATGGACAGTGGCCCGATATGCCGGCCCTGCTCGAACCGATGCTATTTTTCTCACCCCCAGGAAGTCACCTGGTCCGGCATGGACGGGTCACCCATAGCTGCTTGCCACTACTGACAACAGATGAAATGGCGTCATGGATTTTCTGGCAAACATGGCTCAAAAGCCTTGATTCCTGTCAAACCGCAAAATGAGAGATTGCCATGTTAAAGACAATAAAAGTTGAAGATGCCGTGGGAACTCAACTGTCCCATGATATCACGGAAATCCGGCCCGGAGAGTTCAAGGGGGCTGCGTTTCGAAAAGGGCATGAGGTGTGCCACGAAGACATCTGTCATCTGCAGAAACTCGGGAAAAACCACCTGTACCTTATCGATCTGGACGATGATGAAATTCATGAAAATCAGGCGGCAGCCATGCTGGCTGGGGGCCTGGCCGGCCCGGGAATTGTCTGGGAAGACAATCCCCGGGAAGGCAAAATCGGTCTTCATGCCGCCTTGGATGGTTTGTTGAGCGTCAATGCCGCATCTCTGGCAGCCTTCAACATGATTGATGAAGTCATGTGCGCCACGCTGCACAGCCACACGCTGGTCAAAAAAGGGGAGCTGGTGGCCGCCACCCGCGCGATTCCGCTGATCATGAAGCGGGCGCCGGTGGAGCGGGCCGCCGCCATTGCCGCTCAAAACGGCGGCACGGTGAGCGTTGCAGCCCTTCGGAAGGCCAGGGCGGGGTTCATTGTTACCGGCAATGAGGTTTTTAATGGGCTGATACAGGATAAATTCGTGCCGATTCTCAGCGCCAAAGTTACCGATCTGGGGTCCGAAGTCGCCGAAGTCATTTTCGCACCCGACGATGAAGCCATGATTGCCGCTACGATCCGCAAACATATCGACAGCGGATGTGACCTGTTGCTGCTGAGCGGTGGTATGAGCGTGGACCCGGATGACGTGACCCGCAAAGCCGTTCGCCTGGCCGGCGCCCGGGAAATTCATTACGGGGCTGCGGCCCTGCCGGGCGCCATGTTCATGACGGCTTATATTGACGGCATTCCGCTTCTGGGGGTGCCCGGCTGCGGGCTGCATCATCGGATCACCGTTCTGGATCTGGTACTGCCCAGGATTCTGGCCGGAGAAAAAATCGGAAAAAAAGAACTGGCCTTTTTCGGTCATGGCGGCCTTTGCAAAGACTGCCTCCAATGCAGCTATCCCCATTGCCCTTTTGGAAAAGGCATATAGAAAGGGAGGTAAATGAAATGAGAAAAATATTGATTTTAGGCGCCGGAGCCGGCGGCACCATTGTCGCCAACATGCTCCGAAAGGAACTTGACGAAGCGGAATGGCAGATCACCATCATCGATAGGGACGAACGCCATCATTACCAGGCCGGATACCTGTTCATCCCCTTCGGGGTCTATAGCGAGCAGGATGTCCTGAAACCCAAGAAAGAATTCATTCCCCAAGGCGTCGAGTTTGTGGTCGATAAGGTGGTGAAAATCGACCCCGGAGAGCGGCGCGTGGAAACGCTCAAAGGGCAGCATGAATACGACTGGCTGGTGATCGCTACCGGCTGCGATATTCAACCTTCTGAAATCCCCGGCATGCTGGATGGATGGAGAAAGGACGTCTTTGACTTTTACACCCTGGAGGGAGCTCTGGCGCTGCGCAAGCGCTTGAAGTATTTCACCTCCGGCAAGGTGGTCCTGAATATCGCCGAACTCCCCTACAAATGCCCCATCGCCCCCCTGGAGTTCGTGTTCATGGCGGACTGGTTCTTCACCGTAAACGGGGTCCGGGACAAGGTCGAGATCGAATTCGTCACGCCGCTCGACAATGTTTTCACCAAACCGGTGGCGGCCAAAGCCCTGGCAAGCGTAGCAGCCAAGAAAAACATCAAGGTGACGCCTTATTTTGACCTGGCCCAGGTCAATGCCGGGGAAAAAACCATTGAATCCCACAAGTGTCAAAAAGTCGGCTACGATCTGCTGGTGTCCATTCCGCCCA
>Ga0315270_10000653_pt1 | contig 18793 bp, 17 predicted proteins | sample C1_bottom_MG_FD_204932 | JGI IMG/M metagenome (GOLD analysis project Ga0315270, IMG submission 204932) | Sediment microbial communities from Yellowstone Lake, YNP, Wyoming, USA - C1_bottom | ecosystem: Environmental > Aquatic > Freshwater > Lake > Sediment | place: USA: Wyoming | collected...
AACGATTTTGGAATTTTTGGGAAAAAGAAAAAGTTAAAACGTGAAAAAAACACGAAAAATTAAAAAATGAGCAAATTTTGAAAATACTGACGAAAAGTGTATAAAATTTAAATTTGCTCATTTTTTTGATTTTTCGCGATTTTTTCACGTTTTAACTTTTTATTTTTCCCAAAAATTCTCAAATCGTTTTTTTGCATTTTGCCAGGTTCTTATTTTCTATTTTTCCATTTATCCTTTTTTACTATATTTTGATCCTTTTTGTTAATAAATAGGGTAAATATATACAATATAAGATATCTAATTAATCTACTAAGATATGAAAAAATAAGTTTAACACCAATTGGTGTTAAATTAATTATACAGTAATATTCCACTTTACCATTTCGTCAGCTACATTCACTTTTGATGGTATCCCAGAATAATGTAAATATTTTAATGAGAGACTGACCATTCCTTTAAGAATATCCCATAAATATTGTAAGGTATCTTCATCTTCGATATAAATTTTTTCATCCGCATTATTACCAAAAAAGAATGAAATATCTCTTACATATTTACTATCAGGAAAAACTGATGTAACATGATGAATTAAAAAATCTTTATCTTGATGGAGTATACCATCCCAAAATGGAGATGATTTATCAATAAAATCAGAAACTATTTTTTGTTTCATTTTTAAATCACAAATATCTAATAATTGTATAAATCCTAATAAAAGATTTGCATCAATAGATATGTTATATTTTTTTTGTAATCCTGGATAGTCTTCATATGTTAAATTGATAATTTCAACTGTCTCTTCTAAAAATGATTTAATATTCTTCATGAAATTATCAACCTGGTCCAAAGATTTATTTGAAGATGTTCCTGACATAATATTTTATTTCGAAAAATTTTTTAAAAATTTTTTTTAAATTCGGAAATAAATTTTTCGGAAATGGTCCGGATGATGTTTACATCATAATGACTTTCCAAAACGAAAAGAAGAGGTTTATGAAAAGAAAGAAAAAGTGAAATTGATTGAAAAAAGAAATTATCAACAAAATGTTTATCATGTTCATTTAAATTATTTGAAACAATAATAAAATCTGGATTTATTTGTGTTATAAAAGGGGTTATTTTATCACTAAAAAGTTTTAAATATACATCATTCAAAATTAAACTATTATTATCGGATGGTGTATGAAAAGGTATTTGTAATATATTATCTGATACTATCGGACCTGTACCTGTATAAATGTTATTATTATAATTTAAGATATTTATAAGGGATATATCAGAAAAATTACGAGTGTTTAATAAGTATTCTGTATGATTTTGACAGGTATAATCCCAATTAATAATGCAAATTTTTTTATAACCAATACTTTGACAATATCTTGCTGATACCAATAACTTATTAATACAAAAATAATCAGTGAAATCACTTAAATCACTTAAATCAGTTAATTTTACCTGACAATAATGTTTTTCTGGTTGGATGAAAGCATGACCATACTGAAATTTGGAATTAATATTATCAATAGCATTTTTTAATGTAAGAACAGCTTCAAAAATAAGATCAGACCCATTTTTAATTTTCTTTTCAGATGTATCAATCGGAGTAATCGGAGTAGATGAGCTAGTTAGATTACTCGAATTTGTTAATAAATTAAGACGGGTATAAACATAACATGAAGAGATAAATAAAATTAGATTAACATATTCATATGAATAAACATAGTAAAGTAAATTTAAAAGATTGTTTTTTGTTTCGGTGTTCATTTGTTGTGTATCAAAATTTACCCGGTAAATTAATTTACGGTTATAATAATGTAAAACTATATCAATTCTATTTTCCATAGCATAGCAAACTCTAATATTTTTAATTGGCGAATCACAAAATTGGCAAACTTCCATTTTCCTGGGTTTTCAGGATCTTAATTTTTCATTTTCCCACAATTTCATTACATTTTTTCCGGAAATTTCCGGAAAAATTTACTCTGTATACTACTACACAAAACCCTAAAAAACAGTTTTCTGAGGTTTTCTTTACCTTTTGTAAGGCCGGTAATCACACCAATTTTAAACATCAATTTGCTTAAAATTTGTATTTTTTGGGATTTTTTCCTGGAAATTTTACTGAAATTCTGAAAAAATTACCGAAAATGATTTTTCTCAACTATTGGTATACCCCGAGTTTGAGCTTCTGTCATTTTAGTTGATGGTTCAGTTAACGATTTAACAATCAACATAGTGGCACTTTTTGTTAATGATGTAGGTACTTTAGCACCTCTATTTTCCAACTGAGTTTTTAAAGTATCATCTCGAAATCCCGAGAAGACGATAATTTGTCCTTTTAAATCCATCGGTCCTTCAATTTTATTTTTCTGACCTTCAAGATGACCAAATAATGTTATTCGATTCCAAAACCATTCTTTAAAATCAGGTAAAAAAGTAGCGATTTTTTGAGAAATAATCGGACCGAAACCTGGTATTCTTTCCACCTCCTCTACTGTTACATCGCTATATTTCCAGGATGGATAAGCCTCAATAAAATCAGAAAATCGTTGTTCTCCAATACCTTCTCCAAATATACCAGTTCCAACCATTAATTTAGGATAAGTAGCATTTTTAATCCCTTTCTGGATCTCAGCACAAATATTTGAAGCTGATTTATCTCCTAAACCAGCAATATGAGAAATTTGAACTTCTTTCATAACTAAAAATCCATCAATGGTTTGAATATTCGCACCATAAAAAATCTTTGTAATGGTTGCAACACCACAACATTTAATTGATAAATGGGTTAAAAAAGATGCAATACTCTGAATACGAATTTCTGGATATATATTCAAATCATTAACCAAAATTTCAACTCCTGATTCATTCCAATGGTAAGGGATTGATGGTGCTGGTATATTTGGTGAAGATATTAAAACATTAGCAACTTGAGGAATAATATCTCCAGATAAAGTTACTTCGACTAAAGCGCCTATCCCAAGTTGTTTGCTCATAATATATTTGGCATTATGACCAGAAGCTTTACAGACTTCAGAACCTAAAATATCAACTGGTTCAATGTGAATGATGGGTGTGAGATATCCATAACGACTAGTTAACCCCCATTCAATATTTAACACCTTAGAGATGACTAAAGTGTCAATTTTAAAAGCAATTTTATGTTTTGGATTCTCATTTTCTGAAGAATAAATCATTGGTATATTACTAATTAAAACGATACCATCAATTTCATAAGGAGCTTCTTCTCTTCTTGTTGTTAAAATATCAGTTAAAGAATTTACTGTTGGTGTTGTTATTACTTCAGAAAATGGTACATCAAAACCATATTCTCTTAATTGATGAATGTTGTATTCTGGTGTAGAAGATATTACAGTATTATACACTATTTCAAAAGCATAAAATCGACAATATTTTAATAAAGAACTACTGGCATCTTTTTTAGTGATGGCTCCATTAACTAATGTTCTTGCTTTTTTCATTTTATTGGTCGTATTAGTTAAGGTTTCCTGTAAATTTTCAAAATCGCTTTTATGCATAATTAATTCACCACGAACAACCATAGTATGAGATATTCTTGGAAAATTAATATAATCTGAAATATATGAAATATCTTGACCATATTGACCATCGCCACGATTATATATTTTAAGATTGTTATTTTCATAAACGGCTAAAATTGATATTCCATCGAGTTTATCTTGGATGAGTACAGGAGCTGGATATCGTTCCAGAAATTTATTTAGATCTTTTTCGACATTTTTCCCTTTAATTTTATCAAGTGATGGCATAACATAAGGTAATTCAACAACTCTTTCGGAAGGTCGCGAACCAATTAAATTAACTTTTTTACCCGTACCTTGTTCATAAAAATCAACTAAAGCATCAAATTCGGCATCAGTATATTCTGGATATTCTGGAACCGAAGTAGATTCTTCTGATACAGAACCATTATTATATTTTTCTTGACATTTTGTAATAAGTTGATAAACTTGATCATAATCCATTTTTAGCTATTTTTTGTAATTTTTTTTCAATTTGGTCAATTTTCGAGTTAAATAATTTGTTTACTATTAAATTTTATAAGTTCTTGATTTTTATTTAGCTCTTCATCTTTTAAAATCTCACGATATGTACAAAAAATAACAAATATTGACAAAGGTAATATAAAAATGATTAAAAGAGGTATTGAAAAATAATCGTAATAAAAAGATAATGATATATATGTAACAATTGTTAATATAATTGAAATGATTAAAATATAAAACAAACATTGTAACCTATCAATATGATCATTTTCCTTAAAATCTTTTAAATCTTTTAAACCGTGTGACATAACCATTTTTATTTTTTTTCTGTTTTTATAGATTTTATTAGATTTTACCGCTAAACAGTCGCAAATGAAAAAATTGAATTTTTCCTTGTTTTTTTCTTTAAAATACAAGATGAATAATGAAGAAAAATTTAAACTCTTATATGAAGATATGATGAAAGTTGCTATTCGAACAACAACTATTTATAAAAATTTTAACCCATCACATGGTCCCGTTAATAAAGGTTGTTGGAAATGTCCACATTCTCCACAAGGAGAATGTAGAATGTTAACTTGTTTATGTTGTGAAGGAGATGAAGTTGAAGGTGAAAGTGCTGAAGAATGGTTTATTGAAAGTTGTGATCAATGTGATGATCCTATTTTTGATAAATATCAAGCTTTAAGAATACCATGTGAAGAAGGAGGGTGGAAAGGTTGTTTTTGTTCAATTCAATGTATTGAGGAAGTATATTTAGATGGAGATGAAGATAAAAATCCAATTCGTGAAGCATTGGTAATAGCAATGGAAAATAATTTAACTGATTCGCCAGTTGACATTAATTATTCGGTATCGGATGATATTTAGACGATATTATTTTTAAATTTTAATTTTAAAATTTATTTAAAAACATTATGAAGTGGGTTTTTTCTGCATTAGTTATATTGGTTATTGTGATATCTATTATTATTATTTTATATACAGATGATCAATATTATGGTTATGAAAAAGCAACATGGGCAAATAATACAAGAGTATTAGGTTTATTAGCATCAGTTTCATTATTATTATTTGGATATGCTTGCCAAATAGGATATGATTTTAATAAATATTGCGGACCTTTATTATGTTTAACACTAATTTTTATTCTTATCTGGATATATTCATTAACTTGTTTATTATCGTTTAGTTTAACTTGTATATCAAGTTGGATAATATTTATATTGACGTTAACTGTTGTTATTATTCTTGGCATGAGTAGTCATCGAAGTTTATCTTTAATTGCTTTACCTTTTTTAGCAATAACATTATTAATGTTATCAATATCACATGATATTTTAAGTAAAAATTGTGAAAGACCAGAACATATATCCGTATAATTCTGCTAATTCTGATAACTTTATAATTAGGAAGATAATTAGGGTGACAATTCTGATATTGACGGTGTTAATAAACTTGAATATCCAGATGGTGATAGTATTGATGAAGGTATAAATGTTGTACATTCTGATGGTTTTGGAGAATTATCTAAATTATTTGAATTACCTAATCGTTCATGGGAATACCAAATGGATACACTATATCCGTGTCTTGTTTGTTCTATTTTTTCCATAATTTCATTTGGTGTAAAATGAGTTAAAGCAATATGTGGATGACCATGAGGACTAAGACATAAAACGTAATGTTTAAAACATGATAATTTTTTTAATAAAGCTGCAAGTTTACGAGTGGTCATTTCTGGGAAAAAAGTATATGATACGGATGAACATAATCGATATAATATGTCAATAGCTGTATTTCTATCTCGCAACATAGCAGCATGAAGAATTTGAGAAATAACATCAGTTTCTTTTTCAAAATCAGTTTGTTTTTTAAGACAAATACGATCGGCTTGATAAGGCATAAAATAAACTAATCGAAGATTTTTTGATTTATTTTTATTACCTATAAATACTGGCGAATTATAAATTTCTTTTTCATAAGAACCGTCAATGTTTACAGTAAATGTTCTTTCATCCTGCCAAACATTAAGTATTTCTTCTTTGACTTCATTTTTTTTATAATAAAGTTTTGACGTTCTCGGAAGACTGGTATCATTTAAAACAATTCGAACAATTTCATTAATAAAAACTGGTAATGGTGACGGATACATACATCCACCATCTGCATAACTTGTTCCACTAATAACTTGATTTGGAACTATTAATGGAATTGATGCTGATGCAATAGTTACTTTGCTAATTAATTCAATATTTTCATTCATAAATTGAAGTTTAAGAGAATCAAATAAAAATTGTTCCTCGTTAAAAAAGACTTCATTAATCATAGAATTATCTCTTCTTTTGTTACAAAAAAACTGAGCTGATTTAAGATCGTTATTATAAGTACCTGTCCAAATTTCGGTACTTGAAACACTTTTTGGTGTAAATAAAGATGTAAATAAATCGCATGCTCCATATCCTTTTCGATATAAAGAACCTTTACAAACACCAATGGCAATATTTGGGACAATAGATAATTCTCTTGGAACCCATTTTCGAGTAAATGCTTTTGGGTCAAGTTGATATACACCACGATAAATTCCTGGTGTTGACCAATCACCAGATAAAGCTAAATATGATGATACATTACCTCCAGAAGCAGCTAACACTAAATCTGGAGCATAACTTTTTCTTCCTTTACATTTACCATTATTACAAATTTTTCTTGCTTCGTAAAGTTCACAAAGAAGACCTAATTGAGTGACAAAACCGCCACCGGATACAGGTAAAGTATAAATCCACAAATCATTGCAATCGTTCATATTTTATTATAAAAAAATTTTATTTGTAATAATTTTAACATTTTGACCATTATATTTAACCACCATCTTCAAATTTTATCCAAAGAGAATTAAGAGACTCAATAAAATGAAAATTTACCAAGTTATAGTTAGTATTATTGTTCAATTGAACAATAATGTTGTAAATAAATTTTGTTTCCTCATTTTGAATCACTTTGAATCACTTTGAATCACTTCATCCCATTTTATTCCGTTCTGTCGACGACACGATCATAAATTTCTTTAATTATTAAAAAATATCTATCTTTAAGATTTGTATCAACAACATCATTATCTTTTGAATGTATAATAGCAGAATCTGTTTGTAGACGCGTTTGATTGTCATAAAAAGCATCCCCTCGTATTCTTTTATTCATCCAGTCTTGATATGATTTAACATAAAAATGATAAATACATATTACATCAACTGTAATAATGGTACTCCAAGCTATAACTTCATTTCCTTTTGCATCTTGATATAATTTTGGATTTTCAACTAATACAAAATGAGGATCTGGGAAATTGATAGTATATTCAGGTTTGGAAAAGCTTTTAATTGTTTTTTCCTGTCTAGCAGCTCGTCTTGTATAACTTTCAATAACAAATTTTTGGTGTTCATTATGATAATTAGTTCCGTATAATACCCAATGAACAGATATAGCTTGAAGAGAATTACGAGCATCAAGAAAATCTTTTAAATTTCCATTAAGTGTCATAAACTCATCATCATCAATAATTAAAGCCCATTCGGTATAAAATCCATAATAATGTAAATAATTATGATAGGCATCCATTTGAACACATTGTCCAGGAAAATCGATAACAGTTGATATTGGATTAAAAAAAGAATTTGATAATCTTTGTTTAATAGAAATATCACTTTGGTTGTCATAAATATAAAAATGATCAACCCCAATATAATTATGATAAATAATCCATTCTTCAAGATCCTTTTGATTTTTAATAATTGAACAAATAGATAAAAAATCTTTAATAATAAATTCTTCATCTGATAATACAATGAATGGTTCACGATTATTAAAATAAATAATTAATTTATACCCTATAATATTTAAAGTTGTAAAACTAAATACAAAAGGATTTTTATGACTATTTAAAAAAATTGTTAATGATGATGTTTCATCAATAGGTTCTTCAGAATTATCTGTAAATAATTCTATTTTTTGAATAATATCTCTTCGATTAAATGATTTATAAGGATTAATCATTATTTTAACATTATCTGGAACTACAAGATCTGGTAACGTTTCAAAAGAAATGGTTAAAAACTTTTGATTAAATGGGTAAGGATCAAGATTAAATAATTTACAATCAACAACAATAAAATCATTTCTACTTGTATGTTCAATTAAACTTAATAATTGAACAGTAACATCTATTTGAAGATTAGATTTTTCTTGATGACCATAAATTGCTTTTGTTATTTTATCTCTTGGAAGATTAACCATTTTATTTTCCTTTTTTCTTTTTAATAAAAATAGAGTGAAAAAAAGAAAAATTGAAAAAAATTACCTTTAAAAAACAAAAAAATGGATTTCCTTCCCCTTGCAGATTTAAACCCTGAAATATTATTTAACTATATTGGAATTATACCTTACGTTGTTATTGATGAGATAGCTTATCCTTTAATTGGCGTGTCGGGTAAAATTCCAACTCTTGTTGATTTAGGATCGTCTAAAAATAAAAATAGTCCTATTCATTTTGAAGCCTCAAATATTATTTATACAAAAACATGCCGTTTATTATCTATTTCTCCTGACGACTTTCTTAATAATGCATACATTTTATATCGAAATAACCGAGATGATGGTCAACAATATTTAACAGGTGTTCTTTTTATTTGTCTCGATATCGCAAATTCATTTGATGAATTAAATGGTTTATGTTATCAATTTCGTAAAAATTTTATTACTGAACATATTTCATCTTATTCAACCGATTATTGTGATAATACTCATTTATTATGGATGTCGCAGCGAAATTTTATTTATATTATCCGGAACACAACTTATTCCGATGGCCAACTTGATGAAAATGGAAATGAATTAAAAAAACCAAATCCCTCTGGTAACATTCCAATTGATAACGATTTAAAAGAAGTTTACTCTATATTAGATGGTGATATTCCTATTAATTCGGTTTATAATAAAAATGCTCATGTTCCTCAATATCTTGTAACCTATCCAGAAATGGACCCTTTTTTACGAAAACTTCTTGGTGATGCCTTCAATGAAAAAATAGACTTTTTCTTTACTTTGTACGGTTAAAGTTTTCAGTATAATATTAAAAAGAAAATTTTCTTTTTAAAATGTCAGAAATGTCAGAATCAACTTTTAATGGACAAAATATTCCCTTTGATACAACTTTATTAACTTCTCTATATAGTGGAGATTATGGATTTAGTAATGATCGCATTTTAGATCTAATATATTCATCAAATTATGTTAACTCAATGAATATTATCAACCCAGAACAATATGATAAAACTTATGAACTTTGTATATATGCTAAATTTAACGGATTTGTATTATCTGATATTGCATCAATTCAAGGTATTGATCAAAAGTATGTTATTTATTTTTCAAAGTTAAAACTTAAAAACTCCTTGGCTAAAATGTTGGTTTTTTATGGTTGGAAAGAACCAATTGCTTATATATATAAACAAGATGATAATTACTTACAACAAACGTATCAGGAATTTTTTCTTTTATCAATTTCAAAAGGCTATTTTGAATTAACAAAATGGTTTTATTCTTTAAGTAAGATTGATTTAACAGCGTATCAATATTGTGCTTTTAAAATTAGTTTTAAAAGTGGAAGAATGGATATTCTCAAATGGTTACTGTCATTGACCGATATCGATTTTTCAATGAACGATAATATTTTTTTTATTACAGCCTGTAAAAGTAATAAAATTGAGATGGTCGATTTTATTTTTGGAAAGATAACAATTAATCTCTTAAATTATATTAATCTCTTTACATTTTCCATTCGAAATAATTATCTAGGTGTGGCAGAATATTTATTTTTAAAAAGTCAAGAGAATGGTTTGGGTGATTTGTTTAGAGAAATTCTATTTGACCCCAATATTTTTATTTATGTTTGCCATAAAGGTTATCAACAAATGATCAATTGGATTTATTCTTTTAAAAATAATATTGTTGATACATCACTATTTATTTCTATATGTTCTCAAGGTTATTCGCCTTTAGTAAGATGGTGTTATGCAAATTGTTCAATATCAGAATATTTAAATGAAGGATATTTAGCAGCTTATCAAAATGGTTATTCAAGAGTAGGTGGTTATATTAGAAGACAAAAAGAATTTACTATTGATATAAAAGAATATAATTTTAATAGTATATTCATCCAATGTTGTATATCTGGACATTTAAAAATAGCTAAAAGACTTGTTAGTTATGGTTATTCTAATTCAATCGCGACAAAAGGTACTCTGTCTGAAAGAAAAAATCTTTTTCGATTAGTTGCCAAAGCTGGTAAAGTAAATATTATACAATGGTTATATGATATAAAATTATTAACCGAAGAGGAATTTTTAACCTCTAATTTTCTTGAAAGTGCTTGTTTTAGTAATTCGTTAGAAACGGTACAATTGATTTATCAATTAAATCCAAAATTATCAGTTACTCAAAAAAATACCGCTTTTATTCAAGCATGGCAAAAACAAAATATTACAATATCAAAATTTATTTTCTCATTAGGTGATATTAACCTTTTTATTAACTCCAATAAACTTTTTATATCAAGTGTAATTGGTGGGTTTGTACAAAGAACAAAAATTTTATTTTCATTAATTGATAAATTTTCAGAATATCTAGATTTATGGGTGTATTTAATGATATTAGCTGTCGATAAATTAGATAGGAAAATGGTTATTTATTTAAATTCTTTTAACACTACTGAAAATAAAATAAATAACAATCAATTGTTTCAAAATTTAACGGGTTATAATTTTTTAACTGAAATTATTGATACATTTGATTTATCTTTGATTGATTATACCAATTCTAATATTAATAAATTATTTACCTTATCATGTTTAAATAATCATTTAACGTTAGCCAAAAATATTTACGACAATATCAAATATGATCTTTCTACTAATAATGATTATCTTTTTCGCCAATGCTGTTACAAAAATAGATCTCAAAATATTGATGTTATTTTATGGATATATTCTATATCATCGGTAGATATTTATTTTAATAATAATGAAATTTTTCGATTAGCTGTTAAAAATAAAAATAGTACTATAGTGGTATATTTTTACTCATTATATACAATTGAAGGATATGATATTTTAGATACAAGTTATGGTAATACTAAAGATAGAATATGGGTTCAAAGTTTATCACTTACTGCTTAAAAATAAATCAATTGATTTATTAAAATCGTCAGAATCACATGGTTATTTCCATAATGAAGAATGATTTCGGATATTTTTATAAATATAACTTAATACCATTGAATAAATAAATAATTGACCATAAAAATGAGAAGGAAAAAGATCGGTAATAAAAACGTCCACTTTATAATGAGATAATAAAGCATATATTGTAAAAACAAAACCCCACGCAATATATTTATTAGCACTTCTCTCGAATCTTAAATATGAAAATATATTATTACCAATAAAATGAAGAACCATCCATCCAACATCTTTAGATAAATATGAAAATGCATTCAGCCAAATCGCTATTGCATATACGACATGAAACATATGACCTTTAATAATATTTTTTCTTACTAAAGTCATTAAAAAAGCCGCGATCTGGATCGGTAATAATGGTACAAATGCTGTTGTTTCATTTCCTAACATTAACATTGTTGCTCCAACTTGAGAACGACTATAATGATAGATTATTTTTTTACGATCTTTTTCTGTCATATGTTCTGAATATGGCATATTTCTTATTGTCGTTCCTTTTTTTGTATAATGTGTTACAATATCAGCAGCTATCATTGTTGCAAAACATGTAGCCATTTTATAGATAAAATGCATCTCATAATATGATAAATAGAAGCAGATAATACTTCGATAAGCAAAAATAATACTATGCAATCGTAATTCTGGATAAATAATCGGCATTTTCTCATTGCGATGTGAAGAAATATGAAATATTAAACTGGTAGTACTGAGTAGCGCATGAATAAATAATAGATATAATGAATTTTGGTTAAAATTCATCTTTCCAAATAATACAAGAGAACTGAATTGGTAAATAAAATGAACCAAAGATATTGTGCCAAAAAATTTATGAAGATGTAAATTATCTTCTTTGGTGAATAATTTAGGAAGATTTTCCATTGTTTTTAAATCGGAAAAAATTGAAAAAATTTTTCAATATTTCGTCGAAATGTTATCTCGAAGAGATTTATTTATACGTTCACATTTTACATCTGATTATTTTAAAATAACATCCTTAGCAAACCGCCATTATTTAATATACAAACAAGATGGAATGATTCTTGAAGGTCTTGAAATTACAGAAAATTCATTTCGTGATTTTGGTTGGGGATTAGACAAAGATTTATTTGGAGATGAAGATTGTCCTGGGTTATTTGATGCTAAAATTATGAAACTATGGCATAATACAAGATATTTAATAGGGATTATTTGTTATTGTCGTGCATTTTCGTCTCGATTGGATTACAAATTACTAAGTAATTTTTTCCAGGATACGGATACTTTTATAGTTAACAAAGATTCATCCGTTTCTTTGAGTAATAGTATTGTCCTAGCTGACGAAACTATTCAAACTAGTGTGATTATTCGAACAGTAGCACCACGTTCAAAAAATTTTGATCAATTAGGTCTAAATTTAGTTACTTGTTGGTTTGAACATGATAGAGATGATAATCTTGATGAATTTAAAATATGCAACCAGTTTTTTAATTTACCGGATCAATTTGAGTATTTATCGCGGAATTTTAAACAAATCAAAGAAGAAGGTTGCGACTGTAATAATCAAAACTGTTTGATGGGTAGAAGAAATAAAAATATTAAAACTACTGAGAATATTGAAGCTATATCATCCTTGCCAAAACCAAATTCGTCTTCTACCTCTTCTGATATCTCTTCTGATATCAAAAAGGAAAATATGTCTTCTTTAATTCAAAGTAATAAAAAATTAATCAAGAAAAATCAAAAACTTATGAAAGAGAGAGAAAAAATCATTAGTACAATGGAAAATATTTTTTCTCATGGAAAGAAAAAATAATTATATCAAATTTGATATAATTATTTATTATGCTCAGAGATTTTTTTACCTGCAAAAGCTCCTGCTAAACCACCAGCAACAGCACCTCCTACTGCACATACAGGTCCACAAACTTTTGCACCTATAACACCTCCTGAGACACCACCTGCAACAGCACCAATTGTTTGGCCTTTTGACGAATTATTTTGAACTTGAGAATCTGAAGAAAACATTTTTATAATAGTAATATAAATATTTATTTTTTATCAGAATTGTTTCCATATATTCTATTTGACACTTTTTCATTGATTTTATGTGCTGCATAAGCTCCTGCTGCACCACCAGCAATTGAACCTACAGTTCCACAATTTATTCCACAAACTCTTAAGCCTACATATTCACCAGCTGCTGTACCTGCAACTGAACCCACATTTTCATCAACTATTTTGATAGTTTTATTTTTTTCTTTCGAAGAAGACATTTTTATAAATTTGTAAAAATAATCCGAATTTTTCTCGCTAAAATTTACTCAAAAAACCTCAAAAATTTGAGATTTTGGTTTATTAACGACCCAAAAACATAGTGTTACCTAGAGTAACAAATAATGAGAAAAAGGTCAAAAAAGTGATTTGTGTAGTGTTATACAGAGTAAATTTTTTCCGAATTTCTACCGTTTCTTCCGGAATTCCGGAAGAAATATTAAGGAAAAAAAGATGCCATATATTGTTGATTAGCTACTACTTGTTCTATTGATATACAAGGTGTATATTTCTGCTGAGACCAACGAGCTAATAAAGCTTTTTTAACCTTTTTATTTTCAGGAGTTCCATTTGTTGCATATGTCACAGGATTAAAGATTCTTATCTGTTTTCCTCCAAAGGCATTATTAGGTCTGGGATGATCAATACCGTATCCACAACACCAATACCAATTATTTTCGTTGAGTATCAAATCATAATCCACTAAATGTTTTCGAAAAAAAGCTTCTCCAAGATGCCAATCGCATTTTAAACCAAAAAGAAGAAAATTGGCACATACCATACGTGTTAAATTATTCATAAATCCTGTTGATATTAATTCATTAATACCAGCATCAACAATGTCATAACCTGTTTGGCCAGCTTCCCAATAGGGAAATAAAGTATTATCCCATGGTATAGAAGGATTACGTCGTAAAGAAGCATTCATATAAGTAAGAGAAGTATATTGAGCTCTCCAAGTTAAACCGTCAACAATTCCGTCAATATTACGTGACGTGGCATAATGAAAAACGACTCTCGGACTGACAGTCCCAAATTTAAGATGTGGCGATAAATAACCACCTCTTTGTGAAATAATAGCAGCTAATCTTTCACCTTCAAAATCACCTCCCATCCATTCAGCATACTGCGGTTTTGGTGGTAACGCTGTTTTCCAGGTTAAAGGGGTATTTTTATTTTCCAATTGTGCAAAAGTGAAATCACTGAAATTGTTTGGGAATGGTACACCAACTTTTAATGCGTGATCTCGAAATGGACCATGAACTATGTAAGGTGTTTTATCTGCTTTTAAAATACTATTTAACTGCCAACCTAAACAATCTTCAACTTCGGTACAAGGAATAACCGAATTGTATTTAAGATAACGATCTTTTTCAAAAGGAGTGTATGCTTTTTGAATAGTAGCACCTGTAATATTATGAAAACGACAAAAAGAACCATCCATAAATTCATCATCATAAATAAATGATATACAACTTCCATAAGCAACTAATTTATTGTTTAATGAATCTAATGATTCAAACATAAAATGAAGTGAATTAGAACCACCTTCATTAATTTGTCGACGATTAAGTATAAATATAGGATAAATTGTTGTAAACATGGATTGTGCTGCTAATAATATATAATTGTCAAAAATTCTTATATCTCTTGTGATAATCCAGAGACCATTTGTATTGGATGTCATTTTAAAAAGAAATTTCTTTTTAATTTTTCAATATTTCAATATTTCATATAGTTTTGCTTATTACTGTGATAAAAAGTATATATGATTTTATAAATCATATATACTTTTAATTGTTTTTATCCCAAAATAACTATTACTATCGTAAATATATAAATATCTTTCAATATTAAATATATTTTTTAATATCCAATAATCCTTTCTTTGATCAATAATAAATTGTCTAATTTGATCGTCATAATGATCAAGATTAATTTTAAATAATTTATAACGATATACTACACTATTATTAACATATGATACTCCTTCTTCAATGTTGTTACAAAAAATATCAAATGAATTCGCATTAATTTCGGGTTCCTTTTCAGAATAAAAAATATTATCTTGATCATCTGATGGTAAATAATCTGGATGACGTTCATTACCATATAAAAGAATACATATATATACATTACTACTATTAACAGATGAAATATAGATATTTCTCACTGGATCTAATTTAAATTTAAGAATACGATGATCATGTGTTGTAAATACAAAAATAATGTCGTCTATTTCACTTTTTTCAGAATCTTCAGAATCTTGGATATTACTAATATCACTAATATCTTGATCTAATGATTTTATCTGATCTAGTTCATATACAGAAGCTAATTCAGCTAATTCATCTAATTTAGATATTGGAGCTCTTTGATCAATTTTAAATATTTGAACATCTGGCGAGAATTTTATTTTTCTTTTTTTCCCATTTACCTTTTCTACCTTTTTTATCTTTTCCAACATATCCTTCATTTTATAAGAAAAATTTAGAAAATTTTTCAATTTTGGGTAAAAGAGTATTATATACGAAGATCCTTAGAAGATTTTTCACTTTTATGGTAAAAGAACATTATATACAACGTTCCTTAAAAGATTTTTTGAATTAAAATGAAAACTCTCATTCTTTACGTCTTCCACCGAATTAATGATAATGTTGTTAATTTTATCGAATATGCAGTTTTTGAATCAAAAAAATATCATTTTGTCATCATTTCCAATGCTACAGATAATAATATTGATTCATTAAATATCCCTTCATACGTGACAGTTATTATTCGAGATAATATTGGGTTTGATTTTGGTGGATGGTCAGTAGGTTTACTCGAAAATGATCGTTATAAATCGTATGATAATTTTTTGTTTCTCAACGCCAGTGTTGTTGGTCCATTTATCCCTCCTTATTTTAATCAACCATGGCCTGATTTAGTTACTTTTGGGTTAAAGGGAGATATTAAAATTTATGGTGGTACTATTAATAACTATAACGAATATGGTCATTATGTACCAGGTAAATCTCATCATGTACAATCATTTTCATTTGCACTAGATCGTGTTGGATTAGATGTTTATTTTGACAAAGAAATTTTCTCATTAACTAAATTTAATGATTCTCATTTAAGTACTATTATTAACTGTGAAGTTGGAGGTAGTAGAGCTATTCTTGAGGCGGGTTATAATATTGGATGTAATATGAAAAGATATGAAGGGACAGATTTTAGATTTCCTGAAAGATATAACCGTGATCATTATGCTGCCGATTGTATGTATGATGCAAGTTATAGCTCTTTTTTCCTTCATCCATATGAAACAATTTTTATTAAATCAAATCGTAATATTAATCCGATAAGATATAAACATTATCTCTTGACCAAAAGAGTATCTTATCCTGAAGATGATTCCGATTCTGAAGAAGAGGAAGAGAAGGAAATCATTTCTTATTCTGGTGATGAAGAGATAGTTAAAAATAGTTAAAAATAAAAGTTAAATTTAACTTTTCTTAAAACTTCCTTTAAGAAAAACTTTTTCTAAAAGCTATGGATCCAGTTGTCGCGATTATGATTAAAAATGAAGAGACTGCAATATGTCCAACTTTACAACCATTTGTTGATGCTGGTTATGTACATTTTTTAATTTATGATACCGGTTCCGAAGATAAGACAGTTGAAGTAGTAAGAGATTTTTTAACAGTCAATGGAAAAGTCTTTCATATTGTTGAAGAAGCATTTGTTAATTTTTCAGTTTCAAGAAATAAATGTTTAGATTATGCCGTTAAATTATTTCCTCAATGTAGATTTACATTAACATTAGATTGTGAATGGTATATTACTGGTGCTGAAAAAATACCTGCCATTTGTGCTGCTATTGAAAATCCTGATGAAGCTTATCAAGTTTATATTCAAGCAGGTTCTTTTTATCCCCAAAAAAGATTATTTGCCAACAATGGAAAAGCAAGATATCATGCACCTGTCCACGAATATGTACTTTCTCAAGGCAATACTTCTTTACCAGAGGATATCTTTTTCACTTGGAGACCAAATAATAAAGGTCGTGAAAAAACAAATAAAAGATGGTATAAAGATTTAACCCTTCTTCTGGAAGATTTTACCGATACCAAAGATCCACGAAGTTGTTTTTATTTAGGACAAACCTATGATTGTCTAGGAGATTGGGAAAATGCCATTAAGTATTATAAATTAAGATCTGATATTACAGAAGGATTTGTAGAAGAACAATATATGGCTTTACTTCGTATTGGTATGCATTATTCGGAACGAGATTGGAATAAGGCTTTAGAATATTATCTTAAAGCCTATGAATTCCGACCAACAAGAATTGAATCATTGGTTAAAATTGCTATGCATTATGGAAAAGCAGAATTGAAGTATATGTACGCTCGTCAAGCATGTGCACATCCTTTTCCAAAAGGTGATGGTCTTTTTATTGATCGAGAATTGTACGATTATCATCGATGGGATCAATTAGCTATTGGTGCTTGGTATATGGGAGCGTATCAAGAAGGATATGAAGCTCTACTAAAAGCAAGAGCTATCAAACCAGAGTTAGCTCATATTCAAAGAAATTATCTTATGTATCGAAGTAAGCTTTTTCCAAATGAAGTTTATAAAGAATCGGTTGAAAAAGAAATTGCCTCAAAATCTTCTGTCATCCACCCATCAAGAATACTAAATTTAATTCTTTATTCATCAGAAGATGAACATAATGTTAAAATGTATGCTATTTCTTCCAAATATCTTAAATTAAAAGGAATTGATCATTTCTTTTATCGTTATAAGGAAGATTTAGAAGATGAATACATGATTGAAGATGATATATTTTATATTCGTGGTAAAGAAACTTATCGTCCAGGGGTACTTGAAAAGACTTTATTTGTCCTTGAATATTTTTCTAAATATCTTGGAAATACTTATGATTATATTGTACGAACTAATATTTCAACTTGTCTGAACTTTGATATTTTAAAAAGTTCATTACAGAAAAAACCAGTCGATTATGGAGGACCATTGTACTATACCCTATCAAAATTAAATCCTATTGGTGGAATGGATGAAGAAAATTTAGTCAAATATGGAAATTATGGATTTATATCAGGTATATGTATTGTATTATCTAGTAAAGCAACTAATTATTTAATAAGTAAAAAAGAAGAAATATTATCTTATGGTTTAATGGATGATAGTGCAATATCAGTAGCTATTCGATCAAATAAAGATCATTCTTTGATTGACGAAGAAATTAAGGGGACCATTGAATGGAATAAAGATTCATTTAATCCAACAGCTTTAATTTATCGTAACAAAACAGAAGGTAATCGTGAGGTTGATATTACAAATATGGAAACCATTACTAATTCTTTACTCAATGCTACACCAGCTGATTTTACAGAACTTGAAAGTATGTACTATACAGTTTGTTCA